>JAAUXU010139194.1_pt1 | contig 10694 bp, 11 predicted proteins | sample 7278151 | NCBI WGS metagenome assembly JAAUXU01 (sample SAMN14350113, study PRJNA611818) | marine sediment metagenome | isolation source: surface marine sediment (1.8m) | place: French Polynesia: Moorea | collected 2018-08 | reverse complement strand
CAGCGGCTCGATCCCGATGTCGCCTTGCCCGGCGCGGAAGTCCAGGATCTCCTCCCGTCGGCTGCTGATCAGGGTCGGCGGCATGAGATCCGGGAAGTTGGTGACGAAGAGCTTCTCCGGCGCGTTGCGGACCTCGGCCGGGTCGTTGACCACCAGGGGCCGCGGGTGCAGGTGCTCAAGCAGGTGGGTGGTGGTGATATAGGCCATGTCGAAGGGCGGGTCCTGGCGCAGCAGCACGACGTCGATCCCGCGCAGGTCGAGGCGTTCCTCGGGCCCCAGGGTGAAGTGGTCGCCCTTCTGGCGGCGGACCTCAAGCGGGCGGGCCCGGGCGCGCACCGTGCCGGCGTCGAAGGCCAGGTCCTGGGGCAGATAGTGATAGACCCTGTGGCCCCGGTTCTGCGCCTCGAGGGCGAGAACGAAGGTGGAATCGGCATCAATATCGATCCCCTCCAGGGGGTCCATCTGAAAGGCGACACGAAGGCTCATGGCCGGCTGGGTTTCCTGGCTCCGATCGGGAGGGGACTATAACGCCTTCCGGCCAGCAGGTCTCGGCAAAGGAGGCGCGTACCGGAGCTCAGTTGAGCTTGCGGCGCAGCTGCTGCAACAGGCCCAGCACCTCGGCCCGGCGCGGGTCGCGGCCGCCCAGCTGGAGGAAGTTGTCGAGGGCGAGGATAGCGCCGCGCAGGCTGCCGAGCTGAGCCTGGGTGAGGCCTAAGTCGCACCAAAGCTCGGACGAGGCCGGCGCGAACATCAGCATGGCCTCCATGACCGCCACCGCCCGCTCCAGGTCCTCGGCCTGCAGGAGGCGTTGCTTGATGTTGTTCTGCAGGCGCAGCAGAACGCCTCGGTTGCCAATCTCGGCGTAGTGCTCGGGGCCCAGCTCGACTTCCGGGCCCAGGGCGAACTTGAGCAGATCGCGCAGGTCTCGAGTGTCGCAAGGCCGGCCCTGGTGGAAGGGATCGAGGATGATGCGCTCGCCCTGGAGCTCGAGCCGGATCAGGAAATGACCCGGAAAGTTGAGGGCCGTCGCCTGCCAGCCCTGGGCCCGGGCGGCGTGCAGGAACAGGATGCCGAGCGCGACCGGCAGGCCGCAGCGGCGATCGATCACCCGCATCAGGTTGGCGTTCTGCAGGTCGTCGTAGGTCGTGGCGTCGCCTTCGTACTTGTAGCGCTCGACCAGGACACGCTGCAGCGTGTCTGCCCGCGCCTCCAGCGAGTCTGCCGCGCCCAGCTCTTCCGCTGCCGCCGCCGTGTCGCGGGTCAGCAGCGAGAGGTGGTGGCGGTAGCGCGCGAGGTCTTCGCCCGGCCGGTCGAGCTTGGCAAGCAGCAGGGCCGTCTCGGCCAGATCGATCGCCTCTTCAGGCAGGCCGCCCAGGCGGCGAAGCTCGGTGTGAGGGTCGCGGGCGATCCCTGGATCTTGACGTCCAAAGTCGGTCTTCAGGTCTCATCCTCCGGCTCGGGATCGGGCTCCTTGACTCGTACGTAGTTGCGGACCCGGCGGACGTACTCGATGTTTCGGGCGTGATCGATGACCCGGTCGAGCTCGTCCTGGCTCCTGGCAACGCCCATAAGGAAGATAGTCTGGTTCACGGTTTCGATCGAGTAGTTGATGGAGCGAATATCCTGGTCGACCAGCATGGTCGAGCGCAGCTCGGTCGAAATCTGGGCGTCGCGGGTGTAGTTGGTGAAGCCCGACTTGTCCGAGATCTCGATCTCGTTGATCACCTCCTCGACCCCGTCGACCTGCCAGCAAAGGCGGACCGCCTTAAGGCGCAGCTCGGGGTCTTCGACCGATCCGGTCAGCAGGACCCGCCGCTCCTGAACCTGGAGTTCGATATCGTAGAGCAGGTTCTCGTCGGTCTGCAGCCAGAGCCCGTTGATCTCGGCGCGGATCCGGACGTCGTCGGCTGCGGCAGAAACGCCTTTCTCCTGGGCCGCGGCGACGCCGACCGCGGCGCCGGCGCCGACCGCGACCGTGACCGGCGAGCAGGCCGAGAGGTTCTGTCCGACGAACGCAGCCAGCAGGGCCGCCAGGCGCAGGGCTCGGATCGGGCGATGCAGGACAGGAAACATGCCAGGTTCTCCTCCTGTCGGTGAGGAAAAGCTGTCCCGAAGGCCAGGAGTCGGTTCGGGACATGTCGGTCTCGTGGCCCGCTAAATTGACCCGCCGCCCGCCGGTCGCCAAGCATCTATTATGTGACGTGGCCAGCGCCGCGGGACGATGAGCATCAGGTCGAAGCGCAGGCGCAAGGCGGAGAGTTCAGGATGGCGTTGCAGAAAGGCCAGGGCGGCGCGCTCGATCCGTCGGCGCTGGCGCGACTGCAAAGCGTCGGCGGCGCTGCTCGTATCGGCGCGCGCCTTGACCTCGACCATCGCCAGCACCCGCCCACGCCGGGCCACCAGGTCGACCTCGCCCTGGGTCACGCGGAAGCGCCGAGCAAGGATACGGTAGCCCGACAGCCGCAAGCGCCAGGCCGCCAGAGCCTCGGCCCAGCGGCCCCAGAGCTCCGCGCCCTTGCGTTTTCGCCTCTCCATCACGCCACCATCTTGCCACATTGAGAGGCTTCTGTGCCCCCGCCGAAGCGCGCCTTCCGGGCGGCAAGGCGGTGATTTACTTGCCGCCTCGCGGGCGTTAGGTTTTCCCTCGGTCCGGGCCCGGGCACGGACCATCCCGAGGGCCGATTGCTGGATCACGCGCCTTGAACGTCATCACGCCACGCCGACGTCGCTCCGCGGGAACGCTCGCCGTCCTCGCCCTGATTCTCGCGGGTTGCGGAGGCGGAAAGAGCGGCGACCCGGCACCGCCGCCCGGCTCGGCGGCCGAGCCGGTGCTCGGTTCAGCGCAGCCGCAGCTCTCGCTCGACCTGCCGGAGACCGGCGCGGGCGCCGTCGGACGCGGACCCCTGACCAGCGGTATCGACGTCTCGCCGATCCTGTCGAAGGGGCAGACCCGCATCGGCCTCTTGCTGCCGCTCAGCGGCCCCAAGGCGCCGCTCGGCGCGGCCTTGCTGAACGCGGCCCAGCTGGCGCTTTTCGACTCTCGCCGGAGCGATGTCGGACTGATCATCCGCGACACCAAGGGAACGCCGGCGGGCGCCCAAGCCGCGGCGCTGTCCGCCCTGGACGAAGGGGCGGCCCTGCTGGTCGGACCCTTCTTCGCGACCTCGGTGGCGGCGGCGGCGCCCCAGGCGCGGGCCCGCCAAGTCGTGGTGCTCGCCTTCTCCAACGATCCGGCGGTGGCCGGTAACGGCGTCTACCTGATGGGGCTGCCCCCGGCGGCCCAGGTCGACCGCGTGGTCGCCTATGCCAGCCAACAGGGCCTGCGTCGCTTCGCCGTGCTGGCGCCGCGGTCGCGCTACGGCAACGCGGTCGTGGCCGCGCTCTCCGCCGCCGTCGCGCGCAATGGCGCCGAACTGACCAAGGTCGGGTTCTTCGATCCGGCGGAGCGCGACGTGTCGGCGGCGGTGCGCCAAATCTCCGATTACGATCAACGCCGCGTCGCGTTGGAGCGCCAGAAGAAGTCCCTGGAAAGTGAGGGCGATGGCGGCGAACCCGACCCCGAAGTGGTCGAGCAACTCGAACGGCTGGAGACCCTCGACACGCTGGGCGAGCCCGGCTTCGACGCCGTCCTGCTGCCGCTCGGCGGAATCCGGCTGCAGACCATCGCGCCGCTGCTCCCGTTCTACGACGTCGATCCTAAAAAGGTCCGGTTCCTCGGCACCAACCTCTGGGATGACGTCAAGCTGTCGCGTGAGGCCGCGCTGGTCGGCGGCTGGTTCGCGGCGCCGCCGCCGAGTTCCTGGGAGGGCTTCCGGACCCGCTACCTGGAGACCTACGGCAGTCAGCCGCCGCGCTTCTCCTCGCTGGCCTACGACGCCACGGCCCTTGCGGTGCTGCTGGTCACGCGGCCGGAGGCCCGTGGCAATCCCGCTGCCTTCGCCGGCCGGCAGATCACCCAGCCCAGCGGCTTCTCCGGCATCGACGGGATCCTCCGCTTCCTCCCGAACGGCCTCGCCGAGCGCGGCCTGGCGGTGATGGAAATGCGCCCCGGCGAGCTGGAGGTGGTCGACCCCGCGCCCCAGAGCTTCCAGCGCCTGGTGAACTAGACGCTCGCGGTCGCGGGCAGCGTCGCCCCTTCCAGGACATGCCGGATGAGCGAGTCGAGGCGGCGCCGGCCGGCCGGCGTCGCGCGCAGCCCGTGCGTGTCGAGCTCCAGGTAGCCGGCCTCGATCGCGGCCGCAAGGCGTTGGGAGTCAAAGATCTCCTCCGGCTCGGCGGCAAGCTCGCGGCGGAAGCCGGCGCGTAAGATTCCCGCGCGCAGGCGCAGGCCCATCATCACCATTTCGGCGAGACGCAGGTCGCGGTCCAGGACCGATTCGTCGCGCGTGCCGTGTCCCTTGGTCTCGACAAGGCTGAGCCAGGCCTCGGGCGCGCGGTGCCGGCGGGTTGCCAGCTTCCGCCCGCCCCGGGTGATCCGTCCGTGGGCGCCCGGCCCGACGCCGATATAGTCACCGTAGCGCCAGTAAGTCAGATTGTGCCGGCTCGCCTGGCCCGGCCGGGCGTGGTTGGAGATTTCGTAGGCCGGCAGGCCGGCGCCCTCCAGGGCCTCCTGGGTGATGTCGAAGAGGGCCGTCGCGCGCTCCTCGTCGGGGACGACAAGCTCGCCGCGGCGCTGCGCCGCGTGAAAGCCGGTGCCGGGCTCGATGGTCAACTGGTAGACCGAGAGGTGATCGGGTGTCTCCGCCAGGGCGCGGCCAAGCTCGCCGCGCCACGCGGCGAGGCTCTGTCCGGGGCGGGCGTAGATCAGGTCGAAGGAGATCCGGGGAAAGACCTCCCGGGCCAGGTTCAGGGCGACCAGGGCTTCGGCGGCGCCATGCTGGCGCCCCAGGGCGCGCAGGTCATCGTCCTCCAGGGCCTGAACGCCGAGCGACAGGCGGTTGATCCCGGCCGTGCGAAAACCGCGGAAGACCTTAGCCTCTGCCGAGGTCGGGTTGGCCTCCAGGGTGATCTCGGCGTCGGCATCCAGGCGCCACAAGCCCGCGGCGCGCTCGATCACGGCCGCCGCCGTCTCGGGAGCCATCAGCGACGGCGTACCGCCGCCGAAGAAGATCGAGGTAACCAGGCGACCTTCGCTGCCGCTCGCGGCGTGCTCCAGTTCGCGCAGCAGGGCGGCACGCCAGCGAGCCTGATCGATGGACTCGCGGACGTGGCTGTTGAAGTCGCAGTAGGGGCACTTGGATCGGCAGAAGGGCCAGTGAATGTAGAGCCCGAAGCCCGGGTCTTTCGTGGCGGCCGTGGTCCCGCTGTTAGCCATCGGGATCCCCGAAGACCGCCGGCACCAGCTTGGCGAAGGCGTGACAGCGGTGGTCGATGCGGTGTTTCTCGGTCGGGGCCATCTCGCCGAAGGTGATCTCGTGGCCCTCGGGCCGGAAGATCGGGTCGTAGCCGAAGCCCCGGTCGCCACGGGGCGGCCAGACCAGGTCTCCGGCACAGCGGCCCTCGAAGCTCAGGACGTCGCCCTCCGGCCAGGCCAGGGAGAGCACGCAGACGAAGGCGGCGCTGCGATCGCGCTTGCCGGCCAGTTCGCGCTCGACCCGCTCCATTGCGATGCGAAAGTCCCGGTCCGGCCCGGCCCAGCGCGCCGAGTAGATTCCCGGCGCGCCATCCAAAGCCGCGACCTCCAGGCCGGAATCGTCGGCCAGGGCGGGCAGTCCGGCGGTCTCGGCGGCGGCCCGGGCCTTCAGCACGGCGTTCTCGACGAAGTCGCTGCCGGTCTCCTCGGGCTCGGGCAGCCCGAGATCGCCGGCGGAGACCGCCTCGACCCCGAAAGGCGCGACGAGCTCGGCGATCTCGCGCAGCTTGCCCGCGTTGTGGGTGGCGATGACCAGGCGGTCGCTGGGCCCCAGGCGTCTCATCTCGCGCCCTTGCCTCGGCGCCTAGAGGCCCAGGACCGCGCGTTGCCGCGCGACCAGGTCGTCGATGCCTCGGCGGGCCAGGACCAGCAGCTCGTCGAACTGCGCCTGGTCGAAGGGATCGCCCTCGGCGGTCGCCTGGATCTCGACGATCCCGCCCTTGCCGGTCATGACGAAGTTGGCGTCGGCCTCCGCCGCGCTGTCCTCGTCGTAGTCCAGGTCCAGGACGCCTGCGCCCTTGTAGAGGCCGCATGAGACCGCAGCGACCTGATCGATCAGCGGGAGCGTGTTGATCGCGCCCATATCCTGCATGAAGCGGAAGGCCAGGTGCAGCGCGACGTAGCCGCCGGTGATCGCGGCGGTGCGGGTGCCGCCGTCGGCCTGGATCACGTCGCAGTCGACCTTGACGCTGCGCTCGCCGAAGCCGCCGAGGTCGGTCACGGCGCGCAGCGAGCGACCGATCAGCCGCTGAATCTCTAGGGTCCGGCCGCTTTGCCGGCCGCGGGCCGCCTCGCGGTCACCGCGGGTGTTGGTGGCCCGGGGCAGCATGCCGTATTCGGCGGTGACCCAGCCTCGGCCGCTGCCCTTCATGAAGCGCGGCACCGAGTCCTCGACGCTGGCCAGGCAGAGCACGTGGGTGTCGCCGAAGCGGATCAGGCAGGAGCCCTCCGCGTGCTTGTTGACCTCGGTCTCGAGGCTGATTTCGCGCAGTTGATCGGGCTCGCGGCCGGAGGGTCGCATTCCTGGCGCCTCTTTCGTTAACGGTTTTCTATCGGACGGCGCGCAGGCTAGTGGAAGCCGGCCGCCCCGTCCATAGAGCCGGCCTGCATCAGCGCGCCCACGTTGACGCGTCAGGGGTGCGAACCTAAGTTTTCCAGCAGGTATTTGGCGGTGGAAAGATGACGCAAGCCGTGCCAGCAAAAAGGCCGGACCTCAACACCTTGAGCGGTATGAACGAGCGCTCGCGGGAGGTCTTCCGGCACATAGTGGACGCCTACGTGGAGACCGGCGAGCCGATCGGCTCGCGCACCCTGTCGCGCCAGCTGGGCATGGACCTCTCGCCGGCCACCATCCGCAACGTCATGGCCGATCTCGAGGACCTCGGCCTGCTCTTCGCGCCGCACACCTCGGCCGGGCGCTTGCCGACCGAGCTCGGCCTGCGGCTCTTCGTTCACGGATTGCTGGAGCACGGAAACCTCACCCAAGCCGAGCGCGAGAGCATCGAGTCGCAGTGCAGCGGCGCCGGCCGCAGCCTGACCGAGGTCTTCGAAGAGGCCAGCCAGACGCTCTCGGGTCTGTCGCGCTGCGCCGGCCTGGTGGTCGCCCCCAAGGCCGAAGAAACCCTTAAGCACATCGAATTCGTTTCGCTCGGTCCGGGCCGGGCGCTGGTCGTCCTTGTCAGCGGCACGGGGGTGGTCGAGAACCGGATCATCGACGTCCCGGTCGGCCTGCCGGCTTCGTCGTTGGTCGAGGCCAGCAACTACCTGACCTCGCGCCTGGTCGGGCGGCGGCTCAGCGAGGCCCAGGACGAGATCCGGAAGGAGCTGGAGACCCAGCGCGCCGAGCTGAACGAACTGACCGGCAAGCTGATCGAGGCCGGCCTCGCCTTCTGGGGCGGCGGCGAGGAGCGCAGCGGCGCCCTGATCGTGCGCGGCCAGGCCCAGTTGCTGGAGGACATCACCGCGGTCGAGGACCTGGAGCGGGTGCGTCAGCTATTCACGGCGCTGGAAACCAAGGAATCCCTGCTGCGTCTTCTGACCTTGACGGACGCGGCCCAGGGGGTGCAGATCTTCATCGGGGCGGAAAGCGAGCTTTTCAGCCTGACCGGCTGCTCGCTGGTCATCGCCCCTTACTCCAACTCGGAGAACACCGTGGTCGGTGCCATCGGCGTGATCGGCCCGACCCGCATCGATTACGCGCGAATCATTCCCATGGTGGACTACACGGCGCAGGTCATCGGCCGACTGATCGGCTGATCGCGTCTTAGATCCCCTGGGCGGAACGGAGGACGGATCGACAGATGGCGTCTAACGACAACGCCAAGCCGGAGGGCGAAGGCAGCGAGGCAGTGAACCCGGCGGCCGAAGCCGAGGCGGCTCAGCAGGACAGTGCGTCGGAGACTCCGGAACAGCCGGAGACCGAGCTCGCAGACGTGGGGGTGGCAGCGATCGCCGCCCTGGAGGCGGAGAAGGCCGAGCTGAAGGACCAGCTCCTGCGCAGCCTGGCCGAGGTCGAGAACGTCCGGCGCCGGGCGCAGCGCGACCGTGAGAACAGTGCGCGCTATGCGGCCGAGTCTTTGGCCAAGGATCTTCTGGCGGTGCGCGATAATCTCTGCCGCGCCGTAGAAAGCGTCTCGACCGAAGCGGCCGAGGCCGAGCCGCAGCTCAAGGCCCTGCTGGACGGCGTCGTGATGACCGAGAAGGGATTGAGCGAGGCCTTCGCCCGGCATCACATCGAGATCATCGATCCGCTCGGCGAGAAGTTCGATCCGAACTTCCACGACGCGATGTTCGAAGTTCCCGATCCGACACAGCCGGCGGGGACCGTGGCCCAGGTGATCGAGGTCGGTTACCGGCTTCACGACCGACTGCTGCGCGCGGCCCGGGTGGGTGTCGTCAAAGCGGCGCCGGCCGCCGCCGACGCCGAAACCCCGGCGCCCCCGTCCGACGACGCTCCCGAGGGCGAAGCTGCGGACGGCGGCGAGGGTGCCGCCAAGCCCGGCCAGCGGATCGACACGGCGGTCTGAAGACCGCCTTGCGTCAGACGTCTTTCCTCTGTGTCGGCGCCGGGCCGAGGAAGTCCGAATCGAGGTCCTGGGCCCGATAGCGGGCCTTGGCCAAGTCCTGGCGGCGCACGGCGTAGCAATAGACGCAACCGTGAGGGCAGCTGTCATAGGCGCCGATGTCGCGGGACTCGGCGCAGAGGCAGCCCGGCCGGTTGCCCTTCTGCCTGATCGCGATGGTCCGGCCGGCGACGGCCGACAAGCGATTGGCATCGATGCAGCGCGCCGGCTGAAGCCCAGCCTCCGCAAGCTCAGGCTGGGCGCAGAGGCTGGGCGCGATCCCGGCCACGCGGGCGATTTCCGCGAGTTCTGCCAAGAGCGCGCTCTTGGACTGCGATTCCGGATCCTGCCACGAGAAGTCGTGATCCCGGGCGGCGCGCGCCATGTTGGCCCGGGTTTTGGCGTAGATTTGGGCGAAGGACAGCACGACCTCGTCGCAGGCGCCGGCCAGGGCCTCGGCCAGCCGCCAGAAGGCCTCCCGGTGCCAGGCCGCTGGGGTCAGGCTGGTGATCGTTACCGGATCGTAGCGCCAGACCACGGCTCGCGGTCCGTAGCGCTCGGCCAGCGCGCGGATCAGGGCGACGCCGCGTTCGGCCGGCGGCACCGCCGGCTCCAGAGCGTGAGGATAGCCGGTGACCGTGTAGTGAATCACGAAGGGCAGGCCCTCGACGGCCAGGCTTTCGAGCACCGGCAAAAAGGGGCCGGCGTTGCGGGTCCAGAAAACGAAGCCCTCGACCTCGGGCCCGGTCAACGGCACCCGGTAGGGCGCACCGCCGTAGGGATTGACGACCCGGCAGAACCCGGCCGTGCGCCGTCTGGCGAACCACTCTGCGTAGCAGGCCGGGATGTCACTGCGATAGCTGGCCGAGACGATCATCCGACGGCCTCAGGGCCACTCGCGGCCGCCCTCCCGGCGGCCCAGCCAGCGGAAGAAGAGGTAAATCAGGCCGGCGACCACGGCCAGTCCGGCGCCGGTATAGCGCAGGACGGCGCTGGGCCAGATGAACTCCCCAGCAAGTGCCAAGCAGGCCCCGATCACGACATCGGCAACCAGAACCCAGAGGATGATCCGATAGATCGGGTCGGGCGGTGCGGTCAAGGCAGGCTTACTCCGAGGCGATCGCAGGGTCTCTCTGCGATCCAATCTGGTCCCTTCCCGGGGTGGCTGCAAGGCGACGCGTGACCGCTGGGGTCGCGGGAAATCTGTGCCGCGGACCCGCATGCAAACACCCAAGAAAATTACGGTTTCTGGACATCTCCAACCTTGCAGGATCGCAGGCCGTGATTATATATCCGGCGGTAAGTCTTTGATTCTGAGTCACCCAACCAGGGACCCGGGCGCGGTGCTCACCGCTAACGAGGCCGCCGGGCGGTCTGCTGAAGCAAGAGGGAAGCAATGAGCAAGGTCATCGGCATCGATCTTGGCACGACGAATTCCTGCGTCGCCGTGATGGAAGGTTCCCAGGCGAAGGTCATCGAGAACGCAGAGGGCGTTCGGACCACGCCCTCGATGGTCGCCTTCTCCGACTCCGGCGAGCGCCTGGTGGGCCAGCCGGCCAAGCGGCAGGCGGTCACCAACCCCGAAAACACGCTCTTCGCAATCAAGCGGCTGATCGGCCGTCGCTACGAAGACCCGATGGTCGAGAAGGACAAGGGCCTGGTGCCCTACGAGATCGTCAAGGCGGATAACGGCGACGCCTGGGTCAAGGCCAGCGGCAAAGACTACAGCCCCAGCGAGATCTCCGCCTTCATCCTGCAGAAGATGAAGGAGACCGCGGAAGCCTTCCTCGGCGAGACGGTCACCCAGGCGGTGATCACGGTGCCCGCCTACTTCAACGATTCCCAGCGCCAGGCGACCAAGGACGCCGGCAAGATCGCCGGGCTCGAAGTGCTGCGCATCATCAACGAGCCGACGGCGGCCGCCCTGGCCTATGGTCTGGAGAAGAAGAAGGCCGGCACAATCGCGGTCTACGACCTGGGCGGCGGCACCTTCGACGTCT
>JAAUXU010028722.1_pt1 | contig 10695 bp, 16 predicted proteins | sample 7278151 | NCBI WGS metagenome assembly JAAUXU01 (sample SAMN14350113, study PRJNA611818) | marine sediment metagenome | isolation source: surface marine sediment (1.8m) | place: French Polynesia: Moorea | collected 2018-08 | reverse complement strand
CCACCGGTAGGCGGGCTTCTGCGTAGTGGCGCTCGTCGAAGCCGAATACGTGCACTATGAAGTTGCCGCGGTTCCTATGCAATAGAACATGTACACATCCTTACCGGAGGCTGAGTTCAATGCAATGAAGATGTCGAAATCTCACGCGTAGGTGTGGGTGGTGTCTATAGTCTTGAGGATCGTGTCCAGGTACAATACGTCGCTCGCTTCTAAGTCCGGATATCGTAACCTGAAGGCAGAGGAATCACATGTGAGAGACAAGAACCGAACCATTATGGGCCACGCATGCGTGTCGGGACACCCACTTGCAGCTGGCCGCGTTGCCCCAGTAGTCTCTGTGCTCGTCATCGTCTCCCCACACGGCAACCACGCAGGTCTTCAGGCCGGCGCGCTCAAGCTGGATGCGGAAATCTTTGGGTTCTTCCTATCGAACCGAGCAAACGAATGCTTGTAGTTAGGTTACTAAATAACTCTACAAATGTAGGCTTGACCTATTTCTCTATGTGCGTGTTATATTTGCTGCCAGAGCCTTTTGCATGATGCATGCTAGTCAGAGAAAATGAAAAAGTCATCACTTTTGGGGTCTTCTCTCTGCTTTCACATTTGCATAAGGATATTAAGTGCACATTTTAAATTCGACGTGGGCCCGCTTAGGGTCTTCCTAGATGCTGAACTGGGGAACTGTAGTGAAGAAAGTGAGTTTAGCTTAGTCCCAAATCTAAATACCTTCTATGTACATTTTCACTTTTAGACATCAGGAGACAAACCAATGAGGCACTCACCCAAATTATAAAGTTTTTCCTTATTGGTCTAGCCTAACAATGTACCCATTCCCCATGAAATACTCAATAATAATATTGGCACAGCTTGGCCGAAACTGCACCTACTGTTAAAAAAGCGTTAAGCCAGTAGTAGGTCTGTAAAAAGGTTTGGCGCTAAATGCAACGCAAAATGCTATAAGCAAAATGATACTTTTGCATATAACGTTTCCACCAAGTCACAGTCCCTAAACCCAGAAAAAGTCCAAATTTTTGGTGAGTAATGTACATTTTCTGCAGGTAACTTGATGACTATAAGCGGAGTTTGATGACTATTTTACCTTACGTTTCACGTAATTTTATGAAATCAATAAAATCAGCACTGGGAAGTGATAACTGTAACCGGATTACGACTACAACCACGATGACTCAAACCGGAGACTACTCTGTACCTTGTCTGTGGTGATAAGGTGGTCACTGATGGTGATCGGTCCAATGCCCTCCAGCACCTCAAACTTGGTGGGCTTTGTCGAGATCCAGTCATTGATGGGGTTCCACACAGACATCACCACCAAGTAGGTGCCCTCAGTCTGCACAAGTAGAGAAAAGACATTAGAGCATGACAATTATGACGTCTTATTTAGTCCTAACGTTCTTTCATCAAGGAATGTATGACTAATCAGTCTGTTACTTTCCGCATAACAGCTTCTCTATCAGCAACCTTGGCAACCTTATACTCAGACGCCAATATTAGCTCAGCACTCCTCCACCTATGGTCACCAATGCCCTCTGATTTCACCTTCTGATCAAGATAGAAAGAGTCAGGTCAGAATGAAAGTATAGAACACCTCCAGTCTCACATCATAACATACATACTTGGATTGACTCGTCAACTATGGACATAGAAACACGAGTGGTGCCCTTTACAAATGACAAGTAAGAAATGAACTCACCAGATTTGGACAGTGTCCGATGGACCAGGTCAACTGCCCACTGAACGTGTTCTGGGGCCAGTCGACGAAGCAAGGCGGCGGCTGATACTCGCCCACGCCCACTTCCGTGTTGTTGAACGTATACTGGATCCGGCGGACATTCCCTGGAGAGAGGGGCCAATCAATAGATAGAAACACATTTAGACGCTTTTTTTTTCTATCGAGAGCTTCCCATACCAGCCATGATCGAAACGCTGAAGTAAGGCTGCGCAGAGGCTGGGAGATACCACTTATTGGTCACGTAATCGCAGTCTAATATCTGTCGGGGAACTTGGACATAGTGTACTGGAATGTCGCCTCCAGGTTGGTTGGCACTGTCTCGAATGTCTCCACCTGAGAAGAAGCGTGAAGATTAGCCCTTGTGGTGGACCGATGGACATATTGAACAAGAACTAGGTGATTGTAGAGTGAACAGCTTCGATGTTTCTCAAAGGGGTCAGTCAGCAGTATAACCTTGCAAAAATCGACAGTTTCGCGAAAATTGGCAGTCGGTCCTTTACTGAGGAAAAATTGAGTCAGCCGAAAAATCTTGAAAGAATCAAAGTTTTGGCACTTTTTTAACTTGCAAAAATCGAATGTCTACCATTTATGAAATAATGCTATTTACATACTTAGGCAGATATGATGAGAAAAGAAAAAAATAAAGTCTATCGTACAGTTCTCTCGTGTGTCTTGAATACTTTCTCTGAAGCTTTAAAGCCGATCTATAAGGTAAAATTTACACTGATAGGAAAATATATCAAGGCCAGATGAGTATCTGTGTAGGTCCTGGATGACGTTTTCTACCACATCAAAGTTTTTCAGGGTCTAAACTGAACTCCCCAGAACTCAAGTCCCATGCTATTATTTATCTTTGTTCCTATGCACAAGTGTAGTTACCAGATAGAGAAGTACAAGTTTACGTCCTTCTGCTTACCCAGTTGAGCTCCCACTTAAGGGAGCTGATCGTGACCCACTCGCCGGATCCCTGAGGTCCAGGGTCCAACAGCTGGATGTGCTCAGTGTTGGGGGTCCATAAAACGTAGTGGTCCTTGATGTTGGAAATGCCGTTGACGAACTGCACCGAGAAGCCGTGGGACCCAGGGTCGGAAAAGGCAGGTATGATGATCTTCAAGGAGGTGCCGAGATCAGGGCTAATCGTGCCTTGCGCACCAGAGTCGACGTTGGCGTTCATCCCGACGTTCTCGAGCTCCAGCATGATGATGCATCTCTCATCATCGCTATTCCCGTCAAGGCAATCTGGTGGGTCATTCAGAGCCGACTGGGTGGCCACGTAGAAGACGATATCGGTGGCATTTTGGACCTCGATGTCGTGGTCGGTGCGCTGCATCCCTTCGATGTCCGCGATACGCAGGATGGGCCTGGTAGGTAGCGGCACATTCGGGTTTATCGTGAACGTCACTGTGAAGTCATTGCCGTTCTCCAAGAAGGGCGGGTACGTCATAGTCCAGTCATCCGCGACGATGGGGTAGCCGCAGATGACTTTCCAGACCATGATCGCGGTGTCGGTCTCGTCGTGCATATTCTCGGCGGTCAGAGTGACGATATACTCGGTTCCAGGAGTGCTAAAGTACCTCGTGAGCATCAACTGTGTTTCCTTGGGCAGGATGTACTTCTTGGAGAAGACGTTCTGGGTACCCTCGGTCTCCTGGAATATCTGATGGGCCTGCTCTTCAGTGGAGCCTTCGATCTCAGTAGGACGAGGATCTGGAAAAGGTTGCGCACATTTACGTGACTAATCAGCGAAGGTACGCAGAGCATCAACGCAGTTACAGTCAAAATCAAATTTTGCTGGAAGAAACATGTGGCCTTTAGTGGCCTTCCCTGCCGGATTCGGCCTTGCTTACCTTACCAGCGCTACTAATAGCTGAATACAAGGCTCAAAAAAGCCTCAAATCATTAATTACTCACGTTGCACATGACAGTTGTCGTTGCACCAGCTTATCTTTTTGGCCCTGAATGTTTTCGTATCGATTTCGGTGGCGCAGATTTTGTAGACGAAGGTGTTTATGGTCAATTCGGTGCACCCGTAGTAGAGCACGTTCTTGTACCTGCATGGATGAGGGTAATATCACACGCCTTGAAATGGCCCAACGGCGAAATCCCTACCAGAAGGGGAAGATGCAATCTATGTTGGCGTCATCGGTGTCAACAAAAACGACGTCGGTCACGTCGGGAATAATGGGGATGCTGACAGGATGGAAAGCTGGGGTGCACTTGTCGTCAGCTTCGACCGAGGCGATCGGTTCCGTCACGTGCCAGTCCACCTGCCCGGTTTAAATCAAAGTACTATAAATGCACACTAGTTTAATGTAAATTTCACTACCATAAGCACACCAACTCAGTGGACACCACCTAAGTTTCAACGTGTGGAAGGACCAGCTGTACTCATGCTGATTCAAGTGAAACTAGGCTTAGTGTAACATTAGGCAGCACCACCTACGGCAGCTGGGAGTACCCGGTGAACTAACCCTGGTTTTGGGTTTGAGGACCAAGAAAGTGTTGGCACCCAGTTCTTGATCACTCACTACCCAAAATGTCTGGTGCCTTAAACCTTCCCGAGTTGATGGTGATTCAGAACAGTGTTATTATCTAACAGTGATTGTGGTCCAAGACCTCAGGCCAAATAGTGAGTAGCTATATCGCAGGTAAGTCCGCTCATGGACCCTTTGGACAAAGCTTGTGTTTTGGTGTGTGTTATATTAATGACACTTAGTGCCGCCATCAAAATTGGGTCAGCTGGAGGTAAGAGGTGAGCCAGCTTCTACATAACATGTAATGTAATAATTTACCATCTCTACTATTTCTCAAGGCATTTGATTTTAAAGTTGACCTTGCCCGGATTGGGGAGATTACATCACATAAGAAATATTGGGTAATTTATAGTAATACTTTATAGATACTTTAATATAATGTGGCTGAGCATGCTTATTGACCTTGACGTGGCTCCCCTTGCCGAACATGACGTCGAGAACGAAGGGCTCATTCTTCGAGACCCAGGCCTCTGCGTAGTATTCCTTGGCAGCCTGAAAGAAAAGAAAATTATTCATGCAAATTTTGCAAATTGGACTGGCACGAGTCCCTTACCTCGTCCTGCTCCACCTCCTCCACTGTGGGGAACTCGTTTATGACACTCCAAGCGTTCGTGGCCTTGTTCTTTCCCAGGGACGCAGTCAAGTCAGTGATCTCCACGATAGGGTACTGACAGCTCACCTGGGAGGTAGTTTTTTCCACTATTGTGTCGAACGCGTCAGTTACCTGAGAAAGCAAATGGCTCATTCTTCTTTGAAGGTGAATACTTTAAACTTTAAGCATTTCACGACTGACCACAAGCGTGATCTTCTTGTCGGTGGCCCTCTCGCAGAAGAACTTCTTCTCGAGGTCCAGCCATCGGTCCTCCACCAGAGTCGGCCTCAGCATGACCTACCACAACAATTTTATGAATTGTAGCAAGTTCAAAAGAGCAAATGAGACTGCACCCACTTGGGTGGTGAGCGGTGGATCCACCGTGTTGACCATGTAGAGTCCTTCAGTGTCGTCCCAGAGGACGGCAAGGTCTGCGTTGATAAGGCTGGTGTCGATTTGCCTATAGAAATCCATGAAATAAGTGTACGCAGTTACTAGAATTGTGATTAGCTAATCACTACTATACACGCACCTGACCGAGAGCTTGGGGCATGGAAGACCATCGATGCACCTGATTGCGAGGAGATATCCCCCTTCAAATTCATCCTCGGAGTGCGTCTTGTAGCCCAAGAAGGCGTCGGGCTCGGCCGGCGGGTTCGAGTTGGTCCAGATTTCCTTCATCACATCGAAGTAAAGCTTGGACCCCACATCGCCTGAGTCGACCTCGAACTCAAAAGTCTTCACCGGCTTGTAGGACAACGGCGAATCCCCTTCGTTCCCGGATACTGAGACGAATATATCATGCAAAGTCAGATCTGTCATACTCATAACAAGACGTATGAGCCGTAAAAAACGCCTCAAAAAGGCATCAGAGAGTGATGAAGTTGCTTACACGGACAAGCTATCTCGTTTTCACAGGTCTGCTGTTGAGAGCACAAATAGGTGGTGCACTCGCGTTCATCGGTGGAGAACCCGAAGTGGGCGGTGCACCCATCGTGACACTTGGAGATCATCGGGCACCACACGAATCCGTCTTCACACACAGGGACAACGACCTAAGGGGCGAGAAATCCTGATTCTAAACTGTGCCAAAACCCCTCTAAAAGATACTCTTGATGATTTTTTTTAAGTGCACCTCAACCAGTAGTGTTCCTGTGGACTGCGGCACCATCTCAAACTCGGAGATGTTCACCACGGAGTGAAAACGGGTGGTGGAGAGGATGAGGCTAGCGTCGTTGACGCCCAAGTCAAGGCTGTGCGTGGTAGTGGAGTCGGCGCTGTCGTAGGATGCGTCAGTCAACACACCGCCGGGGACGTTGTACCAGTACTCTGTGCATGCAGACGTGGTCGGTCACATCGTTCATGTTTGTATCAGTTTGTGTGTGTTGTAAATCTTACATAATGCTACATATCTTGGCAGCAATGAAAAAATGACCTGAACTGATGAGATCTGTCCCACCTGGAATGGAGATCGTTCCCGTCGAGTCCGGCAGCGTCTGGATTCCGTCGAGGTCACCATTGCAGTTTTCGTCTCCCTCAATGGCGTCGCAGTGGAGATCGATCATCGTCACAGTGGCTGTGAGGTGGGAACCCCTGATGGGGAGAGAGAAAAGAAAATCTCCACGAGGTCACTCACGATGGACTTCAGTAACGCATACCTCGGGATATCGATGTGGCAGTTGAAGTACGTGCCAGGATCGATGACAGGCGGACACACGATCTCCATCCAGTCATAATCACTGATGGGCTCTTCCACCTTCACCGTCAACGTCTCGGTCATCGTGAACATGTCGTTCACGTTCTCGGCTGTGAACAAATTCGATAAATACAGCAGGAGGCAAAAGTTAACGTTTTCATAAAAATGCAATTTTATTCATTTGGAAAAACAGATGTACTTCGCGTAGTAAGCTTTGAGTCACCCTGTACCCCCAATCTTACTCACCCCTATAAAAGATGACGTAGTCTCCAGGCCTCGTGTACTTGTGCTTCCAGATATTGAGTGGCAGGTCCCTGGTCCACGTGGAGGGGCCGGACCCGTCGCCGTAGTCGACCTACGATAAAGAGCCATTTCAGGGGTGTCAAGGAAAGGACTAGAAGAATACCTACCGTGATCTCCAGCGGCGGCATGGTGTTGGTGTTGGTTTCCTCGCAGTTAATGTTTTCTTGTCCGGGGAACGCGGTGCAGGTGTAATCACCTTGGATGACTTCCAGATACAGTTCCTGCAATAAAATATGACGACTCAAACTGTCCCGTACGTTGACAGCCTCTCAACAGTTGTCTCCTTGTCACCTCCCGCGTGGGCACGCTGACACCGCTGGCCAAGGGTCCAGAAGAGTCCTTCAGGGTGAGCGTGAGTGCCCTGGTGGCGTAGTTAAAGACTTCGTAGACTGATATGTGTCCGTAGGAGCCCCCACACAAGAGAGAGGCGTCACCGGGGCACGGTTGGTCGCAGCCGACACCAATCTGAGCGACCATGTCTGAAAGATTCACAAGGTGAAATTTCCAATACCATCATGCACATGGTCGTGGATCTTTGCAAACTTCCAACGTTGAAACGACGATTTTTTTCTGAAAACCATTCCAACCAAACTTGGAAAGTCTTGATCTCCACTGGGTACTAATCACCTATGACTGCTGGTAGGTATCCGCATAAGCAGAGATGTCCCTGCGTGATGCCCACACCCATGGTGTAGCCTGTTATGGGCTCCAGACCCTGCTTCAGGCAGGACAGAGAGCACTCCTTGGGGGTGCCGGTGACGAGATCAATGAGGCCACCGCTGTAGGTGAATCTCGCAGCATCAGCTGAGAATAAATGTCCAGTATTGTAAATACTACAGGATAATACTGTATTTCGAATGATCAATCAGTTGAAAGATGACCCAGCTTTATTCTGCTGAGGCCAAAGCCGTAACTTACGAGTCAGATCCCTATAACATCCTGTAAAAAGCAAAAGCACAGATTGACGTTGACTGAGGCAAAGTTGATCCCGTCGCACATACCTTTCAAGACTGGGTCCGTCTGTCCATTGACATCGGGTACAGCAGCCAAGAGCAACAAGGCCGACCAAGTCACCACTGATGGCAATGCAGCCATCATCGGAATCGTCTCGAACGTATAGTTGAAAGTCTTTTTGAGGCCCACTATTCAAGCCGGAGCCTCCTCATTGAGACTGGTGGGTAAGGTTGACTTGGTTGACTTGGAGATGTGTTCAAAACAAGGCTTCAGTTGCCAAGATGACACCTTGAAGGTCTTGCCCACCTCCACTGATTAATAATTAGTGGGAAAATTGCCTCATGCTCTTCACCGGCCACTCACAAAGGCGGCTTAATGATTGCGCAAGAGGTGGACAAAGTCGAGCATTCAGAGCTCTTGGTTGGACGCAACAGCTTCCCTTTTACTCAAAGTTTCCCACTTAACCGCAACTTTTTATTAAACCAAAACATACCCAAAAGTTCCCATTTGACAAAACTTTCTCCCTTACCGAAAAGCTGCCCATTTGCCCTAATTTGATTCTGCAGACACCGATGGAACTCTGTATGAGCTGATAACTGTATAGAAGTTAACATGCTACAACTCCTATGAGAGCTATATACTATATAAATATTGGCAAGCAGTTTACACCTTGTATTCTTGAAAGTTCAAGGAGTTTTAGTAAGCAAGCAGTAACAACACATTCTAGAAAAGTATAAAGACTCTGCCCTGTTATTTTTTTTAAACAATGAGTAAAATACCGTATGTTGTCGTCAAAGCAGCTGAGATGCACCTAAACCATTTTTTGATCATTTCAGCAATTGCACACACGTTCACACATTTATCCATCGGAGAGTTCAAGCGGTCGAACTGAATGCATGGATCACAGATGAGTGTTTCTAGTTTGCGACTGACGATTCTTTCTTTTTCTTTCATTTAACGGAAATCGCCCTTCTTGGGTCAGCCTGTCACAACTCCTCTTCCGTGGCCTCTGCTTAGCTCAGTTTGCCCATCTCAAACTTCTTGAAGATCTCAGTGGCCGTGAAGATGCACGAGTCAATGATGCCAGCCACAGTGAACGTCCCACCGACGATAGCACAGACGGTCGTCAGGAAGTGGTAGAGAGGTGGCCGACGCTCGGTGTAGCTCACGGTGATGGGGTTCAAGTCGTACCTGAAAAGAGACAAATTACAGTTGAAAAATTGTGACGACGAAAATTAAAGTAGGCCTTTAATTAAGCCGCACTCGGCTGAGTAAGTCTGGTAATACCGGCAATGACTTTCTAGTGGAGACAAAAAGTTCTTAATAACAACCACCATTTATACATGCTAACCGTGAAGAGACTTTATGCGTGACGTCATCTTCAGTAACATCAGCCACTGCTCTATCAACCATGTTCAAGCTGAAATGATTGCATGGGGAAGAATTACGGTCGAGCAGAGGGGTACACCAAAAATCACTAAATGTCCCAGAATCACTGGTCCGATCACCAATTCATCTGTAGTGATTGCTTAATAATACCTACCGGAACCAGATTGCCGGTACGATCCTACCACCACGGCCCATTGACACATAGCTCCGGTATGCGTAAGTGTACTGGTACGCCTGTAGCTTCGTGCCGGAGAGATCCTCGTATGTGGTGGGGACGATCTTCATCACATACTCATACGACTCCAACTCGCTGGAGTCGGTCGTCTCGCGGCCACTGAGCGCATTAAAGGAGCCCACATTCTTCTCGCTGATTTTGCGGATCCTGGAGCCAAATGTGACCTCATGGATGGTATGTGCAAAATGGTACTCGCCAGGCTGCTCCTCAGCAGAGTGAGTACCCACATGGAAGTTGCCGGGAACCTGGACGAAGGACATATTTGACTCCCATACAGCAATACAGAAAAGTAATCTGAGTAATAATTCCAGCCTATGCCTTCTCTTTTTACAGTCGGCGTTTTCCAATCAAAAATGGGTGACACAAAGAGAAAGTGATTGACATTAAGTATCTTTTTATCACTCATTTTGATATTTTGAGAGTCCCCACACGTGCTACTACTTCATGGCATCTATTCAGACTTTGCATCCACATCACAGTTGGCATATTTGTATTAGGTTTTTCAGGGGGAATTACTTGAGAGCAGCTGCAGACTGAACAGTGACGTGAAATATCTATGGGGATCGATCGGAAATACACACGGGAAAGGACCGACAGTAAAAGCAGGATAACTCTCGTGTTTGGCGCTCGTGGTGAAAACTGCCATGCTGACCCTTAAAAAAAATAAGTGATGACAAGTATCAGCTTATTTTTTCGAACAAATAGCCTTTAAACACTTGTTGACTGCAACAACCGAGTGAGTAAGAATCACTGAAGGGCTGAAGTTGCGACTCATTGTCCCAGGTTGTCAGTCGTGTCAGAGTGGTGTTGCTCCACCCTGTAACGTGGTGGTAAAAAAAAGGGCGCAGCTGTGATGCCCTCATCATGACGTCATTTGTGCAGACACGGGCTGTCAAATGAAGTCTGTTTAATGATGATCTGCGAGGCTTTGCTTGCACTGCAAACTGCGATCAACTTCACACAACCTTGTTGATGTGAAATCTGGCCTCAAACAGACAGCCGTCGTCAACAGGAGTCTTGACTGTGTTCTCCACGAACCCGATCTCGTGTCTGCCCATGTCGTCTTGGATGTCCACGCCCAAGTACTCGCACTTCATCCTTTAAATGAAGAGGAGTAAGGAAGATGTCATGATGATGAAGTATATAAACATATACCGGTATATGGCACTGCTTCCAGTTCAACTGCTTTTCTTAGTGAACTAATTAATTTACGGGTCACGTAGACGGGTACACAAGGTTTGG
>JAAUXU010087008.1_pt1 | contig 10699 bp, 15 predicted proteins | sample 7278151 | NCBI WGS metagenome assembly JAAUXU01 (sample SAMN14350113, study PRJNA611818) | marine sediment metagenome | isolation source: surface marine sediment (1.8m) | place: French Polynesia: Moorea | collected 2018-08 | reverse complement strand
GAGAAATTTGGCCTTTTCAGAGGGTAAAAGTGGATGAAATGGACTGAAATTTCAGAAGAATCCTGCCCCCCTGGGCCACCATTGCCACCAGGATTCACTCCCCAGGCCCTCTGGTGCTATGAGCAAGCATGCAAAAACCCCGTGTCTGGGTCAAGAGGTTGCTAGGTTCTGTGAAGCAGCTAAAAGCAACAGGGTGACACTTTGACAGGTAAACAAAACTTATCAATGACAGTCAAGAAATCTTGATGTGAACTGCCAAGAACTGGACTGCATTCTCATGCTTCTGGTGAGTCTGATGAGGTGTGCAAAGCTCCGGAGTCCCGACTGCTATCTCTCGCTCCTGATGATGATAGCCATCCAGACTGCCTTCTGTTGCTCCTGCTGATGTCGGCAATCTGGTCTTCAAGGCACTGGACTGTATTCTGTCACTACTTCTGATGACAGCAATCTGGACTGCCTTCTCTCTCTCACTAGTGCTGGGGACGATCTGGACTGCCTTGAGATTTCCCAACTGTCGTCGATGAGTTTTGTTCACCTGTCAGAGTGTCACCCTGTCACTCTCATTTTGCTGCTTCACTGAACCTAGCAACCTCTTGACCTGGACATGGGGTTTTTGAGTGCCTGCACATGAGGCCAGAGGGCCTGGGGAGTGAATCACGGTGGAAATGCTGGGCCAGGGGGCTGGGATTGTCCCATGAAAATTAAAGCCAATTTCATCCACGATTACCCCCTGAAAAAGCCATATTTCTGTTCTGTTTGGCGTGCCCTCCCCCCTCCAGGTGGCGTCCTTTTGAGCATTCTAGCACCAAAGTGGGCAGCCTTGACATTGACCCTGTTTACTCAACATTGTGTCCCAGTATCACAACTACTCGTTCCAAATCCAAGTTCCACTTCAACACCTTTCAGTACAGCGTAGGAGGTGCCGTCATGCTCAACGCAATTACTTACGGCCAGGACTGTAGGTGCCACGTGGGGCAGACAGAATGAGGCCAAATTTTTTTGCCATGTGGCGGTTTTTAAGCACTTTTTCCTCTGATAAACATCCTTAAGCACAATCGACTCTCTCAAATGAGGGGGTGAAGCTTGCCTTTGCGAGAACTTTGGCCTCAACAGGTTCTGGAGCAAAGAAGTCGAGCCACCATCTTGTCTTGACTTGGACCCACTAGATTATTCTACCTGGAACCAAAGTTGTGATGACCAAGCAGAAGCCTCACATTATATTATATCTTCCCACATTATACAAAATGTGGGCCTGCTCTTCGTGGTAGAGTTGAGGCAGTCATGGCTGAAAAAGGCAAATCTTTTGACAACTTAATTTCCTGTAAAAAGATATGTTAGTCCTATATTACTATCGGCACTCGTAGTTCTTCAGTCTGTGATAAATTTTGAAGCGTCATGGCTTTCGCACCTGCTTGCGGGTAGCTATTACTAAATTAAATGCCACCCTGATTTGACACTCACATATATGATTTTGCGATCAACATATTTTATATCTCATCATAAAAATATTGACTTACTGCATGGAGTCATCGTTCATGAAGTTTCCCACACATAAAGTATCAGCGCAATGGCTTCAACCTAACTTAAAGTTTTTTACGTGTGACATTTTGAAAATGATTCAATGGTAGCATCTTTCTCTGCTTCACCGGTGAGCAGGTCGGTGCAGATCCTACTTAGTATAAAAGGAGGGCAGGCAGGAGAAACACGTCCGTTGCATGAACTGGACCGACTTGGTTGTGACAGCAACGTGAGCAAGCTGGAGAACAATGAGGAGGTCGCTATTTGGCAAAACGAGAGGCTAGACAGCTTCTCCGTTGTCAATTTTTCTGCACTTTGCGGGCATCCCGAGCATGGAGTTTACGCAGAGGTGTGCCATCATTCTAATGCATCGTGTGGAAAACACGGAAGTCACCATCAGGAAGCTCGTGAAGTACCCAATGTACGATGTAGTAAAGCACTAGGTCAAGGTCTTCAGCACAAGGTCCACCAAACAAAGAGGAACGGAAAGTGCCAGCCAACGTTCCTTGTTGGCCTGAAATGGACCATCAAGGCAGCCCGGGAATTCCCATGCCAGAGCTCTCCGAGATGAAGAAGATCAAAGGGGGTACCGTCTTTAGGGCTGCCAGACATGCTTCAGGGCAGAAATCTTATGCCCTTATAAGTGTGGCACATCTTGACGGACAGAATGAAGAACGAATGGCTCCAGCATAGATGCGGCCTGATTAACAGCTTGAAAAAAATGGCTGGGAATGTCAGATTTTATGGTAACAAAGAGATCGATGTGGATTGCTCATTCAATTGTCAGAATGACCACTGGCTGAGCCAAGCATCTGCTGACGTGCCAATGGTCTTCCGAAGCAAAAGCCCAGCATGAATCATATCCTTGAGTGTCGCCTGGTCCATTGGTTAGATGATGATGCACTTCTTCGAGATCAGCAGAGGGTGAATAAGGATACCAACCTAAAAGTATTGCAGACAAAGATAATCCCGTGGATGGACAAGATGGTTGCTATAAGGCCCAACATCTTCCAACATGACTCAGTACCATCACATGTGGCAAAGGTTGTCCAAAACTTTTGTAGAAGAGATTGTGCCTTGTTATTGAGGACCCAAGATATGGACCTCCATCTTCTCCGACCTCGATCCTTGTGCCTCCTTCTTGTTGAGTGATTTGGAGAGACATGTCTGCAGCGTCCCCCAATCCAGCACCAAGTCCGTGAAGACCGGCATCGCCAGTTGGATCCCGGTTAGAAAAAGTTGGATCCCACATCTGTCATTTCTGCTTGCCGAGCGTTTCATGGAGGTGGTGAGCAAGAGTTAGCTGCAAACGGCGGACACATTGAGAATGAAAACGTTCTGGGAGATCTCAATGATTATTTATGACTAATGTTACTTTGTTCTCCGTGCACTCGTTAGTCTGGATGGCGCCAGAGCCAGTCCGGACTTTTTTAAGAGGTTTAACGACACTTCCACTTAAATTGTCGGACACAAAATTTCTACACAGTATTTTCCGACAGAGACTTTTCCTGCGCAAGATCCAAAGTTTCTTGGAGGGGGGTCTGAAGTTGGCTGGCGGTGGGGGCCACAGGGCGAAGGTCCCTTTGCATCCCCTCGTTCTTGCCGCTCTCATACTCATACGTACTCTCTTAGCTCTCGCTCGTGTACCTCTTGCTCTTGTATCTCTCGCATTCATAGCTCCCATACGTACGTCTTGTGTACCAGGACGTACTGTCCCAGTAAGGGTTTTGTCGATAAGGGACATGTCGGAAAAGTTCGTGTCAGAACGTCGGTCTGTATATTATAGATATTATAGATTCGCATTTTCGGTATAGTTCGGTGGAGTTTGCGATGATTTGGCTACGACCGAGAGATAGAATCTTTTCAATGACAATAACTGATGTTAACATTTATCATAGACTAAAGGGTCCAGCAGACTAGTCATACTTAATCATTTTGGTAAATTATAGTGATTGCTCTGAATGCATATTGTGACGCCTAACATTGACCCAAATAGCTTTCGATCCTGTCAAGATGATGAGCGACGCCGAGCCAACTTTGCATCAGGGCTCAATCAGATAAACTGATGGGGAAACTCAGAGATGACCAGAGAAAGCTCAGAGTGAGAAAGCTCATAGAGTGAGTTTTCGTCAAGAACTGAATGATAGTCCTTGACTTACAATTGAAGAGCGACCTGGTTTTGTGTACCTTCAAAGCCAACGATGAATGATACGAGAGAAACCTTAGACGTCTCAAATGTAAGAACCGGTGATTTGAGCTGAAGACAGAAAAAAGTCAAGCTACCTGAGCGGAAATGACCCCGATAGTCCATTCATTGGTGTATCGGAGGTCCTCCCTGATTGGGGGAATCCTTCTCCGAGTTTCCTCGCGACCCAGACTTTACGATATCAGATATACCCGATGAATACCATTTTTGGGCCCTGCCCATGGTAGGCAGGAGTCAGAACTCCACCCCCTCTATGTATAATGTGCCCAGGGCGGCCCCCATCACCAACATGCCAAGTTCGTTCCTGGTCGGTCCAGTCGCGCAGATGTACGTACGCCCACTCCTCCTTTAAAGGTACATATACGAGTTACATATACGAGTACATATACGAGGTACATATATACGAGTACATAATATGCACAGAAGTATTCCTGCAGCTTTAGGTCACGACGTAGTGCTTGTCCTACACATCACGGTATTATGCAACCACTGTACGATAGAGGGTGAGACACGCACCAAAGAAGATCTGAAGAGCATCAAAGGAGTGTTTGCCATGCATGACACATGTTGGTTGCCCAAAATCTAATGCAACCCAATGACTTGGGGGAGCAAATTTTGTGCATTTTTGCCAAGGGGATCTCGCTACGAGCCTTTGAAGAATGTCTCCTGCTGCTTCCTCTTCTCTATGGCCGCCGTCTGAACAATGTCATTGAACTTCACGGCAGCCTTTTGGTGACTGACCAGACAAGCGTACTGTTCTAGTTGTACAGTCAGCTCTACGCCATCACCTGTTCAAAATTTGCACCCCTTCCATCATCACAGCCGCTGTCAGCCGAACCCGTAACAGAACATCAGGGAGCTGACGACTACGACGACCGCAGTCAACTTCGATGAAGACCTACATATCCAAGAAGTGATAGCCCGACAGCACTTTTGTGGATCTGACGTCAAAGAAGTGTTATCCCAGAGACTCGGCTGGGGCATCCTCGCGACGCATGCAAGCAAGCACGCATGCGTGCTGAGAGGATCAAGTAGATCCTTCAGGCGCGGCTCCCGAAGCCCAGAACCTTTACTGTTAGTGCTATTGACATATTCCACAATAGTTCGCTGCCCGCCGTCCCTGCCAAATCCACGAGAGCCTCTTGCTTCTGCAGATCAGCCAACAGTTCTTGTCTCTCCAGCGCGGGGAGCGTCTTGTTTTCCATATCTGAAAAAGGGCACAGCATTTTTTGACTGACTTCTTTTTCTATAAAAAATCAATGGCTTCTGGAGAGGCTACTTTCACTTACATTTACTTCGCTCAACCCTTTCAGCTCCTTTCCTTTCTCGGTACACGTTATCGGCGTAAATTTTCCTCTTTTTTTCTTTTTGCTTGGTCCAATCTACTTGATCGGGCCTGAGCCATACTTGAGATGTTTGAAGCCAATGGAGCAGATCTTAGGTTTGGGGCGTACCTGCAACATGTGTACGAGAATTTACTGCTTCAGGGGGGGGGGAGGGAGGAGACAAAAAGATTTCCCCCAAAGAATCTTCCTCAACTACCCGACAGCCAGAGTCTTCACTGAGAGAAAAAGTTTCATCGCATGCGAGTCGGGCTAGGACAAAAAAGTTGGCCTTCTCACTGAATCCGAGACGGTGGAGCTGTCATCTGATAGTGGTGAAGAGGGAAGGTTCGCGTTCTGTACGTGCATCTACGCTCGTACGTACATCGTGGCTGCGTGAAGTGCCACAGGAAGAGGGAGAAGTGTTGCGTCCGCACCAGTGACGACACATTCTGGAACATGTGCAGACACAAAGGCCTTTTTCAGCTCCAGAGAGCGTCGGGGTGATGGGCGAGTCTGAAAATATAGTACATATTTCGGGGGGGCCAACTTGGCTGTCCTTTATGGACATCATTCTGGTGGACATGTTCAAATGCTCACTCTGACTGGTCGGGAAAGTGATCAACTGCACGATACTCAGTTCCATTGCCGCACTCCCTTCATTACCAACCCTGGTTCACTCTAGGGACACAGTCTGCATTATGTTAAAGCCGAGCTCATTGAAAAATTTAAAGCAAAACTTGACGGTTGATAAAATTGTGTTACTGCCAGACGTCAGAAACTTATTCACTCCCCCACACATTCATCCCACCACACCGTCGGTCTTGCCTCAGGCAAAGAGCCACGAAGGAAACTCATCTACACACACCAATGAGAAATTCAGATCTCCAAGAGGTGGGGGCCACTATTTGAACAGGAGCCACTATTTGAGCATGGGCTTCTGACTGAGGTCGAGCAGTATTAGCACAATGTTTCCTTTCCAAAAAAACACCCCTCACAGGCTATTTGTTCTTATCATGAAGGTCGCTGGCTATAATGAGACCTTTCTTAGGTCGTATGGCACCAGTAGTGTGCGACTCATTTTTTTGTGTTAGATAGAGTGTAAATCTTGCGTCCCTTTCGTTTTTCCTGCATCTTTTCTCCCGTGTCTTGGCGTTGCGTGCAGTCACACATAAATCGTTAGTTCCTTGGTGGAACTTCTTTATGGCGTACCAACGAGGGACAAAGGCTTTCTGGGCCTCTGTATGTTACCCAGACCCACTGCAAACGTGGTGAGCAGTTTGAAACCTGGTGGCTTTTCATATCATCCAGAGATTTGAGTGAGTTAAGATCTTTTTTCTCGAGCTCACAGGGAGTGATTAGCACGAGACAATGTGATGCAACTGTTCTTTTTTTCTCTCTCATACCTCAGGACTTCCTACTCTTCGGTCCTGACGATCGTTTCCTTCTCCATGGAGCGCTACCTGGCCATCTGCCATCCACTCTACTCGCACACCATGTCCGGGTTCAAGCGCGCCGTGCGCATCATCGCCTTGGTATGGCTGGTGTCGCTCCTCTTCGCCCTACCCTACGCGTTCTTCACCCGGGTGAATTTCATCGACCGACCTTTGCAGTCGGGAAACTTCTTGCCTGACTCAGCTTTCTGCGCCCTGCTAGATGAGAACATCTATCCAAAGGTACAGAATGACATGCCGTAGCAGTCAAAAGAACAGTGGTGGTACTTACACTGGGTACTGTGCAGTCTCTGCTTCGTATTAAACCTACGAAGCAAAAATGTCCATTGGCAGCCTCGCCGGTCGTGCCTTGCATCACCCAGAAACTCTGTGCACTGTCGTACGTATAAAATCGGGGATTCTCTCGTATTCCTTCAGCCCTGGTTCTGTCTCTACGAGCTTGACCCAGTTTGCCACATATTCATGGTTAGAAGCAACAAAAAAGCAGTGAAGATTGCGCACAGAACAGTGAGCACCATGGCGATCCATTATACCGGGTGTCTCGTAAGTCTGGGGACACTTTCAGCCCCCAGGGGGCCTAAACAAGAGTCCTCAGACTTGCGGGACACCCAATACATGTAGGGACATGCTGAGCAGCACATACGTACAAGTACTACATGCATCCTTTGTCTACGTACGTACACCCAATGGCAAGAGGAGAAAAAAGGGGTGAACGAGTGCATGCGGCGAGCCAAACATGACTGCCGGTATTTGTCAAGTCGTATGTACGTTGGGTCCGGTACAAAAACTGCGCAAGCACGTCAATTGTGCTCATTTTCTGTGCCCTAATTGACTTTTCTTGTTGTCGTCGTCACGGTCTCGCTCCTTTTTTGTCCCATCCATTCAAAAATGGTGCTTAATATTCTTCATTACCGAGCTCGTAAAAATGCAAATCTGCGAAAGTCAGAGAGAGGGAAAGAAGCCTTCTCAGTTCAAGAGTCGCAAGAGAAGTCTGGCCTAGTTCTTGCCTATACAGGCCCATCTCAAGCTGATGTCATTCTCGTGTGAAGGAGCAACGACAGACTAAAACCCGTTGGTGCACACAGCGTGGCAAAGCAGAAATGCCCGGTCGCGTCTATGTAATTTGATGAATTTCTCGCATTACGCACCGTCTACCACATTGCAGCTGTTGCTGCTGGAGACTGCAGATGCAAGTTGACATTTTCCATCTATTTTGCCAACATACACTGTGTGTCATGCAGTAACCTATGATGACACAGCAAACAAAAAGACAAGGGGTCTCAGATTTCATCGATGCCCAGGTGCAGATCTCGCAGATCCCTGGCGTCCAGCGTGCAAAAGGGGGCTCGACGGAAGTTGATCGAGCCCAAGAAAATGACAGCAACGTTGAGGAGTGTGACGGCAACTGTCTCACCACTCGAAAAGGGGGAAAGAGAGGGTAAAACGTCAATTCAAATCCAACTGCCAGCATGAGAAGGCATGCCAAGGACCTCAATGTGGTCAGCAACTCAACCAACCAGGTGTCTGTGTGAGCCTCCCGTCCTTCGTCAGGACCCCCAGGGACCTTCACCCCAGGCAAGGGAAGGTGAAGAAGTTCGCCATGTGCGAAAGACCTCTTTGGCTGTCATACGCGGTCCCGCCACAGAGTTTACTGGAGGAACGAAGCTGTAGTAGTAAGGGAGGGCCAAGGTGAAAGCTCAGTACCCTGAGGACGGAATCCATAAGGCATACGTCTCATTTTGGCATCGTACCAAGGCCATCTTAGCCACAAAAGGTGGCCCCATTGAGTAAATGTAATTCTTCAGGCTATCCTTCACAACTCACGGTAATAAAACGTCAGCGGCATTTGTGATATTAAAAATGACAGCTAAGTCCGTAGATGCCGCTCCCGACTGGGCAGTTTGAACCTGCCGCTGTAGTGGTTCTGCGTCATCTTGAGGCCGCGACCAAGGGCGTCCTTCCGGGTAGGATGTATAAAATATGTGGGTCACGCGTTCTTACGCTGGACCCATTGTAATGTCCCAGGGGGACGTCGACTCGAGGCCTTCTGGACAGCAAAGTAGGTCAATGATAACTGCCGAAGTTTACGACACTTTGCAAACCAGAGCATGTACAGCATTGATCATAACTTGGTAATCCTCAGAGAGTGCGTACAGTAGTGAGGAACAAAGGTGGTAGACCTTGTTCTCCTTCTTTCCGCGTCTATCAACGTCACGTCAGACTTGTGGTTCCTCTACCACACTTGATTAGGGCATCGTGTGAAGAGTTATGCGTTCTTCACCTTGACCTTCTGACACCTAGCAGCAAGTCCTGAACTGTACAGCGTAGCTGAGAGTTAAGGGGCAGGAGAATTTTCTGTATTAGTAATTTATTCTTGACGGAGTGCTGCATAGTGGAAGAAAGTATTTGGTCAGCAGTGAAGGGTCAGCATAGGTGGAGGAGAGCTTAGAAGCTGTAGTGTGAGGGCGAAGTGCATAGGCCCTCCCCCATTGTACATGAGCATGTGTGTCTGCATAAGCGTAGATGTAGAGGACTGAGCTTACAGTAGCAGGCGGTTCTCAAAACAGCAACAGGCATCACTCTGGGAGCTCCCACAAGAAGAATGCGTTCTCCAGCTGCGTAGCGCTGCTATGCCGTGTCCCCTTTGGTACCACAGCTCCAGCTGTGCTCCACGAGTTCACTTGAAGGCTTTCACACTGCAGAAGTCGTACGAAAGACTAAGAGACACATTACTTCATTCTTCCTGAATGAGCGTCCTCATAGTTTATAGGATTTCTATGGCCTACACGCCACCCTCACTCATTTCTGCCGGGTCTTTCGCCAAGTCATCCCCCGACCTGATTCGTACACAGACCCACCTCGTCAGGCGCCCACTCCATCACTAAACTAAACCATCAAACTCCTGTTCAGACTCCAAAGAAGGGTTGGGAATATCCACCTCGTGACAATTCTTATGACTTGGACGGCACACACTGCCATGGTCATGGAGCAGGGGATCAAAGCACAGTTGCCATCTAGAAATGACGGGAAGTCTCAATGTGACGGCATTCTTTACTCTGCTAGAGACTAAGAGTGTGGGTCCGTCCGTCCATGGCCAAATCCGGCTGCTACTGACCAACCATAATCGAGATTCCACCGTCATGCGATTAGAGGTGGTTGTGGAATTTATCTAAGGCCTCAATACTGGGTGTCCAGAGATTGCCACTCGAGCAAGCATGAGATCAAACTGAAACAATGGTCTAGAAAATTGGAAAGAGCGCGAGAGAGAAGAAAAGAGCTTCCTGCTCTACGTATGTAGAACTTTCTGAGTTTCTTATACGTACATACAGCATAGCTCTCTAATAGGAGAAAGCGGAAGACGAAGGATGGAGGTACATGGTTGGTTGCATCTTCCATTTTTCCATTCTTTCCTTAGGTAGATGGGAGGAAAACAAATAAAAGGCAGAATCAATGCTGATTTCATTTGAAATTCGCACACATCAGACCTCTGCGAGAATCCGTATGTTGAGTTCCAGAGCGTAACCAAAGTATGCCAGAACCTGTGACAAATCATTTGCACGTAGCCCTTTTTTAACGGCTTATTTGCTTTCAGAACTACCCCGTGCATGAGCTGAGTTCCTTTTTGTTCTTCATCTTCCCCATGATGATCTTGGTGGTGCTTTACATTCGCATGGGGTTGAGAATCAGGCAGACGTCAGAGATCCAGCGAAACCTGCCCAGGTCGTCTTTTCATGGGCACCATCAGATCACTAGCGGTACCGCAGCCACCTCGACTGTGGCCTCACAACAAGCTCCGCAGCAGCAACAACAACCCCAGCAACAACAATTTCAGGGAGTGGCCAATGGAAGCTTCAGTGGCAGCGCCACGGAGAGGCACATCTCCGGCTCCAGGAGAGCCATTCTGAGGATGCTCGGTGAGTTGCACGGTGCATTTCCGTCGGGCCTGTACATGCGTCAAGTCATTATTGCCAACACCATGGGTTGTGTGTCCCCATTGCCTCCCACATATGTGACACGAGATATCACAAACACTACAATCATAAGGACACTAGTACATACAGCACACACGTACGTATACTGGTTCGTGGTTCAAAGCTTACCTACGTATTAGGACTTGCATGACATTTTAAGTTTTTAAATAACTTCACATGTAAAAGAGAGGTGTCACCTTCAGGTGTTCATGCGTACTTGTGATGGAT
>JAAUXU010068710.1_pt1 | contig 10699 bp, 7 predicted proteins | sample 7278151 | NCBI WGS metagenome assembly JAAUXU01 (sample SAMN14350113, study PRJNA611818) | marine sediment metagenome | isolation source: surface marine sediment (1.8m) | place: French Polynesia: Moorea | collected 2018-08 | reverse complement strand
TTGGACTGCCACTGTACCTTAATTCCCTTCCAGAGACATCTCTTGTATCTGTCTTTGTGATCAGTTGTTCACCTTTGAGTTATGCAGTTCATGTCTCTGCAAAAATGGCCAGAAAAGAAGATCAAATCCATCACAACAGAAAGTCATTTATCATAGGCTTAGTTTCCATCTTTGAATGTTATGCATAGAAAAAAATGAGAAGTTCATCCTCTCCATCATTCCTTAAAAAGGGGGTTGCCCACTTTGAATGAATCCAACACTTCTTGAGAGAATTTTCTGGTTGCATTGTGTTGAACCAACACCTTTTAGTTGGAGTCAACATTGGTGTTAATGTATATGTATCTTCACCTTTTTGTTATGGAATGGTGTGCATGTCTGACTAATCTGAATCAGTAAAAAGCTTCTAGCTGAGCATCAAGGTGAACACAAAAGTTTAGTAACAACATAGAACTGCTAAATAACCTCAAGAACGTCAAGAGAAGGGAATTATGCTGACTGATCTCTCCTTTTGCAAGTGTGTGCTATGTTTAGAGGCTGAGATTAAATAAAAGACTTCTTCCCATTTGAAAAACTCCAGCATGACTTTCATGTCGGCCTGTTGGATGAGGAGAAGGAGAAGTTGGAGAAAAGCACAGACAAAGTTCAGAAGAAGTAAAGTTTCATGAGACTTTAAAAATCAGCTTTTTGCCAAAAATGCTCTGAATCAAGACCCCTTGAACCGTCTTTGAGGAGGCCCAGTTGCTTCTCCTTCACATGGAGCCATGGGACGCAAGTGCACGAATATGCTGAGACAGCGATCACTACAGAACCCCTTTTTAGGCCAAAAGGGCTGGGCGAAGGTCTTACAAAAACTACAGGAGAGTCAAGTACTTTTCCTGAGTACTTGTCAGTTCCAGGTCCATCGACATTTGCGTCGGTGTCGCTCAATCAGTTGGACATCCTTGTCTTGGAAGACACAGATACAACCACTTCATCTTCAGATACATCCTCAGCTAGGGAGAACAACTGCTTGATCAAGCAGTAGAACAAGTACAAGTGGAATGTAAATCTAAAGTTGCACAAATTCCCGCCTAGCCGCCTTCCGGTAATTGCACGGACAAAGTTTGTGAACAATCGACACTAAATGCAACAACTTTGTAAGTATCAGCTGTAATATGGCAACTCATGGACACGTGGCCCCCTGATAGGCCAAACTTGAAACTACCGGATTACCCACTAGGAAGCACATTGGAGTCAGGCCCTGTGCAACCTGCAGCAGAGGTGTCGACCTTCTCAAGGTCAGGGTTGAGGAGCAGTGGACCAAGTTGACCACTGACTTCATCCACGCAGTCTGCAGCGCGTTGCACCTGAGGATCACTGAGCCCAAGGGGTCATTGCTTGAAAAATGGAATCGACGTCGCCATTGAAGTTAAAGGTATTAAAAGTATTTCTCTAGAAGCTGCTTTCTTCCCTTCTATAAATCATCAAATGCCACATGAAAATGGTGGAACAATTTATGACAGACCCAGCATATATAACCTAGAAAATGGTACATTACTTTCATCGGTTTTTCTTCCTCCTGTGAGAGGAACTATTCAAGGGCTGTACTGTCCACTTACCGGGCTTCCATAACAGTAGAAAATGAACAATGTGTCGGTGAAGTCTTGAAACTTGTGGTCCTGCCCAAAGATGAAGTCGAATTCTGCAAAATTTTGTTTCGACCAATAAAAAAAGGCGTTTTTGGCACTTTTTGGAGGAGAGCCAAAGCGACTTAACCACAGTTTCTTCCTGTCACTGACTTCCGACCCCTTCCACTGTGCTTCCTCCGTTTTATCTGTTTTAAATGTCCAAGTATCAATTCGAAAAAAACAAGAGACCTCTAGGGCTGTGCCTTGTTCATTTTCCAATACCTTTTACTCATTAAAGAAAGTGGTGTCACATGTTAATGCCTGATTAAACTCTGAATCAGTGATGACTGTCCGAGACTCAGAGAATGTCCTAAAGACAAAAATGCGACGTAATCGTTAGTTTTGTAATAATAACACGTCCCTTTTGGCCAACGCTTCACTGCGTAGCTCAGGGTCGAAACAAAGCAACTTATCTAGGGGTGAAGCAAAAAACAGCAGTGAACTATTTAGTCCTTCGGTAGGCAGTTGGGACGGAGGGCAGAGATGGCAGCTGGTGCAGGGAAGTAGGAATGGCAGTTACAATCCAGACTTCGTCCTGGCTCAAGAGGACAAGATCAAAAACGTGGTGTAGCAGGAAGCTATCTTAAATTCTGAGGGGATGCTTCAGGACAAATATACACATGATCTAGACTTTGGGAACGTTGTCGTCAACCCCAGCACTACCGGGTATACCTGCTAGTACCTACTAAACGTCTTTCACACACCACACACACACTAGTCATAGCAATTGGTAATCCTGAAGTTATGAGAAAACAGCACGATGAGAGTCAGTTCATGAGGTTGGTCCGTCATAATAACGACAGGTGGAATATAACATGTCATCAGTCATTATGAAATCAAACTCTGCCACAACCGGTGCACCCATACTTACATCCCCTCCGTCTGTTTATCACCCATAGCCACACAGAATCTGTTTGGGAAAAGAATGAAATTGCATGTATAAGGAAACATAAATTCTGTTCGAACGAACCTAGGCGAACCAGTGCCAAGTGATCTCATATCCACCTGAGACAGCAAAGACTTTGAGTTCAGCCCCTGCTCGAGGCTCTGCCAGTATGGCTCCATCATCTTGACAGGCACTGACGACTTCCTCTCATGTCAAATCTACTTGGAAAAGCTTGTAGCACCTGCCCACACTCTCTGTGTGCCCCATTGCGCAGGCTTGAAGACGCAGTAGGAACTATTGATGTTTCGCTGAGAGCTGTTTCGTTCCCACTCTTTACCCTGCCAGATTGATACATACGGAGTTGATACCAAGGACATATCAACTTAGGTCAAGTTAATTTTGCTGCCATCTTCACATGCACTACTGAACGAGGATACATGCTTAGGTTTTATCCTAATTCTGTAGCGCATTAAAGTTGACATCAAGAGCAACAAGCCATGTTCATGGTTTCTACAGAACTATAACATCTCGCCTACAATAGAACTTTGTTGATAGTCCCAGTACTGATTCATCCACCACATGAAGTTCATATCAAAGGAATATGAGTCACAGATCTATGTTAATCGATTCCGAGACTGATAAATCCCTCACATACAGTTCATATCAAAGGAATATGGGTTATGTCCTCGGTTATGTCTTCTCTGCATATTCTGGCAGGGTATGCAGGCGTATATGGCGATTAGGTGCCAAGTCAGTCATATTGTATGATTGAGTTCAACTTGGAACCATGTTTATCTGCTCTACATCATACAGAGGTACATAGCTCAACATCGGGTCGAATGGCATGAGTAGCCAAACTGATCTTGGATTGATTCTTGGATAGGATTGATTTAAGACCTACAAAATGCAGAACCAGAATCAGGATCGTCTGAAGAAAAGACTGTGGGGGAGACACCAAACTGCGTAAAGTGGCACTTCGTCATGCCCGTCAACACCTTCGTGGAGTCCCCCGGGGTGTTCAGGGCAGCAATCTACTGATGGAAAGGCGCCCTGGATGAGGATGAGGGGCTCAAGCGAAATTGACGGACGAGGTTTTACAACTGAAGGACCTATGCAAGCCCATCAAGGTCAATTCAAGTTAAATCAAAGACTTTAACATTTCGGCCACGTCCATCACCATGGTCATGTAAAGAGAATGCAGTCGAGAACCTGGTGCTCCCGCCAAGATCTCTGCTGACCAACATGATTGAGGAGACATGGTTGGCACAAGGTTAGAAGCTTCTCTGCAGCTGAAAATGTGCCCCGGCCGGTGCGTCATAGTATTCTCCAATGACTTCCCCAGCTGATTCAGCCTCTAATCGAAGAAGCAACTACTTTCTCAGCCTTGGGGATCAAGATACCGAGGCCTGGTACAAGTCCCAGACCAAATCCTGCATCTACCATGACGCTTGAAGCACTGAAGTCACTGTGAGTCCCCCCCGCCCCACGTACTGGCCACTTACAGGTTGACCTCCGCCATGTAAGTGAGGATCATGAGGGACACAATCAAGCCTGGGATATGGCATACCTGGCAGGCACCTCATTTGTCAAGCAACAGGAGGGGACACCTGCCCACGGAGCAGAATTGACTGTCATCTTGGACCAACCTGGACTCATCCATTGTAGTTATGTTAGTAGAGGAGAACTTATTACACCAGTACAGTGGATGAGTCCAACAACTCATGTGATCATGGCACGGACAAGCTTCATGAAATTTAAGCTTACCCAAAGTCATGAGCCATTTTGATTTTCCAACCTTCTTTTGAGCAGTGTATTAGAGCATATTGACCAAGCTGACCTCACACCTTTTTCAGGTGCTGACCCCTTGACCCAGCCAGAACATTTCATAATTCGCCATGAAGCAGAGATTGGTTACTGCATTAACTCTGCAAGTACATTGAGCTGCATCTCCTCAAGGAAGGATCTGGGTGGGGGCATTCGCTTAGAAACCCTGTCTGACCATTCAAAACTTGCCTTTGAGTACACAAAACTGCTTTCATGTCAACGTCAATGTGACTCTTCTGATGTACAAACAGAGCTTTGTCTCTATGGATGTAAGTCACTTTTGAGTGAGTCTGAACATGCAAGAGCTCGCATGCTTTTGCCACATAACCCTTTCCCTGGCAAGACAGGGTGACGAACGTGAGAGAAAAAGCGCGCGCGCAAGGTGCACGCAACGAGAAAGACGACGACGCGCACCATCGCCATGATGTGGAAAGGTGCAAACGTGCGAAGAGCATTCACGGTGCTCGACGTGGGGTGGGCGGAGGGGAAGCCAATGCAGCAGAGCACGAAGGAGGATGAGCTGTGCCCTGACCATGGGGCGTTGAAAAGTATGACAGTTTTCCAGGAAATAACTACTTAGTATTGGGCATAGCATGTCGAAAGAGATCTTGACGAAGTCATACCATGGCGCCCCTTGAAGCTGGAATAGTTTGATATGTACATCAAAACTATATATATAAAAGACAGTGGAGCTTTGCTGTCACAGGTTGACGCAGCAACAACTGGCCCATCTAAATTCTAACTAGCTATGATGATTGTCCCAGAAAGCATCTTTAAGAAAAAAAAGAGATTCAACAGTTAATTTCTCAATTGGAGAAGTGTCTAACTTTTTTGACCCGTTCAGCCTCTTTGTGCCTGGCCTGCCTGGCCCAGCAGTCACCTTTTTGGCGGGTGCACCTGCAAGAACAGATATTTATGCAATGATGCCACTGCACGACACACACTACTCTCCAGCTCGACGTTGTTGGCATCCCCAGGGTCCAACATGCAGACCGCGTAAAATCTCCAGTTGGCAGAGAGGAAGTGTTTGTAGGAGATCTTCATGAGGCTGAACACTGGCTGCACCAGCATCAATTAGTAGAGGAGAGCCAGTACTCCAATATGCACACTTTTGAATTCCCTTCTGAACAAAAAGATGGAGCAAAATTAGCTTATTGAGTGTAGCCAAAACCCACGAGGGGGAAAACTAGTCTTTCTCAAAGATCCCCCTTCCCTTCTTCTCCACCATGGTCTAGACGAAGTGCCTGGAGAGGGCACACGGCTTCCTCTCCACAGAGGCGTTTAAAGCATCGGTACTACCAAGGCTGACATTCCATGCCGTCTCTTGGACTTAGCTCCATATGCTGAAGTCCAGATGGTCCAAGTTGTCAGGGTTGGCTGGACGGAACCCCTTGAACCAGGACCCCGTCGGCCAGGATCCCTTCGACCCCAACTTGTGCCCCCAGTAAGAGAGAACAGCATCGACAGTGTGTCCGCACTGGCGGTGTTTGCCTCGCCCATACGTGGCATCAAGAGTGGGTATGGTGGGATGTGCTTACACTTTGTTGTACCCTTCATCCAAATCGGAGAACAAGCTGCGCCGTCACCACCATTGCAGCCAAACAACATGGCCTTGGGTGGAACCATGGAGTGCCCAATGAAGGGCTTCTCACGGTCAATAGCCGTAATGCGAGCATTGCACTGGTTCCTGAACTTGTCAGTGTGAAAGTCGTTTTCATCTCTGAAAATCACCATCTTGCCTCCTAACTCCCTCCTCAGTCTGATCAGCAGCTTCTGCAGTCTTCCTTTGTTGTGTGCCGAAGCTGTTCAAGCCAAGCTTGCCCTTCACCGACATCTTCATGGTCGACTCGACTACGTGGAAGCTGCCTCATTGGCCTCCTCCATGCGGGCGTTCGCAGCACTGGCAGCCTCCTTGGCGGCCACTGAGCCTGCCAGGCTAGAGGGGCTGCTGCCACTCACCTCGTATGCCTTCTGGGCCTTGAAAACCGTGTGGGCGTGGACGTCCAACGCTGGCAGCAGTGGCTGTCTTTCCTCTCTCCAGCTGCGATGCATGCAACAATGATGACACACAGCTTTTTTCTCATGTTGTTCTGAATGTGAATTGAGAGAAGTAGAAGAAATATGAAGCCCTTCTTTTCAAGCACTTTTTAGTCACGAGCAGGTTTCACAGTGGAGATTTTGTCTCTCATCAGTCCGATGATGTTGCCAAGCGTGTGTTGGGCATGCACCATTTTCTGCTGAAATTACATGCGAGTCTTGCATCACTCACTTTTGAGCGTTGCCCACTCTGCGCAGCTTTTTTGCGCACTTTGCGGAATATCCAGGCCTTGGCATCAGTGATTCTATGGGGAGTAATTGTTGCTCATGCAGGACTGAAACGTTTTTGAGTTGAATGTTAGGGCAATTTCGCTGATTGAGGCACTGGGACAGGAGATTATGTGGATATGTTTGATCAGCAACTGCCCATTTTGATGGTACAGCACTCAGAATTCACGATCATAGAAGGATCCACACGTGAGAGAGGGATTTTTCACCTTCTCGGGAGGTCAAAATGGCCCAAGTTTCCTTCCACCCTCTCTCTGCTGCCCCCCAAAAAGGGGATTGGGGGAAAAACCCGGACCTTTTGTGCTTGCCAAACTGCATGGTTCGGGTAAGTTTATTGTCTTCTGTTCCTCCTTCGGTTCCAAACACGGGATTTGGCACCCCGGCGCACTAGTGGGGGTCCTGGAGAGTGACGCTCCCGGCGGGTTCTGGAGTAGGCAGAGGCCCCCGCACACCCGAAAGTGTTGTCCAATGTTGCCCCCAAAAGCACCCAAAATGGTCAAAAGTCACGTGAATCCGTGTATGACTGCATCAAAATGTGTAGCCACAACGTAAGACTTTTTTACTCAATATTTTTTTTATCTCAATGTCTCAATAACCTGTTTGAAGCTCAGATTCCACATTAGAAGCAGCCCAGTTGTTTTTCATAGAAATTACTAACGCCACGGACTGTTTTTAGGACATCCATTTATTGCCCCCCCCCCCTTGTTGTTATGCATGTCACGATCATGTGCTAAGCGAGGACTTTTATCTTAATGTGACACCCACTCATGCAGGCTGCAGACTCAATGAGCAATGTTCGTGCCTGTGAGGGACGTGTGAGGACTTGCGTGACCAAGTTTGCCACATTTGCTGACCCGAATTCCCCTCGACTTCAGCGCTTCAGGAGAGTCGCTAGCCTCAAATTGAGATGTTCTACAGTAGACACCGCATACAAGAACACCTTCCGTTCCAGGCCAAACCGGTCTTAGAAGCGGTCTTGTCCCGTTCTTTCGAATTAACACCATAACAGTGTAATCGTGTAACCTTAAGACAAAGTCATTATGTCGTTAGAGTGACAGAAGTCGATATTTTTGCCTTCAATCCTATACTCCAAAATGATCTTAATCATATTCAGATCTTAAAGGTCACAAATTACCCAGGTACTTTTCTGTTCCTGATGCTATCTTGCATTAACATCGTTCTTATAATCTGCTTCGAGTGTTCTTTCATGCGGTGGAATTCGCCACATCTTGATTACGTTCCTGAGAAATCTGTTCTTGTATGCTGTTATAAGCGTCTTCCACCGTATTAGTGAGGTCCTCTCAGATTGTTTTGACCTCGTGTGAACTGTGTCCGTCTCCGACATCTCGGTCCACTCATCCGTGTCCTTGAAATTCATGGAGGCGAATCCTTGATCTTCCTCTTGGAAAGTTGGACTGAATCCTTTCATTTCTGCTCATGCGCACACACGAATTAATTGGAAAGTTACGACTGATGTCACATGAGCTTTAAATAACAGCTGAGGGTGCAGAGCTTTTCCAGGTTCTTCCTACAGACAGAATGAAAAGTCCAGCATGAAGTGGCGATTACAAGCTGTACTCACATCAAGTTCTTAATCAAAACAAAGTATGATTGGAAAGGCATTTTTAAACGGCTTCACTTGGGAAGTATCAACCTTTCATTTGAGAGCTACAACAGCGTGTAAGTTGACCAAAAACATTTGGTTCACCTTTACTCTTATGTCTATTGCACTTGAGCAAGTGTCGACTTCTTTTTGCTTCTTGCTTACTGTACTAGGAGATGACTTTTTCAGTTAAGCTGGTGTCTAAAAAATTAACTTTCCAATAGCAAGAATGTGGCTTCATTCAGTGAGTCCGCACAGCATTTTCCGCAGCAAGCTAATTCCTGCACACCCGGTAGCAGGTGAGATGGGAAGTGAGTCACTTCTGCCTGCTTCTTCTTGCCTTCCACAGCAAAAAAAGAAGTGCTGCATCTTATGTACTCAGGGCCATGAGTCATTTTGTGGACTTAAGGTGGCTTCAGTCGGAGACGACTCAAGTCCAACTTTGGGGTTTTGTCAGTCGAGTTCAACTCGTGCCCATCACTACACAGCCTTCCCGCATTGGTGCAGCCTGATTATTTAAAATTCAGATTTCCTCCTAAATTTCACACTTTTGGCCAAAAGTACACTTTCTTAAGGCGAACATTTCGTATTCTTGCTACGCTGCACAAGCAGACACAGACATGAGTTGATATATTCTCATGGTGAGCAATTTCATCAGCAGCAGAAGTCTTGTCGGACTGCTCTTATTTCTTATTCTCGGCTACAGAAAATTCTTTTACCGATAACTTTTCGGAGAAAATTATTCCCGAGTAAGAACCAAAAAAACAATTATTTCTACTCAAGTCTCTCCCTCGAGTGCGACTCAAGCAAAGTTACTGAGTCTCTCAGTGAATACAGAGTGACTCTTGTTGAACGTACGTTACGAGGCCTGAAGAAATGTTCTTCTTCGGTCGTTGCATCGTGGTGACAGTCTCATTTTTGCACTTTGTCTTGACAGGCAAAAAAAAGTGAGACGTCTGTTGTGAATTGACGTCACCCTGGTGGACAAGGGGGGGGAGGGGGGGGTCATGCCTCCTCAGAGGTCATGCCACTCTGGAGAGAAGGAATTTGCAGAATGCAAGGGGCAAAGAAATCTCTGCAAATGCCATGATGATGCAATGATCAGCTCTTGTCAGCCAGGAAAAAAAAGGATCTGGATTCCTGGGCCTTATCACAACGTTTCATCTGCTGTCTTGTTAGAGTGTTCTCTAATATTGCACAACAGAGGTGCTTCTCGTGGCCTCTGGACCTGACGCAGCATGAGTGAGTGTACGAAAGCTGCAAGTGACGACTGCATCGGGTGTGTGGAGTCGTATAAACAGACCTTCGAGAGCACAACAGACTATACATTTATATAACGTTAATCCAGTTCTCAAGGGCAGACGTCGTGAATCGACTTTGATGAGAGAGAAAAGTGCGTCAAGATCTCTTGGGCTGCAACTTTAGTTGATTCAGCAACTGCAACTCGGTGGAGGCGGCGTTCAGCACTTTCCTCCCCTTGCTCAGGCACCGGGTCAGCCCCAAGTTGATTACATCTTGGAATAAGAGCAAAGACAGTGAAGCTTTTTTTGCAGCTTGATTCATTTTGAAGAGAGCAGCACAACAATAAACTCCTCCTCGTGTGTGCGCGCGCGTTCTTTTCTCTCCCCGCAAAAATTGCTGAAATCTGCGTTCTTCGCATTTTTTTGCGCCCTTTCGAGAGCTTTGAAATCTTTATAGGGACGAAGTCACAGCTAAGACGTTGTCGATGCTGAAGAAGAAACAGGGGCTGAAACATTAGTGTGACATTTTTCCTATAATATTTATCCATTTCTTGACCACCCTGAGACAGCTTTGGGACACAAAAGTATCAGCGTGAGTGACAAAAGGAACCACTGATCCCTCCCAGACACTTTTTCCTTCCCTCACGAACACTCGGATTGGTGGATTGATGATTCAATTCATGTAGGTGATTTCGACTAATCTTTTTTGTTTCTTTTTCGTGCCTCACACGGTCACAGGGGAGAGGGGAAAAACGTGGCGTGATCATCGATTTTTATCCATAATCACTGCGAAGACTCGAATTCGGGGAAGTTTTTTCCCATATATTTTCCGTTCAAACTTCTGCGGCTGACAAGTTAGTTCGGCCTTGAAACGCTGGCCCTAATGAAAAAATGCAACATTTCCCAATCTGCCGGTGAAAAAATTATGTGGAGAGGAGGAAGGAGCAGATGTGAAGTGGATTTACACAGGCTAGCAGGTTGGTTGGCTGGCTGGCTGAAAGGCTGGTTGGCTGAAAGGCTGGTTGGCTGAAAGGCTGGTTGGCTGAAAGGCTGGTTGACTGAAAGGCTGGTTGGCTGAAAGGCTGGTTGGCTGAAAGGCTGGTTGGCTGAAAGGCTGGTTGGCTGAAAGGTTGGTTGGCTGAAAGGCTGGTTG
>JAAUXU010131412.1_pt1 | contig 10702 bp, 13 predicted proteins | sample 7278151 | NCBI WGS metagenome assembly JAAUXU01 (sample SAMN14350113, study PRJNA611818) | marine sediment metagenome | isolation source: surface marine sediment (1.8m) | place: French Polynesia: Moorea | collected 2018-08 | reverse complement strand
TGGCGTGCGAGTGTCCTGCACTTGCAAGGGAGCGCCTCAGCTCTGTACGAGGTCTCCAGCTTAGCAGACAACCTCCAGACCTGTATGGCCTTATCAGACTCATGCAAGTGGTGTGCCAGAACGTGTAGCACAGCTTTGGCGAGCCATCTTAGACTCCCAGGATAAGCGTGGGGGAGGGTGTCTCGTCGGCATCCCTGACACCCACGCAGCACTGACCAGTCAATGTCAATCTGGACTGCTGCAGCTACCCAAGCACAATGAGATCTTCCCAGAGGCACTGGTGTGCTGACCCTAACGGGCCGAAGTTGAAAGGTGGAGAGGAGGACCTGTCAGTCTGGATTCCGCCGGGCTTAAAAGTCACGTTTCCCGTTCTAGTTCCCTTGGCAACCGTCAGGGTTGGTCAGGGTAGCAGGGGTACGTCTTCTGGTTAAAGGAGGAGAGGCCGCCATCATCGCCAGACCTGTTGCCATAGCGTCACTCAGCGGGGAACCACCTGCACAGCAAGGCTGGCAAGAATGCTGGTCCAGAAATTGCCACCTCGTGTCAGGACGTTGAGGACGCCTGGGACGACATGGGCGTCAACTGTATGAAGAAGGCCTGCCAGAGGTCCCGGACGAGGCTCGAAAAGTGCATCTCTGTCGAGGGTGGGCACTTTGAGTAGCACAGTCGTGCCAAGTTAGCCTAAAACTTTGGCACTGGACTGCGTGCCAGTTTGATATGCGAATACGAAACTTGGCAATGTATGGCATCCACATTGAATTGGCAAGTGTGACTATCTGCGTGACTGACATTGGGCAATGACTGACATAATCAGACATGCATTTAGAACGTAGCATTTTTGAAGTCAGTCCTACTGGGCTGCAGAGCTACGTACGTGAATGGGACTGAACAATAGATGCGAAAGATGGGCACCTAACATTTGGAATATTGAGCTTAAATTTCACTCAAGGAGCTACACTTGCCCCAAATTTGAGCTCAAAATTCCAACTTTTGGTGTCATGTCTGCCATTTCAGTAGCTCAGAGCAATCGACCCTAGAGCAGACAGAATTGTGTCACTGTAGTGCCAGGACTTCAACCAATGGCACTACTGCCGGTTGGAATTTTGAAGGGGGGAAGAGGGGAATCAATCTCTGTAAGGGCTATATATGCCTGGAAGTAACAGCCTTGTCCGGAGCAACTGGTTCACTTTCTTGCAACCTCTTTCTCTCATTCGTCTTGCACCTGCGCAGTAGGATGACCCCTCAAGAGTAAACATTGCATCTCAATATTTTGACACTCATTTTTGGATAAGGTCAGGCAGGTATCCTGATGATGCAACCAAAACCTATTTTGAAGCTACTCTTTCTTGGGCTACGGCAGACTGAAGCTCACAATGCACCTGGACAACCTAGGGAGGTACTTTGGAGTGAGAGATAGAGATTTGAAAGCAAGAACTGGGACTCCGAGAGACCGATTAAATAATTCGTGGGAACACTGGGGCTTGGGGATAAAAACGTAAACACACCAAACGCTACCACTGATGCAATATATCGACGAGCACCTACGTCGACATCACCCTAGGTTGCTCATCGCTGTAGTTGTTAGCGTTATGTGTGTTTACGTTTTTTCCCCAAGCCCCAGTGTTCCCACGAATTATTTAATCGGTCTCTCGGAGCCCCATTGATGATAAATGTCATGTTTCTGATCAGCTTTGCCTTTTTATATTTTTTCACCTTGTTGGCTGAAATGTTGGCATTCTTCAACGACCAGCAAGGGACTTTTAGCTGTAAGTACAATTCGAAAGGCTGTCTTACCCTCCTGGCCTGCTGTTTTTGGGCAACCGCGACGCTTTCCCTCCTCAAAGTACATCTGTAACACATCAGCAGCATTGCCATCATTGAGTTAGAGCTGTAACTCAAGTCCAGGTTTAGTGTAGCAGAAGTTATTCCTTTGTAATGAAGTTCTTTCGTTTTGTATATAAAGCTGGGAAGTTATTTCTTGATGTCCTAATTTGAATCATATGTTTGTCCAGGGAACTGTCCTGCTCTGTCTCATTAATAGTACTTGCAACGTATCTTTCCCCATTTTGGCTTTAGCCTGTAATCCCAAGTTTTCCAACACCACTTTTATCGGATTGTTTGTCTCCAAGTCCGTCCAGGTACATTGTGAACCTCCGTCTGCTGTAGCCCCAAATTGGTTGGAATAGCCTTAAAATATCTTTAGGATTCCATCATCATGACCTCATCCAAGGATGTGTCTTTAAAATTATGAGATCCAGTGTTGACCTTTCGGTGGCCACCCTATTGTGCAGTGTGGCAGCAAATGTTGACTTACCTTTTTTTGCTTCCTGGGCTAAGAGCTGACTTTTTTCTTAAATTTGAGTCAAAGACATTGTTTCCCGAGGAAGGTTTGCCACCTAGCTGCGACCTCTCAGTTTTGTTCATTTGCCATTTTGTTTGGATTTAATGAATCTTAATTTCTAATGTAAATCATCTTGCAATTGGTTACAAATGTCTTGAAAATGGTTACACCATCATCAAAATGACTTAAAAAATCAGAAGCATCTTAGAAATACTGGAAACACCTAAACTATCTCCATTTCCTCTTCAAAAGTCTATATTCCGTCTGAAGAGGTCATTTCCTTCATGGCAACACTGGCAACACGAAGGCTCAGTCTCATCCATATTTCCCGAAAATTGGCAAGGAGTATTTCATCAAGTCATCTGGCTGCACTTTGTGTGGTTCCCTTAAAACAATTGTCAATAAGTGCAGGTCACTTCTTGCCAAGGGGAATTGCAGATCATGTTCTGATTATGAACAGTGCATGATTTCAGTTTGGAAAATCAGCAACCACAGTCCCAACACATTTGCATCTGCAGCATGGACCTGTCAAGACCATCTGAAAAAACATGTGTAAACATACATATGGTCTTGCTGTTCTTCAGGACTATCTTGATGTGCCCCCAGCAACTAAAGCAATTCCTCTGGGGATGAAACCAAAACATGGCAGACCCGCAAAAGCCAAGAAGGCATTAATTTTGCAGTAGAGTCATTTTATATGGAGTTGTATGCATGCATTGGGCACAATTGCCATGCTTTTAGACAATAAAGCCATTTATGCAAAAGCTAACACTTCTTTCGAGGCATTTATCTTTTTCTTCAGATGACTTTTTTTTAGACAAAAGCAGTTAATTTGAAGGCAAAAAAATTGTCACTATATGGTCGATAACACTTTAGAGATAGTTAACTTTTTCTTTAGATGACTTTTTTAAACTAAAGTAGTCAATTTGAAGGCAAAAAAATTTCCCTCCATTCTGCTTACTTCTAATTTTTTATGATGTGTCCAAATTATGCGTCTGCTGCTTGCTTACAGCTTAACCACTTTCAACTCCTGCAAAAAATGGCTTCCTTCTAAACGTTCACACCATTGAATGTCTCTGGCCAAAAAAGGGAGCCATTTTCTGCCCTTGACTTGGTGACTGTGAGAGAGTCATCGTTTTGGTGTGTTCGGCGAAATTCCTTAGATTGCGAGATCAGTTGTACAAGCAACCGCAGAGACCCCATTCATGATGCGCAAAAATGAAATTTTGAGTGCTGAATAAACGAGCCAGGGCCTTCAGCTTATGCATGGCGAGAAGACTGAGGAGGATTGAAGATCTCATCTAAGAGTGTTACCTGAATCTGTGCTCCAGAATAGTGACAAACAGTGCTCTGGTCTCGACCTGAGGAGTGGCATTATGTTTCCTTATGAGTGGCATGAGTGGGGAAACACAGGAGAAGTTAAAATTATAAAGTAAAGTTATATAAAATATAAAGTTTATGAAATAAAGTTACAGAGAACAAAAAAGCTGTCTCAAAGCTAGAACTTTTTCGAATTTGAAGGTACCCCCCTTGCCTTAGCTCTAGTGCTGAGGTTGTCTCTTCAAGGTGTATCGCTCCTCACGGGGGATACGATACTGCAAGTGCTAATGTTATTAGTAATGCTAAAGTACTGGGGGTCCACATGAAACGCTACAACACTCCAGTGGTACTTTCGGTCCACACCGCACGGTTGTGGGAAGGCTTTGGATGGTTTCCGCCATTGCAATTGATAGTTCAGACGTTGAACTCCCACTGTTTCTCAATTATGAGGGGACAACTTGGGCTGACTTCTATGTCAATTCCTGGTCTCAGTGTGGAGTTTAATGTGGACCCCCAGTACTTACATACAACGGCTACGACAGTGGAATCTCTTGATGAGAATAATCAAATCCCTTTAGCTGGTTGGAAGAAAGAGGTGACACTGTTTAGTAAACTCCTTAAGTATCATGTAGAAACAGAAAAGGCGCACCACTACTTTGTGGCACCCGGTACATATGGGGTCATCGCAGGAAGGAATGTTTCAATCAAGGTTGTCATTCGGTTTTTTATGTCGATTCTGCTACGTTGAGCAAAACTTTTGAAAAATAGCATTTAGAGCAAAACAAATCGTGCTGCCCAGTTTTGAAGCATAAAATTCCCATACCTTGACTCAGCGTTCATGCATGGCCTTATCTTGAGGTTGACACGGTAGTAGCTTACGATACTTGCACATCATACGAGGGACCAGGCATATTTACCCCCTCCATACCCGTCGGGAGGCTGCCCTCCAGCAATTTTTCGCTCGACACCCTTCCCGTTTCAAGAAGAGACTCACTCTCACAGTGACATTGAGCACTTTTCACTCGTAGTCGAACTTGGCGAGATGGCAGCTGAAGCTTCTTCTTCATCTTGGTCTTCTTCCCCAACTTCTTGGTGATGTCTTTCGATCTGGGCTGGCTGACCGCGTCAGCGGCAGCCGGCGCCGCCCTTGTGGTCGCCTCGGCTTTGGCGTTCCTCAGCAAGACGGCGGTCACAGCCTTGATGATCTTGATCCTCGTAATCTCTTGGATGCAGATCAGGAGAGACCGACAACGGCAACGTGGGGAAGCCAAGGAGGAAGGAAGAATCACAGCAAGGTAATGTCAACATAATCATCAGGAATCTTGCTTGTCAACTGTCTTGTCAGATATTCCTCGTTCTCACGATCGTTTGAGGAGAAAGAACAAGATATCGGCAAGGATGACTTTTTTGACGTCATTGAGGTCAAAGAAGTCATGGAAAAAATCGAAGCAAAGGACGAAGAGGACGAAAGACGGAAAAATGAGGGATATGAATCGAGCAGCAGCAGCATCACCTTAGACAATTCGCAAAGCGACGACGACGACGACGACGATGATGATGAAGGGGACGATGATGACGATGATGACATAACTTCTGGAATGACACTCTCAACAGCAACAATGACCCCACCGCCGACAGCAACAGTGATGCCGCCACCGACTGCAAGAATGATACCACCGCCGACAGCAACAGTGACACTACCACCTACAGCAACAAGGGCGTCTTTGTTGTCCTCGGGCAGCTTCCTGCGCGACGTCATCGACGTAGGCAAGGCTGACGACGACGAGATCAATGCTTGGATCGACAGGGCTGAGAGGGTCGTGGTAGGATTGAGCTCTCACACCCACCATCTCCATCAAGACCTGGACGTCCAACCTTATTTGTACAGCAGATCCAGATCCACCTCCACCCAGCCCATGTTTCTACAAACTGGAATTGATGATTCTTCTTCTACTGCCACCGCTTCGTAAGCAGCTAAATCAATGACTTTATTGCTCGGTGAAAACTCTTTATCACAATATTGATGTTGCTAACAGCAGACGTAGGCTGAGCTTCCAGGATGCCGAAGCAAGGGTGACTTCCAGCTTGGACGGTGCATCTGGAATCATCCGGGAGCACCAGTCACTCCGTCGAAGCGATCGAAGGTCTTCGGACGAAGGGAATAGAAATGTGGTAAAGTGTTGAACATTTCGGAAATAACCTGTAGCTCTCGCATGTTTATGTACAACATGTTTTGATCGGCACCAGATCATGAACGGGGACGTCCACTCCCTGGTGGTCTACGACACTACCGACCGATCCAAACGGCGAGCAATCATCATTCCCCCCTTCTTGAGCGCGCATTCCAATGACATCAGGGTCTTCCTCGACTCCATGGGCTTCATTGTTGAGAGCAACGTCGATGACGTCGCAGATGCCGTCAAGAACAACTCCGGGATCAGGAGAAGCAACGTCTTGGTCATCGTATTTTTCGCAGCAAGGTGTGAACGGTTCTTCGCACATGCACACACACACACACTCACACGACCCCTACCACGTATAAAAGTTGAAGCACAATTGCAGGCCCAACGCTTCCCGGCTGCCTTGGGCCCTCGGCCGCTACCGTTCTGCCCTGAACCGACCCACCGTCATCTTCGACTTCGCCTTCGCCATGGACGACGACGACCGCCGAAACCTCCCCGATCACTGCTTCCTGTTAACCGACGTCTCAGGGCGCAGGACGCCGTTGGAGAGGATTCGCAGGACCTTCGAGCGGGGCCACGTGAAGCCCATGGACAGAAGGAAGGACGACGTAGTCTCCACTCTCAAGTACCACGTAGCAATCTGTCCCCAGCCGTGCAGGAGACATCTCGAATGCACTTACCGCTAACGAACAATTGCTTCCGGTGTGTCCAACACAGTCAGGTCCACAATGATTACATTGTGGACCTGACTGTGTTGGATAATCATCATTCCATTATGTCATCATGTCAACCTTCTACGTCTCTCAAAATACAGGATAAGCAGAGCCTATATGGTCGACGCCTCCCTGGTTCTCTATGTAGGTCTGTATGTAGAACCTTTCGCCGTTATAGCTGAGATTGCAAGGAACTCCTGCCCTGGTCAGCACGCACACGGTCTTCATGGCCATGTCCAACTCGGGGCTGCATGAGGAAGAAAAGAACGGTTTTTTGCGGCTGAAACTGCAGCAGTACCAGTCGCAGCGCCATCAGGTACAACATGGATAACAACCTAGTGCCAATGAAGAATCCGCCGATGCACTTGTAGGCGCCCTTCCACCTATGGACGTTGGTGATGCCGCTACCGAATCTCCCGAAATCTGTTACACCGAGATATCCCAAGTAGTCGTTTCTCCCCTCCCGCTCCTCCTGTGCGAAGAAGATCCAGTTGTGGAAGCCCGAGATGCTTCCATCCCTGATCTCGCCCAGGAAGACGTGCTCGAAGCCACTCGAGCTGCCCGACGTTCCTCGGTCGTATAAGTCGAACCACAACTCCCTCAACTTCACCTTGAAGCTATCCAGGTCGCCCGGAACAATACCTGCCATAGAGCAGCGTTGGCACATTTGGGCAATCTCTTGGTGTGATATTGTTCGTAGGCAGAGGAGTGACCCAATTTTGGCACTCATCTTTTCTGGTACCTTTGGTACGCAGGAAGTTGAATGCCTCGATCATGACCGGCATCAGTGTGACCTCATTTAAGAAGTCGTCCTCTTCCTCTCTCTCCTCGTCGGTCCTGTCCTCACTGACGTCCACAGAGCTCTCGTAATTGTCCCACAACCTCACGAGTCTGGACACGGTGTTCACATTCCACAAGGAGTCCTCCAAGCGGCTGAACAGACTGAAGCAAAGGATTTTTTTTACCTTTTTTTTCCTTTTTTCAAATCTGTGTCATCTAAGTCTCACGGTTGAGGGGCCCTATCTTGGGTGCTGCACTCAGAGGTCTCGCCCTGGTAGTCGACGTCCTCCAGGGGGGTGCCGTTGTTGGTGTCAAGCAGCAAGAGCCTCTCAGAGAGCTCCATCAGCTCAGCATCAGTCACATCAGGACCTACGTACGTACATTGATTGGATAATTTTGCTAGGACATTCCTTGAGCTTGATCCCACTTGCTTCGTCGGTATGAGCAAAGCTCTTTAAGATATATACGTATAAAAGATGCACTAATAATACCGTCGTGGTCTAAAGTATTGGTGCGGCTGCTACTAAATTATTCATACTCACTAACATCATCTAGGTTGGTTCCAACTGCCAGGAGACAACACAAGATGTCATTTTGCTACCGTAAGTGTCTGAAAATGGTTATGTTAACAAAGTTATTTAAACATAAGTCTCCAGAGCGAATTAAGTAGGAGAGGCCACAAGTGCACAATTATGCAGGGTCGGGGAGCCGGTCAAAAGTCGAGGCAAAACAGGCCCCAGCTGTCGGAACAGGCGAAATTGCCGCCAATGACAAGATATGAGAGCCAAGATGACTTCAGGTTCTGCATTTGGCTGCTCTCAGCGGCAACTCAACAAAGCTCAATGGGCCACTGAGAATGAGAAAGATCCAAACTGCTCAGCTGTGACATCGCACATCTCATCTTTCATATCCACTTGTCCATAGACTTGCTTGGACGAGACGTTACAAGCTTCACATGAAAAAGCACTTCCATATGTAGCAGGTGAAGTCATGTCCTAGGGCGTGACTCGCACCAAGGACTGCGCTGTCATGGGTCCTTTGTAACCGTCCGAGGTTTCCCTATTTGGACAGCTGAACATGCGCGGACGTTTTGTCCGTCCAAGCTCTGGTTTTAAGGCGTCCAAAAGTATTTGTACAGATTTCATTTCTTTACTTAAAAATCAAATACATGAAGCGCGAGGGCCGTAAGTGCGTGCACGTGTGCGCAGGGATGTGTCTCGGTCTGTTCGTGGCCAATTTCCAGCTTTTGCACGGCCAATTTATCGAGTTGGGAGCACGTGTTGAGTGCGCGAGTACAGAACGAATGTGTCTCAGACTCACTCACCCACATATATGTGCCGCTCTACATTTCTTCCTGCCCCGCGAAGTAGGAAGTGCTATATAACTTCATTATGCATATTGTACATATATAATAGGGCATTTTCAGGGTACATAACAAACTCCAAAAATGCGATGTTATGAAAGTGTCTCCAACTAAGCTGAAATTTTAGCTGCCGATACTAGACACTGCCTGATATTAGCATCTGAGATTTCAGCACAATTGAAGACACTTTTACAGCATAGCATTTTTGGAAGTGGGAATTCAGACAGATGTATGTACTGTGCTACTGTACTAAAACTTCAAGCCATTTTTGATGTGTCAGAAAATCAAGTAAGAAACAGTTGCTTTTAATGAAACAATATTGTTTTGACCTGTTGCCACTGTTCAAGCCGGAAAAAATTGTAATGCCCTAATATATATACAGATATACTGTATATTCTTTATATAAAGTGCTAGGGACGTGTATACATTTGTGTCTCTCCGTTCCGCGTGTGTGTCTGTCTGACCGGTAAGGTCTGACAATTCCTCATCGGAATATTTCCTCACAGCTCATAAGATCTTGATAAAACTTTACCTCTCAAGCGCTACTAGATTAGTGATGTCTAGTCCCGAGCTGAGCCAAGACAAGCGGAGCTGAGCAGACATGTACAAATTAAAAGATAAAAAACAGTTAAGTGAAATTTTTATTTCTTACTACGCACAAAACACTTTTTTCTAGATACACAGCTTGCTTTGTGTTGATCAGCTCATACTGTCAATGGGGTCCAAGTCTCCCCCAGCCTAACCTCATGTTCGAGCTCAGCTCAGTGCAATGTAGGCATCTTGGGCGGAGCTCTTTGCACTTGAGCTCACCTCACCCCTCACGGTTTCAGTCATTCATTCATCTTAGATGTGATAAGAGGTGCGTAAATGGTGCGAGTTGTCTAAAGACGGAAACTTCTAGACTTCCACGACGTGTGTGTCACTAAAGTGGCGGGTGCTTCTATATACTTCTTGATGCTTCCACCATGCAATAAAATGACCAGCAGAGTCAATAGCCCCAACCATCAAGAAGCACTATAGTGAGGACCAAGGAATGGAGCAAGGACCTGAGAGGGAGGGCCATTGCCAGTCACCAGTGCGGGAATTCACTAGGGGTGATCAGAGCAAAACTCCGGTCTCAACCCCATTGAGAAATTCCATTTTGAGGGGAAGAAACAAGTATGAATGGTCGGATTGTCACTGTCTGCTTCGAACCGCATTTCTTCCTCCCGAAAAATATTTTTGACTCCCCCATCATGAATGTCCATATCAATAGCATTGATACGCACAAGAATTCTCCCTGACAACAAATAGACCGTAGCACCTTACTCACAGAGTTCCCCGTAGTCATCGCAACAATCATTGAAGTTGCTGCAGTCATCATTACACTGACAAGACTGATTGGGATCCAGATCTGCAATGCAAGAATGAACAATTCCTTAGAAAAACAACCACAACATATGATCATGAATGGCATACTTACTATTACCACAGCGTCCCTCACAAGATCCTGAAAAACATTGATGACACATTAGTTAAAAATGATATCAGTCACTTGCATAACATTGTTGTACTATCTGCATTTTCAACGTAATGTTTTATCACATGCAGTATGTAGTACTGGTACAGTGGACACCTCTTTTTTCAGTCTAACTTTTGACTGCACTGAGCTACAAAAATGATTTAACCTGCCAAAAAAAGGTGAACAGCTCCTCCAAGCCCCCAACTGATGTGCACTTTTGCTCAAGGACCACTGACCCATTTTTCCACAATATGGCTTAATTGTCATGTACTGTAGCACACTTTACTGCACAAAATGTTGACCATTCTGTGAACAAGTCGGTGGTCCTACAGCAAATAATAGTACCACTTCAGTTGCAGAGGAGGTTCCTCATAGCATTACTATCATATTACCTTGCTCACAGAATTCCTCATAGTCACCACAACAATCACTGAAGTTGCTGCAGTCATCATTACACTGACAAGATTGATTGGGATCCAGATCTGCAATGCGAGAGTGACC
>JAAUXU010085249.1_pt1 | contig 10702 bp, 15 predicted proteins | sample 7278151 | NCBI WGS metagenome assembly JAAUXU01 (sample SAMN14350113, study PRJNA611818) | marine sediment metagenome | isolation source: surface marine sediment (1.8m) | place: French Polynesia: Moorea | collected 2018-08 | reverse complement strand
TCTTCAGACTCCCACCTTCCACCCTGGCTGGCTGGAAACGTACGGTGTCAAGGCTCTTATGTGGTACACCAGGGTCAACTACAAAGAAATGCTTGAGTGGATTTCAATCACCGTCAAAGTAATGCTACGCCAATGATGTCAAATGATTACCAGAAAAGTTTCCCCTGTATACAATCAGAACCATTTCATAAAAATAAGGTTCTAGCTTGTGCCGTAGACACCTGCCCAACTTTTATTGCAGGACAGTGCCAAGTGTGAAGTTGGGACTTCTGAGCCTTCCCCATCTCAGCCGGTGTCTGAACCTACGCCAAATGTCAAATCCAGCAGGACAAAACTAAGTCACCAAAGGCGGCATAAAAGTTTGCCCATTTATACTCCGATATCCAGCATTTCTCCCCAACATTTCCCTCATACCAAGCATTCATTTTCAGTGACAAACACCTTTTCGGGGAGTGGGAGAGACACAAGAAGCAGAACTTTGCCGCTTCTTCAATTACATATGGGCCTTTTGTCACTCCTAATGTCCGCCATTTTCTATAAACTAATCACCAATTTTTTAAGTAGATAGTTCAAAGAAAGAGAATACAAAAAACTAAACGCGGATCACATCAAAAGATTTTTTTGCCAAAAGAACGGTTTTACTCCTACGTCAATAATGGACTTTCGTAAATTTGTGTTTCGTTTCGTACATCCCTTCTTAGTGGCGAAATATTGTTGCAATATTTGTGGGGTGAACTGCTTCGAACAAACCGAGTATAGACTGATTGAATTGTGTTCTATAGACATTTGTACTGAACAAAAGGGCAATTTAGGAATAATGAACGCATGTCCTTGAATCTTCTGGAATCACCATCAAATCAGATGTCTGCTCATAATCTGTCAGGAGTAGTCTGTTCATGTACGAAGTAAATTTGTGCCAAAAAGATCAATTGCCGGGGGAATGGACATTTCATACATAATAAGTATGCTATTTCCTCTCCAGGGAGCAAAGCTGCCTTGCTTTACGACTTTGAGCTTAGCAAAAACCTTGAAGAGCACAGAAGGCGTAACCAAAGGGTAAGATCTGTCAGGGGAAAGTACCGTTCTTATTCTTTGGTGGTACATGTACGTATACTGTACATGTTGTGGCTGAGCAGGAACAAATTTCACTCCATGGCCAATGTTTCAACACTTTACAAAACCAGCATAATTGGACGACAAACGCATGATTGTAATTGCTTCACTTTGCTTTGAGCACATTAGGGAATGGGGGAAGGTTTTGTTTCTGTAGTGTGCGAGCATTTTTTTGGCCTTGTAGCTTACTTGAAGATTTTCCCTAAGTATATATACGATACATTCGTCAAGCACAAGCACATGTATACAGTATGTACAGTCTTTTTCTCGAGAAAGCTTTCTTCTCTTGCATTGATCTTTTTCCAGGTGGATTTGGGAGGCATTGCCAAGCCAGGAAAGTACACCTGGATGGCCCTTCTCACGCGGTTTGAAAGTATTAGAGTTAGTTCATTAATGTTTCTGTACTCTACGTAGTGCTTTCTTTGAAGAAAAAGAGTCGAGGTGGCATACTACAGGATATTGTTGTGCTTCACTTCTCAATCAACGGTGGGTGATCAGTGCGGCCCACTGTACTCTAGTGCGGTATTCCAGAGTTCTTGGGCACAAGAAAAAATGTCCATACTTTGATTCACAATGCAGGGCAATGACCCTGAATACATGTTGACACTTGGGGCCACTGTGCCAAAGGCTGGCTTGACCCAATTTCGGAAAATGAAAGGCAATTCAGAGTGTTTTGTGTTTGTCAAGCTTTGCCCTTTGGTTTTGATGTGAAAAGATACCAACCAAAGCGAGAAGGGGCCAGGCGGCGAGGAGAGCTTCTTGGTGGTTGATTTTAGGCGGTTCCCAGGCTACATGAACGCTACAACTAATTGGGAAACAGATCAAAGGGATGTAGTGCTCCTAAAGCTGCATGCTGATGTAAGGTGCTGAATATTAATTCTTGCTTGAAATATTAGGATAGTGTGCACATGGCTGTCATTTCAACAGACTGGATCCGTTAACCATCATGCCAATATTTGTTACCTGGGACAAATCACTGATAACTAATGTGAGCTATGGAGAGTTCCTCATAATGGGCTGGGGGTCTTACGTTAGGAATGATGGTAAGGAAAAAGCAAATGTATCAAGCATTTTATGTGGGCGGCGTGGCCAGGTGGGCTTAGTTCAGCCCAAAATAAAATTATAGGCTAGGCATATTTTGACGCAAGTTGGCCGAAATTTTTTAAATAAAAATGCAATAAAAGACAAAAATTCGGGCTTTGGGCTTTTTCTCAACCGAATCTTATTTAGTGTGGATTTTTTTTGACGCGAATGTGGGCTTTTTTTTGGGTCCGACAATCTGGCCACCCCGAATGTGAGTATCATTTTGTCATTTTAGGCACCGTAGGTGGGTCTGATGAGTTGAGGGTGGGATATGAAGCCGAATGGTGAGAAGGAATGGCAATGTGAAGTGTTGATTGTTTCAACACACTTTTTTTGCATGTGGCTTCACTGAGGCCTTACAAGAAAGAGATATACAATGAAAAGGTGGTGAAGACCAGGCCGGGAAGGGGCGGATCGCATGTTTGCTCGGTTTGATTATTCTTGCATTTGCATCTGCAGTTTGTGTTGTGATTCCAGTTGTTGCGGGCGTTTTTTCCATTTTTCTTGCATTCGTGGGCAAGGGATGGGGGAATACGTGGGTGTAAGGTGTGGGGGGAAAACCCTTTGATGCTATAAGTCCACTAACCCCCCACCTCGGGAATGCACTTATGAAAGAAAGCCGGATTTTTTGAAACCTTAGCCCGTGCACCATGCATGCCATGCAGGGTGACAGCGGAAGCCCGTTGGTCGGCCGCATTCATGTGGAGGGGCAGGAAGACAGGGCAGTGATAGTGGGGATCTTAAGAGGAACAAGCTTACACACTTGCAAAGTGAGTGGACAGTGAAGGATTTCCAAGCTGGGATTTATGTGTTGCCATTTCCCTCCCCCTCTAAGGAAAAGAACAATGACACGGTCATATTATACGCAAGGGTAAACTATCCAGAAATGCTTGACTGGATTGTAAAGACAGTTAAGGTGACCAAAACGACACATACCTCTTATGCCCACTTTGACCGCCAAAAAACTGGCATGATCTTTTACAGGATGATGAAGACATGTGCGAAGTGTCTTTTCCACCTGATTTTCCTCCCTCCCCTGCTTCTACTACTTTTCCTTATATATATGGAACCCTTCCCCCTCCAACTTCCATTTCTCCCAACAATTCTACGTCTCTTCCTCCTCCTCCGACACCAACGCCTCCAGCGCCTGAACCACCTAAGGAAGGCCAATACGGCATGCCCAAGCAGGGACATCAAACCGAGCAAAGCTCAAGTTGGCCTCAATTTCATATTTGTTCCCTTTAAACTCTTGAGATCGCATCCCTCTCAGGGTCTCCAGACATCTTTGGGATTGGGAGGACGTCGCCTAGAAGACTTCTGGTGATACTTGTCTTGCTACCGGTCCTAAGCAACAACTTTGCGTTGAGCAGATAAAGAAATAAGACTTTATTAATCAATTTTTCTCTCTGTTGTGCATTTTCGCGCATTTCTAAAATAATTGGTTGCAATAAAAGCTGCTGTAAGAACGGCAAAAGTCTTAGGAGACCAAAGGGAGTATCTCACACCTATTTCACTTCTTAGTTTCTCAATATTAAGGGATGCAAAACATGTAGCAAAAAACGACGTAATTGGAAAGCTTAGAACCAAGAAAACTCGCTTCGGCACACCTTTGCCAACCTCCCAGCCTCTTTGGAGAAGCTTCTCTTCTTTTTCACTATGACTCTTTCGTAGCTAAGTTTGAGACCAGGCGCTGGACCCCGGGGATCAAAATCCGAAGTTGTATGAGCAAAGCAGATATTACACTATCGTAAAGACGAAAATGGTACGATCTCGAAAAACTTCATATTCCGTCGGATGGACCATCCCTGATCCGTGACTTCCGTTTCCCTCCGACCAAATGCTAATCCTGCTTTTTCACCCTCCTGCATACCGCCACTTCGTAACTCTGCTAATGGCCAAACGTCTGCGTTTGCTCTGCATGTACCCAAGGGCAGGGGGATGATTGTTCAGAGCATGTACTTGTACCTACAATCGCGGGGAAAGTACTCTTCGCCCCTGAGATGAAGCCCTCGTCGCAACTGCCACTGTGCCACTACAGCAGGATGCGGAAGTCTGGAACAAGGACGCTACGATACGATACGTCTGCCGCAGAGTACTACAAGCCTAGAAATGACAAGTGTTGCGTACCTCGCATATTTTTATTTCACGACAGCGTTTATTCGAGCGGGAGATTAGGATAATCACGATATTACACATTGTGGGCCGGGGCTCCGACAAAAATACGATCCAGCTCTTATTTCGATTGCCTCTTCTTTTTGTCTGCCTCGTTTTGGAAGTTTTTGGGTACTCGTGTTGGAAGTACTTGCGTTTGATCGCTTGGGTCTGTAGGGGGGGTATGTCGAGATGATACCTTTCCGTTTGTGTACGATGGTACTGTGATATGCTCTTCAGGTTGACCGTCTCTAGTTTCAGCGTGGAATTCTTATATACCTTTCTGTTTGTGTACGATGGTACTGTGATATGCTCTTCAGGTTGACCGTCTCTAGTTTCAGCGTGGAATTCTTATAAGTTCTTGTTCCATGATTATTTTGTAAGCGTATCACCGCATGTGGGAGCCTCGATTTTTCGGGTAAGTAGAGTAAAGTATAACATGGCACGAAATCACTCCGGTCAACGACGAATATACGTATACGTAAACCGTTCGTCGTACATGCGTATACGCATGTACGACGAACGGTTTTTTTTACTTTTGCGATACCACAAAAGTGTTCCCTTCTGGGGGGGGGGGGGAACTACTGTATGTAATCACCAGGTTTTCACTTTCACGACTTACTTCGTTGATACTCGCGTACTGCATGTAAAGCACACGTCGGGTACAGTACTCGTGTTTTGATTCGTTGAGATTGAATGCTCAGTTTATGGTACATATTTTTTGGCACGGAGACACATCATACGATCCTGACTGCGGAGCTCTTTTCGCCCCCTCCGCCCCCTCCGTTGCCGCTCCTGCTGGTGTAGCAGCTGTGGCTGTGGCTGTGGTAGCTGCTGTTGTTGGTGTTGCCGCACCTTCCTCCTCCTCCTCCGCTCCTGCTGGTGTAGCAGCTATGGTTGTGGTAGCTGCCGTTGTGGTAGCTGCCGTTGTTGTGGTAGCTGCCGTTGTTGTTGGCATTGCTCCCGCCCCTCCCTCCGCCTCCCCCCCTCGACCCCGCCGCTGTACCCATCGCAGATGTGGCCACCGCTGCCTTCCTCTTGACTGCCGCCTCCTGCCGCCTGCACTCCAGTATCCTCTCCTTGGCGTTGGCGGCGATGGCCTCCCTCTGCAGCTGCTCCCTGATGTGCTGCTCCTTCTGCAGAAGCTGCTGCTGCGCCCCCGCCAGGCTCCCTCCGCCGCCGCCGCCTCCCCCTCCGTGGCTCCTTTTGCCGCTGTTTCCCCCTCCGACGACGTCCATCTCGAAGGAGGTGGAGGCGTCAACGCGGAACCAGTTGCTCAAAGAGTGGTGGAGGTGCATTAATAGCGAACGGAAGTAGAAGCGGAACCTAAAAGAGAGAAAAGAGGAATGAGTTCCCTTCAATGTTCAATCCTGAACCAGCTCTTGTCACGAGCCGGGCGGGATTCGCAATATTCTGCCCAAAGTGCAAAAGAAGATCCGTGCCCTTTCCAGGGTCTTCTTCTGTGACAATGAGTGCCAGGGGATAAGCCGGGTGTGATCATTGGAATTAATGGGCGGAAAATAATGTGCTCGAATATTGCTGAAGGTACGAACAAGAAAAGCTTGGGATAAAATGGGAGAAAATATCCCTCCTCCTGCTAATGAGGGAGGTGCCAGAAAAAGCTTAGTCTGGATAAAAATATCGGCGTCATTTTGGCATTGCCTCCCGAGTCTCCTGATTGAAATTAAGCGCATTTCCCGAGGTTCTTTCCTTTTTCGACAGACTAGCTGGCTATCCGCTGTCTCGCAGTGACGGGCAAATTTGCAGCTGGAGGGGTATAATAAAAGCCTTTCGAATTATTAGGTACGGGCGAAAGCAGTAAAAGCCCACTCGAAATATCATAGGTAGATCCCCCGAGCTGGGATTATTTCGCTCCCCTCCCATCAGCAAAAATGAATGCAGAAAATTAGCGCACGGTGTTGGCAAATAGATAGATCTGCAAAAAAGTGACGGCGACTCCATTTTTTTTTCAAGTGTATTTTTGGAGGCGACTGCGAACTAAATGAGGATGTTCTGCATCAGGAAAGGGACTCTTTCCGAGTCCAATTGGGAATAGGCCATGCAGAAAACGAGAGAAGGAAGAAGGTTGGGACGAGGAAGACGGCGCAGAAAACCTAGGAATGAGCGAGAAAAAGTTTTGGCGAGAGGGAAGGCGGGATCGAGGGAGCAGTCGTGCCCCCGAAACTTTTTTTCAGGACGGACAGAACTAATTCTTTCACGTCGATCAAGGTTGGATTAGTTCGAAACGGAGTTTATTTTCCAACTTCGGGTGCCTCCTTCTTTCCTTTCTACCTACTGTGTAATACGATACTGCTAACTTGCTATATCGCTTTTTTGGGGGCGAGGGTGCAATTTCCAGTGCACTTTCTACGTATTGCTGTCGGCGACTACTAACTAAAAACTTGCCTGGCGTTCATGAAGTAGTAGATGATGGGGTTAATCATGGAGTTTGCCATGGCCAGCCAGTAGAAGCCAAGGTAAACGTGTTGGATGACCGGGTTGGATATGATGTCCTTGTCATGGTACGTGTAGAGGAAGTAGGCGTGGTAGGGAAACCAGCAGATCCCAAACACCACCACCACCGTGATGAACATCTTCACAAGCTGTGGGCGGAAAGGAAATTATATTTAATAGTTTTTTTCTTTTGAGAATTTTGAGAAAATTTTAAATTCAAATTTTAAATTAAAATTAAAATGTATCTTTATCGCAGTTTTACAGGATTTTTTTGGGAAAACAAATTTGACTGTGAATTTGTCGAATGAAGAGTGCAGCGGAATCGTCAAAGTAGAAAATTTTTCATTATCATGGGGAAGTCTGTTGCGTGGTGTGGAAAATACCGATATTTCATACTCCTGCTGTTCTTCTTCCACAACATGTGTCTCCAGCTGGTCTTCCGGAACCTGGTCTTCACCCTGCCTGGGATGATCAACCACACTTTCATCGAGGAGAAGAGCCGCCGTGTACAGGAGCAGCAGCAGCCGCAGCACGAGGTCAGCCACCTCATCAGGGACTCCTGTATCCGGAACCTGTCGGGCCACATCCCCGAGGCAGTGGCGGACGGGCCCTACAAGTGGGATGCCAGCAGACAGACCCTCCTGTTGGGTGTCCCCTCCTTCGGCCTCGTCATCGGCACCCTGGCGGCGCTGGTCGTCTACGACTACTGCTTCCTCCGGCCCATCATCTCCACCACCCTCATCTGGAGCGGCATGCTCAACATCCTGGCGCCTGAGATCGCGCGCTCGGGGAGGTCGTCCGGCCTCATGATCGCCCGCTTCGCCATCGGGATCTACTGCGGCCTGGTCGCCCCAACCCCGAACGTCATCTGCGACAACTGGTTTCAGGAGGAGGAGAAGAACGTGGCGCTCACCATATCCTACACAGGGGTCAACGTCGGTGCCATGCTGTTCGCTACAGCTGGAGTCATAAATAGCACGTACGGCTGGGAGGCCAATTTCAGAATTCCTGGAGGGATCGCCGTTTTCTGCGGCATACTTTTCCTCATTTTCTTCACCGATGACCCTGCCGAAAACCTTTTTATCAGCGAGGAGGAGGCCAAGATGCTAAAGGTGCCGTGGACAAAGCCCGCCGGTAGCCCTCTATCCAAAGTGTCGACGGAAAATAAGCTTCGGCACGTGGAGAAGGTACGCGAGCAGTCGGGCTTCCTGACCGCGGTAACCAACATCCATGTGGCCCGCCATAAACCAAGGAAACGGGCTCCCCTCCTTAAAGCCCTGACTTATGCCCCCATTTGGGCGGTGCTTAGCGGGGCATTCGGCGTGGCGTGGTCATATGAGTCAGTTGTAAATTACACCCAATTTTACTTGATAGAGATGCACAACTTCAGCCTAACCAAGACCTCCTTTTTGAACGCCATGTAAGCAGATTCCAGACTACGCATTCATTCCATTGTATTGTTGTCGTACTTCCTCTTTTCCAGACCCACAAATCTGAGCATGTTCGTCTTTGGGATATTGGGAACCAACATAACGGAATACTGTATCCACAAAAGAATTCTGAGGAAGATTACGGTGAGGCGTATTGGAGGATGCATGATCGCTATCGGTTCTCTTTATTTGATTCTGCTCGGCTATCTCCCATGCCAAGATGTGGAGAGCTTCATTGTACCTTTGCTAATTCTGAGCTCATTTCGAGCTGGCCTCTGGTTCAGCGTTGGCCCCTCTACTATCGATATTTCTCCCACATACCAAGACACTTTAGTCACTGCAAACACAGTCGCTTCGTTCATTCCAGGAATGCTTGTGCCACTGGTCATAGCTCAAGTGGGGAAAGACACGAGAGAGCACTGGAGAAAGATATTCCTCGTCAGTGTGGCCGTCACCAACTCTAGCATTGGTTTCTACCTGCTGGCCTCCACCGACCGGGTCCTCGAATTTGACGAGGCCGCCAAGAGGTTCCCCGAGAGGACCGGAGAAAAGAAATCGAAGAGCGAGTTCGCGTCAGAGTCCAAAAGCATCTCCATGGACGTCTTCGACCAGGACGGCATGACAGCACTCACCATCAACAGAAAGTGGATTGACGATGGGGAGAGCACGTGCAAAAGCATCTGGGATATGGACGAATCGACCGAGGTAGTGCAAACCGTGCTGGATCAAGTCAACGAAGACATCAAAAGCCAGAGACCTCCCATAGAAGAGGCTTTTGAGGGAGATGAAAAGTTTCTGAGCGAAACGAGGAAGGCCGCCTCAAAGAATGAAAAGAAGGACAAGTAGGAGGAGTCAGCAAAACCTTGCCTTTGACAACAGTAGGGAGTATGACAATAATAAGCGTAGTCTGTCGTGTACTGCACCTAGCTTTTTTGTTCCTCTTAATGGTTATGAAATCTGAGGGAACGTACTCCGACTCACTTTTCTCTTGCTGATCATGACTCTCTCCCGCTGTTGGGCGATGTACGAGTCTCTCCGGGAAGAGACGTTCGATCCCTCTCCCTCTCCGTGGAGTTGCTCCTTGCTCCAAAGCACGATGCCCATGTGCGTGTACGACACCAGCATTTGGAGCATCGGGATGACGTACGTAACCAAGGTGAAGACAATGTTAAACCTGACGAGAATAAAAAAGTTCCTTCGTGTCTCCATGGGGAAAAAACTTTTTTGATCTGCTTTTGGATTCCGTCGGAAAAAGTCGCTCGTTTAATCTGCCGCAAACACAGAGTTCCAGAACGTTCTGAAAGAATGGAACAAAACACTTGCAAAAAAATTTAGGCCGGCCATTTTCGGTTTATTTACAGCGACAATAATGTGTCTATTGTGTATCTATTTTAATGGCTTACGCGTAGTCGTAGAACGATATGGTTGGGGGCCCGTCCGGCCAGATCACCAGGCAATAGCTGACCCTGTACCCATTTTCGTCCGTACTGAAGAAAACATGAAGCAAAGTTGATAATTGAATTCCTTCAATCCCTCTCTTTGGAGGACAAGGCAAATGATTATTGCGGGGAAAAAACCTTGTTACCTGTCGTAAATTTTCTGTCAAAAAAGACGATGAAAAGGACGTAACAAAGGGAAGGAGAGCTTACGTGGTATGGTGGGCCGAGTAGAGAGAGGGAGGCACTGCTATCACAAAGCTGGCTATCCAGACTGCAGCTAAGATCACCGCCGCGGTGTACGAGGAGATGTGGGGCTTGTTGGGCCGGAGGATGGAGATGTGCCTATTTCAAAACGTGGAGGGGGAGGATTATGCAACGGACGTTGGCAAAGGTCAAAGGATAGAGAGAGTGATGTACCTAAATGTGCAGTACAATACATGATTGACGCCTGCCCATTATTAATAAAGGGCTTTATCCTGGTTGCTACATAGCGAAATGCATTGTTCTCCCCGGCCTGCCCTGGTAAAAAAGGACCTTCCTTATTTCTCCGTTCGTTACCTGTCTATTGATATGGCCGAGAGGGTGAAAGCCGAGGCAGAGACCGTCGAGTAGGCGACGAAGTGGTTGACGGTGCAGAAAGTCTTGCCGAAGAACCAATTTCTGAAGAAGGAAAGGCGAAAAAGATGAGATAAGAGGGGGGATGGGAGAAAGAGAGAGAGGGAGGATGAGGGGACATCAATTTGTTCCTGAAGAAGGATATTAACTTTTTCTCATTTCTTGGCTGGACGGTATCTCGCACAAAAAGAAACCAAGCGAAAACTTTTTTCCTTGCCAACTGCCAAAAAAAGGCTCTCATCCATTTTCAAGTCTCCCTTTCTTTAAAATTTCATTGCTCTCCTTCTTTTCGGGCGTAAAAAACCCTGAAAGCGTCGTAAAGTCCCTCCCGAAAAGTGCGACGTACCTCGACTTCATGAATATAAAGCTGAAGATGCAGTTGAAGATGGAGTTGAGGAGGTCCGTGATGCTCAGGTT
>JAAUXU010178299.1_pt1 | contig 10704 bp, 9 predicted proteins | sample 7278151 | NCBI WGS metagenome assembly JAAUXU01 (sample SAMN14350113, study PRJNA611818) | marine sediment metagenome | isolation source: surface marine sediment (1.8m) | place: French Polynesia: Moorea | collected 2018-08 | reverse complement strand
GTCGGTCTGTCGGTCTGTCGGTCTGTCGGTCTGTCGGTCTGTCGGTCTGTCGGTCTGTCGGTCTGTCGGTCTGTCGGTCTGTCGGTCTGTCGGTCTGTCGGTCTGTCGGTCGGTCTATCGATCCATCGATCCATCGATCCATCGATCCATCGATCTGTTATCTCGTGTGCGCGATCATTAGAATTCTGAGCACATTTTTTTTTTAATTTGAGCACGCCCCAAGGCAGAATCTCGCCGAGAGGTTGAATACACGTTGCTGTATTCATAAAAAGCGACCAAGAAGCCCTCGGCACATGAGTTAAAAGCAAAAACAAATCAAATCACAACTCTGGTCTGGCTCCGGTATTGAGTAGGGTGAGGCGCAGAGCTACGGTTCGCCTTCATTGGCAGATATGCGCAAAACGCGACGTTGATGAATGCCCCTCAGGCTCACAAGGGTGCCTGCCCAAAGGTTATGAGCAATATTACAGCTTCATCGCTCTCTAGCTTTTCGCACAGGCCTTTTTTCCCTCTTACCAAGCATTCCTCAACGATAAATCTCACTGGTCTTGCATGCCAATTGGCCATTTTTGAGATCTGTCGACATTTTTGCCAAGCCGAGGAGGAGGGAAAGGGCTGAAAAGGCTCTCTGTTCACCCATTGTTTGGAGGCGCGTGCTACTTTTTCTCTCCACTCCCGCCGCCATTCATGTATTGTACTTGTGCGATGCACGCTAATTGCTGTTGGCATTTTGCCACTCCTTCCGCCGTCGCCCAGAGGCACCGAGTTAGGCCCACCACATCCTTTCAAACAAATACACGACTGCTGCCTGGGCCTGGCCATTTTTACCCCTCTTCTCCACATCACTGGAGCTGTTGGATTGGGGAAAAAAGTCATGTTTTGTGACCGTTATGTAACTCAATGCATCTGAGGAAAAACTCAATGTCCAGTTGTCAATGATTTTTGTTCTCTTTTTGTGCCGAATCCTGTTGCTCACGGCTTAAGGATATTATTGGCTGAGCAAAGAACAAACAGCTCGATCAGTGATTGCTCACACGCCGCCAACAGGCATTACGACGACTGTTGTCAACTGTCCCATGCAGGGTGTTGCAGACAAATCGTCCAGATTTCCTGACTGTAGTAAGAAAAAAAAAGTCTGGCCCCTCACTGAAGATGGCTGGCGTCGATGCTGGAAGTGGACAAATTGAGTAATTTTCTCCCTTACGGTCCAATGGATAGTTACGCTAAATCACACTGTCACGAGTTCAATAATTATTAGCATTTTATCATGAGGAAAAATTCCTGATTTAGCTGCGAGACCCTGTACACGCTGTGTAGAGAGACACACGCAACTCTGTTGGGCTCTCCACGAGCACTGAGTGTTGAATCAGGATTACCTGGGAATGAATGACTGGGCACAATGCTGACCGATGACTTCTTCAGCGATCTCACACAATTCCAAAGTGTGCAACTTCTCAGAACAGTTCATTGTCTCTCTATGAACACGCACTCAGAGGCAGGGATTTGTGCAAAAGCTGCAACAGCTTATTTTGCCTGAATATTCATGTAGTTTGGGCAGCTTTAAAGCGTCCTGATGCAAAAGAAATGTCAAATGTTCTTAGGTCCATCGGAAGTTTCGTCACGTCTGGTGGCATTTAAAGGAAGTTTTTCGTCTCCTCTCCAAGAAGTGTCATTGAGGGTCGACAAATCGTGAAAATACCAGCAACTAAACAGAATCCAAAGTTTGTCCAGCTTTCTGTGCCCAAGACGAAGCCTCTGTTGTTCTGCAGCCTCTTCCGCGTTCTTCCACCTCACCTCTTCAAATTCCTGTTGCACTAAAGAGCCAACTAGAGACTCTGCAGACTTGATCTGCCCGAGGAGGCTCATTTTCTTCTAGCATTTTGGGCAGTGCAGAATGCAAACCTGCAGCAGGTTTTTTTTGCGTCTCCTCTGTGGCCCCAAACTCACTTTCTCTGGAACAGGGCTAAAATGTAGGGCGTAGAGCAGCAATTACTCTGTCCCCATCACCACTGATGATTGAGGGAAGCACGAGCAGTCGAAAATCGACGCCTTCTTCAATGGTGGCAGACGACGATAAAGTTTGCTGAGGCTGAAAGTCAACAATCCTTCTTTATTCTGTTCACTTGAATAAATTAACACACACCCCTTGAGTCACGTATTCATTTTCCCTTCTTTTGTCCAGTGTAGCTTCTTACGGCTGTATTATGGACAAAGGGTTCGTCGGAATCACCTGCGTCACTTCTTCAAAGGCACAGAAAAAAAAGCTCCGTCGAGTAGGCGACAACGAGTGGATACAAGTACCAGATATGGTTTTCCCTGTGTGACTCAGCTCTCTCTCTTGTTGCACGAGTTGCTCTCCCACCGTGTGGGTCATGTTTGTATTCTATGTACGTGTCTTATGCACCGAGAGAGAGGTGGAGGTTGCAGAAGAGAGGCTGCTTGACTGCATGCCTAAGGCAAAGGGGGGGGGGGAAGGTGCTAACGAGTGCTGCTTGGTTCGTCGAGATCCATCGGGGCTCATAACTCATGCTGCATCTCGACGAAGATGCACCCACCAACGAGCTGACTGCCGGTCGCCGACGAAAAAAAAAAAGAGTTGGTCTGCGCCAGAGCTTTCGTCTTCTTCTTCCTGCTACTGTCCACGGTCTGGCCCGTGCCTGACGGCCACCAGCTGTTGTCCGAGATCCGCCGGCGTCGCTCCGAGGGGTCAAGTGTGGTGATGGAACAATTCGCCCTCTGACGTGATCGTCCTGCAGGAAAGATGGAGGAGCAAATCTGCGGCAAACAAATTGGATTGGCAGCACCTCAATCGTGACAAGCTCATCCGTATGTTTGCTGACCTGCATTTTTCGGCTAATGCACTTGCTTCTGATGGAATTGAGGCTGGAGATCGGCTCGGTCTGTCCGGGGCAGAGACACGCCAACATTCTGGCAGTCAACGCGTTATGGGACAGGTTATGCTACTCCCCAAGTGAATATGAAGCGGCAACAAAATCTTCTTCCACTGAATCCGCCAAGCTTTGGTCGTAGCTCCGGAGAAGAGTGATTAATGGTCAATTATGACGAGAAATCGTTTTCTCTTCTCTATTTCTTCTTCTTCTGGGACGTGAAAATTTCGTGGCATCCCCAGGAGGGAGTTCCTTCACGCTTCCATCACGGGAACCCCGTGACGGTATCCGCAGTCACGGCTTGGCCGCCAGCGTTATTGCCCCAGAGTCGTTGAAGCAGACCCTAAAGGCGGCGGCGGCGGCGGCGGCGACGGCGGCGATGGCCGTGGTGAGGCGTTATCGATGCCTCTAATCTGGAGAAGAATCCACGGAAAGAAGAAGGGATGCAACTTTGGGGGACGGGAGGGGATAAAAATGTGTACGCACGAGTGCATCAGCTGAGGAGGGTCCGTGGCAAGTAAACGCCCCCTGTTGTGAGAGATGAGCATCGTCTCCGAAATTTCACGCTCCCTCCGGTGGTTTTGATGAAGAATAAGAACAACAACGTGGACGACAACAGTAGCGTGGCGAGTGAGCAAAATCTTCAGCAGTTCTCCCACATTTCCAGACGGAATTTTCCATGTGTGACGCTGCCCTTTTTTCCTCGCATTTTTGTGTATTCAATTTATCGCCCCTGCGACTGCCTCGATAGGGTAGAGAGAAGAAAAATGAGGCAAAAAGTGCCTCTTTCCCTGCGCCGCGGCGACTTTGTTTTAGCAACACCCGCCCTGCTGACAAATGGAGCCTCTCCGGCGCTGTACTAAGCAGCTCCTCTTCTCTGGGACTCTTAAAGCTCATCTTTAATCTGGGCATCTCGCCTCTCCCTGCCATTAAGCGCTAAGGAGGGGAGGTGGGGGAAGACACCAGTGAGGACTTCCAAGAGCTCTGCCTTCACCATCCTTTCCCCGTCCGTGGTGTGTGCATGCTCAGTACGTGAGATCAATCGATTCATTTCACACAGCCATTATTCTAGCTGTTGGGGCGCCCACAACTTTGCCCACTTCGCCCTGATCATTCACGACTTCAGGACGACGAACTCCGGCGCTCAGACGTGTGTGACGAGACCGGCTGTGAGACTCCCAATGGTCTTCGTAGTGTCGTCTCCGCTCAGCTTGCCCAGCTACTGAGACAAATTGCTCTTTTTCTCCTACTACGGACTCGCCGATCTCCCAGCCACGTCGTGGAAAAGCTTTAACCGTGAAGCTTCGTCGATTGGCGTGCATATTCTAGAGTTGCTCAGTCTGCTCAGTCATAAGCAAAGTCCACGTGACTTTGCTTTGAAAGACGCAGCAGCAGCAGCAGCAGCAGCAGCAGCAGCAGCAACAACAACAACAGCAACAGCAACAGCAACAACTTTGCCTGCCGCCTGCACGCGGCAGCTCCCCTCATTTCTCGTCTTGGCACACGAGGAAGGAAGACCTGTTGCCGGCAGTGTTCTTCGTCGACGGCGTCGGCGTCCTTCACGCCCGATGATCGCCACGGGTTTTTTTGCACTTCTCCCTGTTTCGCATGGCAATTGCGCGCAACTATTTTTGTCTTATTAAAAGCTAATTGAGCACCTTCCCCTCCCCTGCGTGGACGCCATGTGCAACTTGAAGCCAGTCAAGTGGGCGTGAATTACGCCTGCGCCCAAGTCTCTGTCTGCCCCATCCGCTGCCTCGACATTAACGCCTACGGCTGCGCGTGCGAGAAAAATCGACACTTTACAGCACTTTTCCGGTGCTTTTTGTTGCGATCTGTTTTTCCGCCACTCTCGGAGTCGCCGAGCCAAGGAGAAAAATGATCAGACCAAGGATTCGCTCTAACGGGAACTCGACAGCCTCGAGCGAGGCCTTTTATGAGGACGAAGCGTTTCTTTGCCTGGCAGGCAACGAGACGAACACAGGAGAAAATAAGTCGTCCGCAGTCCACGCCAAATTAACGGACGGACTTCGTGATCGGCCAATCGATGTGTTGCCCCACCAATGACGGATGAGAGTGAAGCCTCTGACGGACCACAAGAGGATTTGCGGAGCGCAAGTAATTTTTTTGGGAGGGGGCAGAATGTTAAGATGCGTGCATGAAGAGCAGAGCTACGTACGTACGAGCAGCAAAGAGTGAAAAAAGAGACTGAATAAGTTGTTGACTCACAGTAATAACGAATGACTGCACAAGTTTCGAGCATGTCAAGTCATTAAGGTTCTTCTTCCTCCGTGCAACTCACTTTCCTGAAGTGAGGCCGCCTGGAGGCCAACGCGCGATCCTTGCACCACCTTCATCAATGTCATGACGTCGAAGCCATTCACAATATGCACCGATTCATTTGGCTGCTTGGCTTTTTACAGGGGAAACTCCCACCCGACAAAAAAGAGAAGCTTTTGTAGGCGCAACTAAGGCTACTTCTCTTCACCGGCGTTTTTGCTGTCCGACGAAAACTCACCTCTCTACACGTACGATCCGGAGAGAGTCTTTTCCATTGGCTGTAGACGTTATTCTTTCGATCTGCGTTGAAATCACCGGGCCAATCAATCGGATGTGGAATAATCAGGGGGGATGTAAAACGAGCAGCTTGAACAAAGAGAAATGGAAGCTGTATGAGAAAAAAAAGAAGAAAAACGCTCTGTCTTTATTGATCCTGCTCGACCTATTTTCTGTACAGTGAGTTATGACTTATGAGCTTTCAAAGGCCGAATCTGCGCTGCAGTCTGGACTTGGGGAGCAAAAGCTTTGGGTATGTGGAGAATGAGCAGCCCAATGCTAGATCTTCTAGGCGCTGTGCTATAATTTGTACTCGGAAGAGAAGAATACGGTTTGGGTTTGTCTAGACTCAATCGAAACACGTCTTTTTGCCGCCGGGGAAGTGAGAAATGCAACTAAGCACATACTGACCTCCTCCCCCCCCCCCCGACTCTTGTATGCTTGATAGTTGCACCACAGCAAAAAAAGGCTAATCATAGGAATTAGTAGCTGAGCGAATGTTGTACACAGATGTGAAATGCACTTGGCAAAGAACGCAGCTTTGAGTCACGGCCAAGTCAGTCTGATACTTGACGAGATGAAGGCCAGAGCAAGAGAATTCAAGGCATCACGATCCTCGGCAAATGAGTAAGCGCGCTACTGTAGACGTACAAACTTGAAATGGAACGGGGTCTACGACGGAGCTGCGGTATTTCCTACGGCTGCCTGAACAGAACGTCCGGAGGCATCCATTCTCTGTTGCCCAGTTGGTATCAACTAAGTAGTGAGTGATCAGAGATCTCGTCTCTGTGTAAATGTGGAGGAAGAGCACGATTAACGTCTGGTCGAATGCACTTTATGTTCGGGGTCGAGGATGAGGAATCCCAAAAAGAATGCAGCGCAAATGAGACTGGCCTTGAAACTTGGGCAGAGGTTGTAAACTTATCTCTTGCTGCTCTCGTGGTGCTCAGCAGAGGAGCTGGAGACTACCTCACTAATCGTAATTGCTCTTTATGAACCCGTCCGTCTCTTTTCGTGTCTAGCGTGCCCAAAAGCTGGAAGAAATTGCGCTTCGCCGAAAAAGGCCGCAAAAAATGGGTGGTTTTTTTTGCGACGTCCAACTTTGCTTTCCATCAAATGTCAAGAATTCTCTCATTCATTGCTCGGCTGGAAACTCAACAATTACGCCTGCGAATCATGGCATAATTACTAGCATAACGCGGTAACTCGAGCAAGAGCAACGTCTCTCTCCTCTCCTCGGCGTTGTGCACACAGCACTTCTTGGGGCAGAGGGAGAAGGAGGATCGGCCGGCCGAGCTCTCTAATTAAAACCTGGCCAGGTTGGAGGGGGGCTACTTAATGTACCTTATAGTATAGACGAATCGCGCAGAAAAGCCCGCGGGATCCCACCCAGATGCAGTTCTTTTTTATGCCTCCTCCTAAAATTTTCTAGGTCTATTGAGCCATTTTCCTTCTTCCCCAGTCATCGTCATTAGCAGCAAATTAGCTGGCGTTGCATCTCTTCTCTATTCCACGTAATTGCATTCTTTAAATTATCGATAGCCCGTATTGTTTTCTACTGACTCTGACAACGCGCACACGATCCTATCACGCAGACGACGCTTGGTGCAGTACAGTGGACTAAGAGGGGAGATATTTAAGCCGCCTTCTTCTTCTTCTACTCCGAAGAAATGCCCGCGTGCCAGTTTTGGCGGACGCAAACAAGGAGAGAGAGAATTTGCGGGGAGCGAGAAGAGGCCTCCGCCGTCGCTCCTGGGGAGGAACAAGCAACAGGCCTAGCGGTTGCGGCTTGGACTGCGGCCACGGCGGCGGCAACGGCGGCGGCGGAGGCGGCGGAGGCGGCGGAGGCGGCGGCGGAGGCGGAGGCGGCGGCGCACAAAAATGTATTCCGAGAGTTCTCTCCTCCTTCCTAACAGCAGCTCTGTTGTGCGTTCGTTTTGTATGTAGAAGTTGCTTGGCTGAGGCTGGCAACTTTTATTATGACCACTGCATGAATACGCAGAAAGAACGAGAGACAGAGGAGAGGGGAGGAGAGGAGAGGCATGTGCCTCCTGTGTAGGCCTACACCGGGAAAAAACTGATTACTGCTGCAAAGGAAAAGCCGTGCGTGAAAGAGAGGAAAAAAGAGAACACAAGAGTATCTTTCTCTGCTGGCCGAAGAATCTGCTGCGCAACTTAGGTAGAAATTAACAAGTCAAAAGGGTTACGTGGATTCAGCGGGGTTTCAAGAAAAGCACACGTACATACAGACGCTGTAATGTCATTTACATACGTATTCGCACATACATGCCCACAGGGGAAGATGGGGTGCTCAGGTATCAATGCGTGGAGAATCGGAGGCAAATTGAGTGGTTTGAATAGGCCGGATTAGACACGGGGTCCACATGTTAATGAGCTCAGACGTGACTCGCCGAAACATTCGTACATAGTCCGAAACAGAGGGACGTTGCCTTGAATATGTGGCTTTGGCACGGTTTTGAGCGGCTGCTCCATGGACTGGACCAAGCATGCTGCTAATTCCGCACTTGTCTCGATGTCTGACCCTGGACGATCACAACTGCATGTTCATGCTGTGGCGTACAAATGCAGAATGGCTGGGAAGAGGCCTCCTGCCAGCTTCTCCACAGTTAGACATCAATGGGGTCGTCATCTTCTTCATTGTCGTCGTCGTCGTCGTCGTCGTCGTCGTCGTCGTCATCTCTCTCATCTCTCATATTTTCGGAAACGACCCGGCGGGCAAAGAACCTAGTTCAAGAACATGCCTCCTCCCCCTCCTACTACTACTACTACTACAACTACTACCGGTACTACTATTGCTCCCGTCTGTACTACGTAGGCCTCAGCTGAGGCGGGAGCGCGCTCGCTGCCTGGATTTTCATGCCAGCCAACCAACGTTGCCCGGAGAGAGCTCTCACCCAGACGATCTCAGTTTGGCAACTGAGAGCTCAGTCGCGACAGATTTGGCACCGCGGGCGCATGTGCGTGATCAATCGTCAAGAGGGCAATCATGCCTTAACAAGAACTTGACTTTTCTCTCTCCGCATCCATAGCTGTTGGCTTCTCTCACAGAAAAACAAAATACGTGTTGCTTCCATTGAATGAGTGAGTGAGTGAGTGAGTGAGTGAGTGAGTGAGTGAGTGCAGACACGACCGCAAAGTGCTGGGTGTCGTCGGAGTGACGTTTACCCCACTGTTATGCTTTGAGACTGAGAGAGATCAGAGCAGCGCTCAAGGAAGTCTTCGAGAATACTGATTAGGATGTGAGACTACGTGCACTGTAGGGAACTCTTTTTTTCCACGAAGACGGCGGCTCCGTCCGCGTCGTCTACTAAAGTCGGCCTGAATCACCGTTGCTCGTGCGTCAAGTCCGTTCATTTCGCGTAAGAACACCGAAACCAAACTCGTCTTCTGTGATAGCAAAGAAACTAACTCTGTTAATGAACTATGATAACAGCAAAGATGTCGAACAGTCGGCGAAGACATGTGCCGATGTTCCCCGCCAGTTGTGCGCGGTTGCTTCTCTTACTGCTGTCGTTGCTGCCCCTGTTGGCGGCATCGCCGTTGCCTCAGCTCGCTATCGTGCGGTCGCAACACATGTTGCTGAATGCTCCAAGACACCACGGGCGACAAATCGACCTCTCCGGAGTGACCGACGAGGTGTTCTGGCTCAACCTGGAAGAGGGTTACTTCGCTTGCCAGCAAAACGCATCGACCAGACAACTACGTCTCTTCAGGTTGTCCCGTCTCTGCAACGGTGTGGCCGACTGCTACCGCGGTGCGGACGAGATGCGCCACCTCCTGGGCTGCTCGGATTCGTGCAGTCCGCCGTGCGGGGTCCAGGGCGTGTGTCTGGAGTCAGGTCCTTCAGCAGCCAGGCCTCAGTGTCATTGCCACGACGGCTTCGGCGGCAAGGCCTGCGAGCAGAGGGACGTCAACGAGTGCAGACTGCTACGGCCCTGCTCGGTGTTCGCCCACTGCACCAACACGCTGGGAAGCTTCAGGTGCACGTGCAGGGCAGGTTATGAGGGCGACGGGATTCGCTGCAAGCGCAGGGACGAGGGGTGGTGGGAGCAACAAAACACTAATCAAAATCACAACCTGTCAGATGTGGATGCTGGAAGCGAGGACGAGAGTGGAGCAGTGGCTAGTCAGAGTGATGAAGAGAAAACTGAGCTAAGAAGCGATGCTGTGATCAATGACAAAGGAGACCCCAGCAGTAATGAAGTTCGGACGATGATCTCCGAGGACAGCGGCATGTTGCCTTTTCCTCTGCTGGGCAGGACTTCTGAAGAAGAGTACGACTATCCTGTCACGAACGAGATTGACTTTACAAGTGGTAGCAGCGTAGTAAGCCTTAAGGAACAACCAGACAATGCAAAAGAAAAAGCCCAAGGGCGTGTAGAGGAGGAGCAATCATCTAGTTATTCAAGTAGTGAGCAAGATCTGTACGGTGGAATTGGCACCGCAAGTTCTGCTGTCTTAGGACCTGGGTATAGGCAGACTACGGAAAAGTCCACACCATCCCTCACTGTGGATGAAGATGACCCACAAGTCGCTCCTGATAGCCAGGATGGAGTGAAACCCTTTCATGTGTCAGACCTGCCTTCAAGTTTTTATCCTTCTGCTACTGATGACAGTGAAATGGTCCCAGGAACGTTTGACTACGATCACGGGGAAGGTCATAATGTTGATGGTACTGACAAGGGGACTGAAGCCGCAATTCATTTCCCTTCTCAGGTGTCGGTTGAGACTCCAACAGAAATCAAGGAGATAGTCAACAGCGTGCCTACATCGGAAACAGCAACAACGCTATCAGTAACAATGACGTCACCGACGACGACGACGGAAGGGAAGGCACCTGGCCGCACCGAGTCATTAGCGACTATTACTCAGGAAGTTGTTGCCGAAGAACATGAGGGAGATGGCAATTTTATGAAAGACTGGGTAACCAATTTCAGCTCAAGCGAAGCTCCAACCACACAACCTCATGTAACAGAAGCTTCGACAACGGTCACGATCTCACCGGCAATGTCTGGTGCTGCTGCTGCCACGAGTACCACTGCCACCCATGGAGAAGTATCAGCCACATCAAAACCAGCCAGTCAATCGTTTTCAAGTGAGAGACCAGAAGCCTCAACATCAGCCTCAAGTGCATCAAAATCGACCCGAACGAGCACTACAGCAGCAGCATTCTCACCGACAGCGACAATTTTTTCTTCGTATGATGAATCAACAGCCGGAAAAGTAGAGAGCATGTCGC
>JAAUXU010139109.1_pt1 | contig 10708 bp, 9 predicted proteins | sample 7278151 | NCBI WGS metagenome assembly JAAUXU01 (sample SAMN14350113, study PRJNA611818) | marine sediment metagenome | isolation source: surface marine sediment (1.8m) | place: French Polynesia: Moorea | collected 2018-08 | reverse complement strand
CCTTCCTTCTTTATAGCCCCTCGTCGTTGTCGTCACGGAGGGATCAGACCTCAGGATCGAGTCTAGAGACAAGCGCTTCCCACCCCGAGCTCTCGTTGCACCTCTCAGCTCTACAGAGATGCACATTCGGGTGAGCAAGATGAGTTGGGGGGACATTTTGCACGAATCAGCACTCGTGTTTGCCGGGGAAGAACGATGAGCAGCCGGTCGTGTAGATATGTACAGTGACAGCTTTCACATCTTTATGTCAACTCCATGTGCTTGCTCGACGTTGTCAAAGTGTCCCATCAGATATGGCAGAGAGCGTTGAGCGTACAAAGGCCTGGCGAGGCCACCGCCGCCGCCGCCGCCGTTCTCGCCGGGGTGGGTGTTGGTGGACGACCACTACTACCCTGCCAGATGGGATGGGCAACCCAAAAAGATCTCCTTAAACGTCCCACTAAATCACAGGGTGTCACTCGCTCTATGCACGCCCCCGTTGACTGTGCGTGGACTTTGCCCATCTTTCCGCTCTCTCAGCGCGACAAAACCGATTCGGGCAACGCTGTCGATATTCTTTGTCCGGGAAAATCGGTGCTCTTTCGTTCTTTTCTCTCTCCCTCTGTCCGAGAGCCGCACCTCCTGCCGAGGCCCTAACCTATCTATGGAGAATGTGGGCATCACAGAAGTTATACTCATATCAGGAGGGCTTCTCTTTGCCAATAAGACCAAACGATTCCTTGCTGATGAAAGGAGGGTTATCGGAATGGGGGCACCGCGGGTCATAAACATACAGGACGAAGGGACTGGGCAGAAAAGAGCAGCAGATCAAGAAAGAAGGCAGAAAAAAGGTAAACGCAAAAAAAAAGGCAGAGATGACGTAGTGACAGCCAAGTCAAAGTCCAATCACGCCATGTGAATGCACCAGAGAACAGAGCTTCTCACAACAGCCCTTACTTGTTCAACTCAAGGGGTTTTTTTTGCTTCCCCCCCCCTCTCTTATTCGCTTTCCCTCTCTCGTTCCAGCTTCACAGCGGTCCTAATGACATCCTCCCCTCATCTCTCATCGGCAAAGACTTACAACGCCTGCTTTCTTCTGCTTCCTCCCCTGATGCCAGGCTGAATAAGGAAGGCAGAGACTCCCAGACCCGTGCTGAACAAGTCAGACACTTAGCAGATGAGATCGCCAACGATGCTGGCCAAACTTTTACCGCCATCTGTTGCGACGGAAAATCCTGACAAGTGCGGGCTGATTCAGTGCCTTCTCCTCCTCCCTCGCCGTCGTCGTCTTCTCAGTGGAGGAACTGCAAGCTCATCAAAATGCTCCTCACTTCCACTCATGTTCTCCCAGTCCTGCTTGAGTCTCTGCCTGCCTGCCCGGCTGCCCGGCTGCCTGCCTGCCTGCCTGCCTGCCTGCCTGGCTGCCTGGCTGCCTCCCCCTCCTCTAACTTTGTCATTCAGGACAGGAGAGACAACATTTATCTTTTTGTTTTCGGCCATCATACAAACCAACATACACTGGACGCACGCACGGACACTTTGCATTAGCGGAATACAGCACGACGTCCCCATCGTACTTTGCCGGAATGCGGACGGACGACCGAAGCACCCAGCCAGTAGGACCTCGGCGGTCAAAAATTATAACGTTATTATTTTATACAAGTAGGTGGTGCGCCCAGAAATTGAGTCTCAGACGTCACTGCCCAATGCGTGGACGAAGAAATATTCCACGTATCCTTCACGCGCGGGAGAACAGTGCACGTATGAAGGGGTCCTTGCATGCGTGTCTCGTTGTGTGTCTGATAAATGAGCCAGGGCCAGCGCGTATCCGCAGAAAAAGAACAATGCGTTATGAACACGACATAGTTTCTTTGACGCAGCAATCGTCCATGCAAACGAGGTAGAGTTGGGGTCTCAGCTACCTGCTCACCGTGTGCATGCACCGTACGAAAAGACAAAAAAAAAAAGAAAAATTCCGCCATCCTCAGATGGTGTGGCAAGAATCCATATTTTGTCAAGTGTCTCCCGCTGCACAACATGTTGCTCTGACGTGCGAAGGGGGGCATAAACGGCGTCAATCAAACGAGATAATGGGGAAAGGGCCCATGTCTCTGTCGCTCAAGTCCTCCCCAGTCTGTGGCACCGAGGTGAGGAGTGGCAGGAAAGGGGTGGCGAGTTCCTCATGCATGAAATAGATGTCGAGAGAGAAATGATGGGAAACAAAGGAGGAGAGGAAGGAAGATTTGACTCCGTTCCTTCCTGGCAAACGATGAGGCCACGAGAAAGAGGAATACCAATGTTCCAAAACGTGAGTCAGGCTGTGCAAAAGTCCCATCGTCAGTTATGCACCCGCAGGCAGGTAGGCAGACAGGCAGGCGCGCCCGTGAAAGTCGTCGCGGTCTCTGTTTACTCTGAGAAAAGGTCTAATTCCCCAGGTTGGGGAGAGTGCAAGTGTCAGAGGCAGCAGTTGCGTGGAGCCTCCTCAGTCAAAAGTTCCAGAAATTAAATTTATCATAAAGCATTATAGGCTTTTTCAAGGGGTACTCAAACGCCTGCAGGTGGCAAGTGAAGAGAGAAGAGGTTTGCGCTCTCTCCACAATCAGGTCGACAAACATCAGCAATCGCTTCGATGAAAGCTGCCACTCTGTGCTTGGACATTGGAAGCTCAAAGTGCTCACGTTGGCCCATCCCAATTACTAGATGAAATAGCGGACCTCAGCAGGAAGACAGTGGAAAATTAGAATTCTGCCTCTCCTGCACTCCCGACCCATTACGCTAATGAACAGAGACGTGCACGAGAGCGACACGAGCGAGTACTGAGCTTTCCAGGAATTCTCAGGCAAGGCAAGGGGAGAGAAGGTGGAGGGAGACTCATTTGGTGTCCATTTTCATTAGCCATTTAACACTGATTACGGGGAGGCTCTTCTGTCTTTGAAGTTGCCGGCTGTGATGTGCAGCCCCTGTGCTGGAACCCAGTGGCGTGAGCGCGGTACTGGCGAAAGTCGTGCCCGAGCGCGGTCCTTGCACTGTCAGAAGTAGAAAGGACTTCCTCAACGATGTGCTCTATCTAGTTTTGAACATTCGCACTCCAATACTGCTTTGTAAGTTCTCTTGAAGAAAAAGAATGACACTCAATCCTTCTTCCTCTTTTCGCCATTCTTCCTGCCTCTTTCATATTGTGCCCGTCCACACCGACGCCGACGCCAGCCCAAAGAGGCCAAGCGACAACGACGGAGGTGTCAAGGCCCACCCAAAAACTTGGCAGTTTCCATTATGTTCATACTGGGTAGATAGGGAAAGCAACTTCTTTTCTCAATGTCTGACGCAACCACCATAGCTGGCTGACAAGTTGCAGACAGACCAAATCCTCCAGGCCGACTAGCGCACATCGGAAATGAATTTATTTCTTAAAGTTTCAGCCGTGGAAGCAACTTCGTGGTTAAGGTGGACTATCCATACAACATGCATGCATGCATTGTACAAGTAGCATGTTCGTAGGTAAGTGAGGTAGAACGCACGTCTAAAAGACATTCATGTTCCATAATATTTCCACCTATTCACGCCGTTGCCTGCTCCTCCTTGGTATTCTGGGACTCTCTCGCCGTCCAATGCGCATCCTGCATGCATGATGGCTCTTCCGAGCTGCTTACTTCTGTACATACGTTCATATGACGCAGTACATAGAGAGCGGAGATAGAGATCAGTCACTACTCACGTCGAAGCTACAAGACACCCACGCGATGTAAGCGTCTGGTGAGACCGTCACTGGAGAGCATGTATATATTGCACGGGATGCAAGGTACAAGTGCTATGCTCTGGCAGCTCTGACACCGCTGCTCTTTTCACACTGCGACTGTCAATGAAATTCCTTCTCCTATTGTGTCCCCGCGTTAAAATGTTATGCTTGCGCGAACGTGTCTTGCTCGAACAACAATGGCGAGGCAGAATAAAAGTCCTTCCTGACAGCCGAGGCCCAAGTGCTAAAACGAGTGAAACATTCCCAGAAGACGGAGCATCCACGTCCAATTTCTCATCAGGATCCTGGCGTGACACTGGGACGTGACGAGACCTCGACAATTCTGGCCTCACGCCGCATGTATTTTTGGGCCTTCCACTGTGTTCACTCGTAGTTGGACGAGGACGAGCAGACAGGGCAGGCAGGCAGCCAGGCAGCCAGGCAGCCAGGCAGGAGGGAGTGGCAGAGTCCCTCCTCCTCCCTTTGATGACCTGACAGACCCGACCTTAGGTAGAGAGCAGAAGAAGCCTGACGTACAGGAAGGGGATGAAACGGAAGTGGGCAAGGCTTGACTGATGGCCTCATTTACGACGACTGTGAAGGTCGTCGGCCTCGCAGCCATGGTATTGAAGCGGTACCGATTGTTAAAGAACCAATGGATGGATGTGGAGGCCTTAGCCAAGCCAGAAAGACATCTCTATTGACTCAATTTCTCCTTCCTTTTTCTTCTGCGCCAGATATGCGCAATTTTTTCCCCTTCCCTTCTGCTGATTTTCCTTGCATTATCCCTTCTCTACATACTGCTGCTGAAGCAGTCGATGGTGCCGCCGCCGCCAACGACGGCGACGACGACGACGACGACGACGACGACGACGACGACGACAACGACGTCGACGTCGACGACGCAGTACTTGAGAATGAGAAATGTGTTTTCCTCGAGCCAGTCAAGACCAAGTGCGGCTAGAAAAGGAGGAGACTTGGGGGATCTCTTGTCCCGAGGAGAAGAGAACTCTATCTCAACATGCTGTATGTAGTTGAGGAGAGGCGGGCACAAGAAAATCTATACGACACACATGTAAAAGTCAAAGTTGAAATGGAAATTGGGCCCAAATAGATAATAGATGCAAGATAGACCAGTCTCCTTCCAGAAGAGATAAGGCTATAAAGACGATTTCCCCTCTCAAACGCCATTTTCTCCTTACCCAGAGGGAGCGAGAGGAATCCGGGGGGATTTTCTGCTCCGTCCACTGCTTCGACCAACTTCCTTGCTCGATTAGGGTTGTCTGAGAGTCCTCCTGTCATCGTCATCGACGTCGTCAGCGTCGTCCTCGCCGTCGCTGACGCCGTTGAATGACTATGATCGAAGAAAAGTCATTGTCCTGCAGCCAAGGAGAGCCCCTAGGAGAAGGAATGCTGGACCAAAGAAGAAAGGAAGAAAATGCTGAATACCTAATTACGTGCCTTTGGCGCCTGAGCTCACTTTCCTGTCCGTGTGAGTGTCTTGGCCAAAGTACCTCGCAATGTTGCAGGAACAGCACTTGGACGAGGGGGAAGAGATCGAATGGGGAGGGGGATATTTATGAGAAAGATTGGGATTACGGTGTGAGTCAGATCTCGACATCACGTACATACGTATACTGGCCAGACTACGGACGTGCACGTGCGTGTGTGCCGATCCACTACCCGATCGTCGTAAGGCCCATCAGTTGGGCCTCCTCCTCCGTGTTGACCGCCAAACTGTGCCCATTCAGCACTTGACGTTACTAACAATAGCCTTGCACTTAACACACTGAGCAACTTTTACTGCATAAGCTTTAGTGTAACTTTTTTCGAGGGAGGGGGGGACGGTCCATTGTTGAAGTGAGGGGGGAGGTGAGTGAGGAGCTACCGCCATTCTAAGTTTTATCAAAATAGATCCAGCACCTTCGAAAGCGATACGATCTCAATACAGACATAAGAGGAAGGAGAAGATGCTTCATTCTTCTTTCCCCCCATAAATATCTCGATATCTTGGTTTCTCCAACAATCTACTACACATCCACATCTGCCCATGCAACAAAAGTATGATGATGCTCCAGCAGCGGTTTGGAGATCCAGTCCCAGAATCCCCGCTGTCCATACGCACTCACCTGCCAGAATGAAGGGGGGAGGAGAAAGCCTTGAGGATCATTACCCCCCCTCCCGTTGGGACAGCGATTAATGTGCTACGACGAAGAAGAAGCTGGGGAGCTTCGTGGGCCAGAAGGAGGCGGGTGGACGAGAGATCCTCGCTCAGTTGCAGTCATTTATTCGTCAATTTATCAGCTCAGAACGTAAAAGCGCGTTTAGCTGCAGCAAAGCCGCAATGTTGGCGACTGGACAAGGTAAAAAAGGCCTTCTCCTCATCTCTTGGATTTTGCCCCTTGGCGACAGAAAAAAAGCCACACCTACCACTACCTTAAAGCACCAACAGAAGAAGAGAGAGAGGCTTTTCTACTACTTGGTTTGGCTGCAAAAAAGTTCGCGTCCAAGGAGAAGAAATCGTCTCTTCTCAAGCCTCAGGTTGAGTGGTCTGAAAGGAAAGGGAGAGAAAGGGTTGGGGACCCCTTAGCTGACTCCTCGAAGAGATGCAGAGAGGGACCGGGGACAAATCGACTTTACATTGAGTACATTATGTATCCCAATCCACTTCCTGTCCAGACCCGTTGGCCAGCACTTCCATCTGGAAAAGTGCATCCCTGGAGGAGATTGTTCTTCCCACCCTCATCGATCCCTTCCGGAGCTCCAAACTGCGTCAACGACGGGGGCTTGAGCGAGAAGCTCTTGTGCACCGCGATGCGGCCTCCAGAGGTACGTGGAACAGACGCTGGTGTCACTGCCAAAGGAGCAGAAAAGACTTCTTCTCCTCCTTTTTCAGCTGTTGGCATCCCTCTTTGCCAAACAGATCGGAAGTTCGCAATGGCCTCCCCTCCCTGCCTCAACCCGTCTACCGAGGGACGAGGAAAAGTCTTCGTCGAGGCCGTCTGCCTGTGAGAGCCTTAACTGCTCTCTTAAAGTTATCGCCGCTGTCTAACGAGAAAGCACGATTGGAAATAACTTCTCCCGACTGAACAAATCAGCTCCTGCTTACCTCAGAAAAAAAAAAGGAGGCAGACGAGGAAAACGTTGCCCCAAAGAGCATCTTCGTCGGCCTCTCCCCCCCCCCCCCATTTCCTTGATGCTTTACACAATGAGAGTGTAGCCAAATTCGGTCACGGCGTCAACGTGATGCGTCTCCCTCGCCTGGATCTGCGAGTGAGACAACGAGTGAGCCATCGATCTTGTCAACGGCAGGATCCAAACTTTAAACAGGAGACCCGATTTCTCTCTCTTTACGTCGAACGTTTCTACTGGCGAATGCAGCCTTTTTCTCTCTCTCTCTCTCTCTGTCGTCGACGACGACCTGGAGGTTCAGGGATGCTGGGGCGGCCGTCGTTGGCTGCAGCGGCATTTAAAAAAAAGAGGAGTCCCCCTCCCCCAAGGAGAGAACAGGAAGAAGGAGGTTTGCCTGCCAAAACTCTTTCTTTTGTGTAAAAAGTCTCTTCCACCGCATGTCAAGTGAAAAAATTCCCTAGACCATTATCCTCCATGGAAAAGTCGAAAGTCGACTCCTTACTTACCAACCACCTTTTTTGGTCTGGAGTTTAACGGAAGAAAAGAAGAATGGTTGGATGGATGGAGATGGAAGGAACAGAGTGGAAAGATGGGTTTTTCTTTATTCGCTTCAGAGCTGACTTTTCTAATGGCGAAATCGTAAAATATTCCGCAAAGTTTCTTTTCTTTTGTCACTTTGAACGATTCAAGTAGTAAAATGCACACTCGTCTCCTGCCTGCCTGGGCCTGACCCGGGGATCTCTTCAATATCCCCATCGCTGTCGCAATCTCTTGTTCCCCAATCTATCTGAGAGGTGGGGCAGCAGCAGATATGTAGGATTAACCTCTTTGCATTTTCGCCACACCTTAAGAGACCGCTATATCTTCCCTTCATTGCGCATTCGGAGTGCCAATTTCTGCTCGTATCTGCGCCACAGCAGTCCCGTCTGTCTGTCCGTCAGTCTGTCTGTCAGTCTGTCTGTACATCTGTGTACGTGATACACGGAGTCTCCAGAGAGAGCCCGACTGAATCCTATTGCAACTTTCACTGGAGGGAGTGGAGAGAATAATAGGAGGGAGGATGGGGAAGGGAGAGACCGAGAGGAAGGGACAGTTTCGCTCTCCGAGTGACAATGGGCCCCAAATAGCCTTAACCCACGCTGCTGATGCTGCTGATGCTGCTGATGCTGCTGATACTGCTGATGCTGCTACCTCTATCTTATCCACAGCATTACTTCCTTTCTTCTCTCCCCCCCCTCTCCGCTATTGACTCCGCGATAACAATATTCGCAAGCTGAATTTATGTGTTTAGAGGCGCAATAAACGATACGAATGTGCGTGGATGTTCTCCAAGGATGGCGCGGGGGGTTTAGTGAAAATAAAGACACCATATCGCACATAAAGTTGGCAGTTTTGAAGGCTCAAAGCACCTCTTTCTGCAAATGCACCTAGCCCTGTCCCTCTCTCTCTCTCCCGCCAAAAAGAATGTAGAAATATCGCTATGCCTTCACATTTTAAAGGGAAAGATGGGGGAGCATTTGCGAAACGTGGCGGGGTCTTGATGGCGGAAGCGTCCATTTTAAAGTTTGCCTCTCTGCGCCCCAAAGCAGGGTAGAGAAGAAGTAAGAAGTTGGGCGCACCCCACACAGAAAGAAGAATCCCACCCGCCCACTTTCTTCCGAGTATCCTCTCCTGAGTACTTTCAACCACCTCTCAATCCCTTTGTCACTAGCCTATTTCACAATCGCTCTCTGCGAATACAAACACTACAATGTTCTGTAGATTTCTTTCTTTTCCAGATAGCGACTGCAAAAGGAAAAGGAAGAAAGCCCGTCAAATACTCTCAAGCTGCTTTTACTACTCTGCCCCCCCCTCCCCCCCCCTCTGAGGTGACTGTTCTGTCACAATGTGAACTCAACATACAAAAGCTTTTTTTTCGCAACCTTGTCACATAAAAGAGTAAAAGGAGAGGCGGAAAGGCTACAAGAGGCATCACAATCACAAAGACTCCCTCTGCATGCATCTTCACTTTTTTTTTCCAGCGCCCAGCCAGAAATGCAGCTTTCCCTCTGAGGGGGCCTCCATTGGTTAAGCTGGAGAAGTTATTATGTCAGGAAAAGAAAAGTCGTGGGGCCACCACTCAACCCTGCGTAACTAAATACGGGCATGTTTGGACTACAAAATGGCGCACTAACAGTCAGCCAAAAGCTACGAGGAAAGTTAAAAAAAAGGCAAGTGCATGAGTTGAAATTCTTACAAGAACAAGTGAGTGCTCGCACTTGAAGCCCCTGATGACGGATGAGTTTCCTGCTGCACGTGTTGACACGTGCGCGTCGCTGGCACACTCAGCCAGGCTGAACTACTTGGTGCTGTACATTACAGGCCCTTTAAACTATGTCTCAAAGAGAATGCTTGATGTATTCGCACACACATTAGACGTGGAGAGGATGATTGGGGACGCGGCGGAGACGAATGAAGGAGGCGGCAGCTGCAGCTTCAGGAGTTAATGTGATCACTTCATGGCGGGAGGCAGTACAAGAGAATGGAGAAGTGCCTTTTGTATAGGAGGGGGAAGAAAAGAAGCTGTCACAACACCTCCAAAGAGCTTGATAAAAAAGGCCTTCAAAGAACTGTTGTGCCAGATATTTTGGGCGAGAAAAGGAAGCACACATTTTGGTTATCTCTTTTGGCCTTTCGACGAATGAGCTCTCCAGGAGCAGCAAAAGAGGGGGGGGGTTGAGAGCCACAGCCAACGCATGCGGTACACAGAATTTGGTGATTTCCTCATCAAATCTGGTGAGTTTGGCATCAAAATCGGTGGTTCCCTCACAAATTTGGTGACTTTCTCGCCAAATTTGCAGCCAATGTGCTGCTCACAGGCTCGACACAATGCGCACTCGTCGGAAAGGCGAGACAGCCCATATTTCAGCTCAGACGACGAGAGAGGGCAGTCGACAATATTCACAAACTTTTGATTGGGTCAGCAGAAATGTGCCATCACTTTCGTCCTACACCATCTTGTCCTCATAAATTCTGGCTGTCCTACTCGACTAAAGCAAGAAACATGTGGCCTCCGCCTCCTACCTCTGGAGGGACAGACAGAGCCTCTGGCACTTCTCATACCTACGTGCGTAAGTCGAGAAGGTCGCAGAGGCCGCACTGCCGGCTGCTGTTAGATGGGGGCAGCTTTTTTTACTGTTGTCCGTGACAAAAATCACAAGGGGTTACGACAAAAAACTGCCAGCGGAAGAACGCCAGAGACGAATTGGCAGGGAGCTATCGGAACACGAAGAGCGACGGCTCGTCAGTCTGCATGAAGAAGAAGAAAAAAAAATATGGCAAATTTATGATATCAGGCTTTTTTTTCCATTCGGGCAGTGAAGGCAGTCACCGACCAACAATAAATCGCTCCCAGCAGAGAAAGCTGGACGCAACAATTCCATCTTGAGGGCCTCTTGCTAGGCCTCGCTCGTCAATAATAGGAACTTGCGAGAAAAAAACATCTTAGTTTACGGGTGAGGCAATAATCTGGAGAAGTTTTTCCTTTCTTTTTCCTTCCTGCACCGTCTGACCGATTTCCTAATGCATTTGTCTCAAGCATTCGACCCCGCCAGCAATAAAAAAAAATGCGCCTGCTGTCAACATCGGGCCTACGACAATTGAGCACAGCGCGACTTTGATAGTTCCCCCAGACTTTTCCACTTTCTCTACGGACATTCACAAATACAGAACTGCCAGAGGGTGGATACAGCTATAAAGCGACGTTGGACTGGCAAACCACGTACGTCGTCGTGTACAGCTCGCCAGAGAGTGAGAGACTTTCTCTGGGGGGGGGGGGGGGGGGGGGGGGGGGGGGGGGGGGGGGGGGGGGGGGGGGGGGGG
>JAAUXU010112750.1_pt1 | contig 10708 bp, 9 predicted proteins | sample 7278151 | NCBI WGS metagenome assembly JAAUXU01 (sample SAMN14350113, study PRJNA611818) | marine sediment metagenome | isolation source: surface marine sediment (1.8m) | place: French Polynesia: Moorea | collected 2018-08 | reverse complement strand
GTTCGAGCTGAAGCACAGTTCGAGCTGAAGCACAGTTCGAGCTGAAGCACAGTTCAAGCTGAAGCACAGACACCGCCTGAAGCAGAGACAGTAGTGCAAGCACGAGCGAAGCAGAAGCTGACGTTGAGGGAGATGCTCAACATGAACCTTCAGAGAAGCTTAGTCTGAAGCTGAAAGACAAGCTGAAGGACAAGCAGATTCAACAAAAACTTTCTCCGAAATGTCGAAAAGGTTGAAAACGTCCTGTCCGCCCTGGACAGGGACAGAGGCAGTCACAGCCAGATGAGGCAGACACTCGATCAAAAATTCTTCTGATTGAGACAGAAGAATGAGCGCGCAACGATGCATTAGCGTCAAACAACTTTCCCGAACAGGATGTTAACAATTTTACGAAACAGAAAAGAATCCGCTAATGGAGGAGCGGGAAAGACTGACGGATTGGAGTGGATTTCCAGCCAGATTCACTTGCCTTCGTCTCACTCTTCTTCCCCTGCTGCATTTGATAGGCAGATATGATTTTTTGAAGATTATTTTTCACGAAGTCACTGTGAAATTTTGCCAGTTTCATGTGACAATTGACTAAGGAGAATTTCGGACATGATTTCGGAGGTTTCTTAGACCACATTAAACAAAAAACTGTTTTGGCCCGTTCATTTTTGATTTGCACTGCTGCATGCAATGGGAGCAGTGAATAAGTTGCACTGTTGGAAGAAGCTACGGAGATTAAGTGAATCCATGCAACTGAAAGTGCCAAATCGATTGTACCAAAAATGTTCGACCTTAATAAATAAAAGAGCATTTTTTCGATGAAAATAACCCTATTTTCGTACTGAAGTAACTGGACACCTCTTGCCAGCCTGGTAGTGGCCTTACTGATGATTGTAACCAAAAATGACTTCAGTAACAGAGATGCAGCAAAGCCTCCTGAACAAGACTCATCTTCTTGATATCTTCGTCGTACAACTTGTTCTGAAGCTGTAGTCACTTTTTATTCTCTGCACCACCATTGCCAGTACATACAGCACAGTACAGTGTGTATCAAAAACAGGCAGGGCCAAGAAGCAACTTTTTGCCTAAAGACATTTGATCTCATGTCTACAATGGTCATGGGTCAATCCGTCACACAAAATTGCTGACAAAATTTCAGCTCACCCAAGTGACTCAGTCACGGAAGAATGGAAGAATTCATAGGCATGTTAAACGCACTGTAAGTCACTTTCCGTCGGTTCTGCAGAGAAGGGTGAAAGAACAACCTGGTCCTGGCCCGTTACATCCTGATGCAGTTCATCTTTGGGTCGAGATCTGTTATACCGGTGTCCCCTTTGCCCCCATTTCTCTCAGCAGGGGCAGCAGAACGGGTGCCCAAACGCCGGATTCTGTGGCCCGATGTCGACATCTGGCTGCCGAGGCACTGCTCATTTTCCGTTCGTCGCTCCCCCCCCCCCAAAAAAAGGTGTTACGGTTGCTGCTGGATGCCCATTTTTTCCAGGTTAACTGTGTACGTGAGCACAGTAGGGAAATGTAGGAGAGAAGAGGTAGAGTAACCTGCCCAGAAGCAACGGTTTCCAGCCAGGGAACCCCGATAAAGAAGCCTCAATGAAAATAACTCGGCGTCGTTGCCAGATCTTGGTCCGTAGGATTGGTGCATCTGTCGTAACCGGACTCCAGGCTGACCTATGTAGTCAGTGGCGTCAGTCGTCGACTACCGTCGGGTCGTGGGCGAGTCCAGGTGGAAGAAGCTCGCCTGGCAGCTCTGGCAAGTGTCCTTCGGGAGGGGCAAATGGCAAACGTCAAACTCCACTGAACTCTAGGCTAAAGTCAGACTTCAGTCGAGGCTCGTTGAACAGCAACGTTGCTCCGAATGGCTGGGGCTCCTCGACTGAGCTAGTGGTTAAAAGCAATGAGGGACTCTAATGTCAGTGTGTTCTACGGGGTCTTCCAAAAAGTTGTTTTTTCTACCGGATTCTACATTATTATGGTCAGGTCAGTGTGCAATGGCCCAAATAAAACCTGAATATTAAGCAAGTTCCTCCTTTAGATTGGTTTTTTTCTTAAAAAAAAAAGAGATTCCTGATTTTTTTCTCATCTGCACTATGTATTTCTTTGTTTAAAAAGAATCCCCATTTCACTTTGCACAATTTTTTTCTTAGAAAGAACCCACATACTTTAACCAGAGCCTCTGTTTCAACGTAGACTTAGGAAAATTAATTTCAAGCCTGAAGTTGGACGCATCAGGGAGGAGCCCATCTCGGCCATCTCGGGGCGATTCCCGGCGGTGGGCGCAGCCGCCGGCGCATCCCTTGAGGCTTATGTTGATAGAAGAAATGGAAATACAGTACTCTAGTTTGCAGCGTCACCTTGACTAGGGATGTGTCGAGTCTGATATATGTCTGGATCCCGATTGCATCCGGGAGGCGCTGGAACAGCCTGAAGAAATAACCTTTCCGAAACGCAAACATATACTTTTCTCATTGAATTTTCTCCCACGTATCCTGCGTTTTATTATAGGCTATATTTAAGCAAGACAACACATTCACATCTCGAGATTAGAATGGATCACAGTGTGAGCTGCGTCATCTTCCAGTCGACTTATTCTATCCGAAATTATGTTCCCAGCATCAGAAGACAATCACGTTCAACACTTGTTCACGGAGTTGCCAAAATTTTTCTTGCCATTCTGAACAGCCTTGGAAACTTTTCCTTCCCTGTTACTGAAAGACTTTTACCCCTCTTCTATGTTTTTTTAAAGTGATTTTTTCTGTTCTAAAGTTCATTGTATGGATCACATCCGGACCTGAGCGGGATCAGCCAGAACCGGGTCCGATCCGGGTCCGATCCGGGTCCGATCCGGGTCCGATCCGGATCCAGATCCGGAACTCACACGTCCCTGCAGCAATTTGGTCCATTGTTGTAGAAATATTGAGATGGACGATCTCATCCCCTCCCTCTGGTCCTGGAACATTTGCTGTGATCTTCGAGTCTAAATCCGGACACGCTGGAGCATCGCTGACGACCACTCCCTGGTCGGCATCATTGGGATCGGGTTCACCTCCAACGTGCCCTACTTCGTCGACAGGAGCAACACTGCTGTGGCGCTCTCTTCCCTGGTTGTACTTTTATCTGGCCAGGAAAACGAGGTTTCGTGATGAAGACGAAAACATTTTCCGATTGCGCTAGTACGCACATGGCGAAAGTCATTATCTCCAGTCAATTTTGCACTCTTCATGCAAAAGATGAAGGCACATTGCAAATTGAGATTACGCACAAATAATGAAGGCCTGCGTTACTTTTCGTGCGTGTTCAACTTGCGATGTCCGTTGCGTGACTGGCCAGAAAGACTCACTGCAAAGGCTCATATGAGATACTTCAAAGTGGACTGATAAGTCCATTGCACGTACTCGGGCATGCAGATTTGTGGATCTTTGCTTTGACTGCAGTTATCTGTACAAAATTAAGAGCTGTGAAATAATAATTTCTTCTAAAAAAAGGGTTGCCACTTTTTCTCATCCTTCCTTAAGGCACACAAATGAAGGTCAGTTTCATGTGCGGCTGTGGGGAGGGTGGAGGGCAATGGGTCCACGCACAAGAATGAAATTCAATTTCATCGGTGAACTTCATGAAGTGTGAAAAAACATTGGCAACTTTTTTTTCCCAGAAGATTATATTTTCTTTCACTTGATGCAATTTCATCATCGGTTTTGAATGCCTTTGTAGGCTTCTTCACCCATTTATATACTGTATATACGCAGAATATTGCAAAATAGGGGAATATTCTGAAGAAGGCTTTACAAGAAGTAAATACGCGGGGAAAAAGTACTCATTTTCACCATTCTTTTTAGTCAAGAATATGCAGGCATTTTTTACCCCCGATTTTACGAAAAGCAACTGAGGAAGGAAGATCGAGTGAAGGAAAATGTTTTTCCCCCTAATTTTTTTGCTTGCAGGCCCTGATTTTCACTCTTAATGTCGATTTTCAATGTGCCTTTAGTTGTAGCTTAGGCCCCCAAAATCTGAGTGGGCAGAAGATGCCTTTTGTCGCTGACTGCGTACGACGCGCAGTTGTCGATATGATGACACCGTGACTTGTTCGGTACAAAGTATACACAGGGACAAATATAGATATACTAGAGCATAAACATGTGTGTGAAGCATGAGCCTGAGAGCCTGATCAGAGACGAAGTCGCACGTCTGCTTGGCTAGACAGGAGTACAAAAAGCTGGAGTCACACATGAGAATTATCGACTCGTAGCTTTCCGGTTGCAGTGGCTGCCCCCCAAAAAGCAATTTCAAGCCCATCCCGCGATATTTCACAATCCCCACAATATTTATTCCCAACATTATGGGATATTGCATGCGTAGGGGCCGAGCATAAAATAAATCATGATCCTTTGAATCTGCGTGCTGAGAGGCTTTTGATGAAGTTAGCAGGGTTTCTCGCAGATCATAAAGTGGAAGAGGTGCCAAATGTTCAGCCTCCAAGGTGCCAGTTCGATGCCAGTACAGCTTGTGAGATGCCAATGATGGTGCCAAGACATCAGCACCTAGAAAGAGACTTTCACGTGGAGCTCTTCAAGCGCTACCAGCTCACGTAGCTCTTCTACGCCTCTGGCAACGTCCCCATTGCCGACGTGCCACACGTGGAGGAGTTGGACGTGTCCACCAACGTCTCGCTCATTGCCGTCCCACTTGCCATCCACCGACAGGGCCGCACACATGAATGACATTGACCTTCATGAGAGCGCCTTAAGAAATATGATAAAATGTTGGCAACTTTTTTTTTCACATGATATTTTCCATCCAATTTCATCATCTGTTTTCAGCGCCTTTAGAGTTGCCATGAGTGTCTTCTGATGAGTTTTTGACTTTTTAAAAAAGTGCTTGGAAAAAAGTATAGTAAGCTCGAAAGAAGTGGAAAATACATGAAAAACGTAAAAATGCATCACAAAAAAGGACTTTTTTCTCGATTTTTTAGTAAAGGGGGAAACTACACTTATTTTAGACTGTCGATTTTACGAACAACAGATGACGAAAGCACAAAGAGTGAAAGAAAATATTTTATCGCTTCCTTCAACTGTTCACGTTGCTCAATTTACGCGTCCTGGGCGACATCGCCATCTAGCGACGAGAAATGGCAACAGCTGGGTCGGGTTCATTATGGAGACCAACGGGATGTCCTTGGACACGGTCTATTGCGTCACCTTCGTCCCGTGACCCCAGACCCCTCAACCACTGATGTGAACTCCGCTGTGGCTTCCACTGAGGGGCACTGGAACAAGACGTCCAAGAAGCCCAGGAAGTTCCAAGACTCCACATCGGAGGCTGAGGGTAGATGGATGAACCTGGCCTCCAGAAGAACAAAGGGATAAAAATTGAGGTCAACGGGAGCCTTGAATAAAAACCAAGTCTTTTGAAAATGCGTAAAGAGCCTTTAACGTTCAAAACATTTGTTGTCGCTTTTGCAAGTCTAGTATAGTTTTCCTCCCTGTCCTACTCCAGTCCCCACCTGTGAAACTTGGTGGAGTTGATCGCCTGTAGTACCGGGTGTGCCAATATGAGACGGACACGATTGACCTCAATTTCGTTATGGGAGGCCTTTGAGGCCTCAATGCTGCAGTGCAGTGCAGTGCAGTGCAGGGTTGGGGTGGGGTGGGGTGGGGGTGGTACAAGCCTTCCCCTCCATGTACGTCCAGACATGATAGTCAAGGTGGTTCAGATTCTGAACCTCCAGTGGGTGATGTCAAATCAGCAGCTGATGGCAGTAGGAGTCTGCTAGGATAGACACGATGACTTTTTATTCTTGCTGCTGTTTTGTCACTTATCATTGAAATTATGCTGCTTTGACCTCATAGGAGAGCGGAATAAGTGACCAAAACTTTCCATTCAGCAAGAAATTGAAATTTATTAAGAAAAAATGCCTTCAAGATAGTGTCCATCTAACCATGGCACACCCGATTATTGCTACACACTGCTGGGGAATAACGTGGACGTCATGGACACAGTCTGGACGTCTTGTTGCCGATTTTAGCCCGGGCCTGCATGGTCAGTCTATGCAAGGAGTCCAGCTCCAGGCCGATCCACGTGGTGAACAGAGAATTCTCCTGCATTGAAGCTGATAAAAGAGACCGGAAAGTGGGATCAGTCCGGGTACTTGAAGTCACCCCGGGCGTCAAATCGCACTGAGGATCAGGGAAAGTGTAGACGAAGAGCAGCTATCGATATTGGCCTGGACGACGTCGGCGTCGGAGTTGGCGAGCAGCTTCCCAGGGGCGAAGAACAATTCGTACAGCACCAAGACTCCAAATAAACTTCATGAGCGCCATTTGAGGTCAACTTTCGAGATAGGGTTACTCAGGAGCTGCTGTTGGTTTCATCATTGTTAAAAATAGGCATCGGAAAGTTATGAAAATGCATGTGTTTCTACACAAAAATAGGGTTTGGGCCCAAATATACGTGACCTTGGCGTCACAACATAAAACTGCGTCGTGCCTTGGCCGTTTCGTTCACCACTCAGTCGTTCAAAGCCATCAGGAGGACAAGTTTGGTCAGTCCTTGCGACCAAGGATGCCAAGAGCAACACCACGCTGGTGAAGAACTCAGACCTCTGGTTGGCCTCCATGCCCGGCTAGGGCTGCCGTCTCCTAGTCTGATGTGGACGTGAAGTTCACCAGCACGGACATGGAGAGGACGTGCAGCGTGCATTGGTAGATCCCGATGGCCTGCAGAAGGCTCAGGTTCGCTGTCACACAATATTGTTTGAACTATGGTTCCATTGTATGAGTAGACGCACTAGAGCAGTACCAGCCTCTACCATTAGCATAAAGAAGGCCTCGTTCTTCACTTTCGAATGGCATTGCATAAATCTGGAGTGACAAAATTGAGGCCAAATGACGTCATATTCCCAAGCCTAAATCATACTATAGTCACTATACTATCATATTTACAGTCACTGGGCCAGCTAGAAAAATTCACTTTTGCTGCTTCATACGGGCCCTTGTCCAAAAAAATGAGATTTCAAAAACAACTTTTTAAGAGCCATTTTCTGCGGGCACTTTTAACTTGAAGATGCAAAATTTACTACTTTTGCAAAGTTGACTACAAAGGACTTGAGTGAAATGTGAAGAAATGAGTTGTCGTAGAGCAAAAGTGCGTAAGAGTTCAGTTTAAAGGAAGATTCTTGGCTTTCCTGGGAGGGTTGAACCAGTTTTGTAGCTCCATCCTGTCAAAAGTTATGGCTGAAAACAGGAGAGTTCTCTGTGCTCACCATATACAACATGTTATAAAACTTGGAGTTAAAAGTGCCCATAGAAGACAGCCTCTCCAACCAAAATGTCTTTAGTAAAATCTAAATATTTCTGCCAAAGGCCAAAAAACCAGCCCCCCCCCCCCCCAAAAAAAAGTATATTTCGAACTAGTCTCGTATTTTCTATGTCCTCTGACGAGGTCGAAGGAGATGTTGTTCTTGCATCGTCCTGGAGTCAGCGTCAGCACCAATTTATTTTCCGCTGCTGCAGTCGGGGATCCCTTTTCATGAATCTGTAGGGCGCTCGCTCGTTCCCCCTGTTCTGCGTGCCGGACCCGCAGGCGCGCGCCCCGCTGGACGCCGGTGCTTTTTCCTTATCGGAGGAGAGCAGCTGAGAAGCTGGATTCTTGTTTCAGGGGCGTACGCATATTGGGAACTTGGGGGGCGGCTACAACAACCTCGTCGACGCAGCTGCGCAGTCGTGAGTGAGGGACAAGTACAGCGCGGGGATTTGGGAGATGCCCCCCCCCCCTTCCGGAACTTGTGCACGTCCGAGGAAGTTTGTGTCGGTGCAGTCGAGCAAGATCGAGCGCACACTACGTGCTCAAAATCCCCCAATGTTCTGCACCACAACATCATCTTATGCTTAATCGCTCGGAAGTTTGGGCTTGACTACGTACAATTTTGAGTCAATCTGACAAGGAAATCTATCACTTACGAACTGATCGAGTGCTACTTCGGCCAAGAGGTGGGCGAAAAATGAAGCACGACGAAATAAAGTGGGCACTCTGCTCGAATTCCCTTGTTACCTTGATCTGGGCATGTTCGGGACGCCGCAGGCTGCGACAGAGTTGAACGCGCACTTCTTCCTGTCTCAGAAGGCGGAGTGCGTGTTCGACTGTTCACGTTCGTAGCTCCCCTTGGAGCAGGTGCACTGAGCACCGGAGGCCAAAAAATTTAGCTGTTAATATCGTATGCGTCAGATATCTCAAAATTTGGCACTTTTTCACGAAGTTCACAAAATGACACGTTTCGGAAAGTTAGCAAAGTCCAGGGCTGTGGAGTAAAGACCACCATCGCTACGTAGAACGACATTGTAATAGTGGTGAAAAGTATGTAAAATCTAGTCGATATCGCATTTAGGTAGCTGAACGGTTTCAGTTTCTTGCTTGTGGCGTCCCAGTAAGTGATCACCCCTTGCTCCACCGGGTGCACCTCGAAGTTTTTGCACCAAGTTAAACGGCAATTTTGACCTTGTCAGCTGCACTGACCAAATTTCAATTTCAAAACAAATTGTGAAAACATCTTTCGCAGTCATTTGACGACGGCTATGGCCAAAAGTGAGACACTAAAAGGCATGAGAAGTTTTGAAAAACTCCTGACAGAAGTGTCGTTGTACTCAATAACGCGCTGAAGGCACTTCTTGGGTGCAGCTCAGAACTTCCTCCAGAAGTTCTCCTTGAGGAAGGAAGTCTTGATGGATGCTGCCTCGCTCAGCTCAGAGACTTAGTCATGATTTATGCTTACTATTGCAAATGGCAACTCTCGATATAGAGAACCTCAGTCTATTCCTGGTCTCCCCAGATAATGCTCATAAAGCCTCTCCGACGAAAGGAAAACAAAGGAATTTCCAAAAAAATGTTCAAATTCCAAGAGATAACTTAACTTATGGCTCGAGATTTTAGGTGAATTTTTTGCCCAAATATGTCATTTTTAGGTGATGGGAAATGGCAAGAGAGCTGGTTTGGACGACAGGTCATGTTTGCTATGCTTTAATTCTCATTCATACTAGTGCAAAAGTTTTTTTTTCATCATAAGTTTAAGAAAACTTTCTTCTTCTTATCATCATAAAGAACCAGACCATTTGCCGATTGGAGCCAAACAGAAAATAAGAGAAGCAAAGACGACGGAAATCGGACTTGCAAAAGTTCACTTTATGATGGAGTCAACTTCCGAAGAAACTTCCAAAATTCTCAGGCCAATCTGTTTCTCAAAAAAAACCGTAACTTCACAACCCTGGCTTCCTCGCCTCATCATTGCCAGATGGCGATGCTGAGCACACTGAAGAGGGGGACGGACACGGTCCTGATACCCTGGATGGACGCACTGAGCATAGGGGTTGCAGGCATGACCCGCTTGGTCAGGGCAAAGGAGCTGCACGTGTGACCAGGACACAAGACAGTAAAACGTGTTTCTAGTGAGACCCTTGGCTAAAAGCAAAGCTGACAACGTGAGCCGGTGCTACCGTATAAACAGCTGTTCCAATCAGAGCCACGAGAAACTGACACTGTAAGCGGGATGCGTTAGAGCGAGATTCTACAGAAAGAGAAAAAAAGGCAACCCTTGAATGAAAATTTTCCAGTTTTGGACTTTTGCCGAGGGAATATTTCAAGCCAGACCAAGATTTGGGGTGAATCATCTAAAATCTCCAGCTCTACCTATTTCCATTTGTCAATACCGCATTATCTCTAGCATGAGCAGCACTGCATCTCACAAGGTTACTTCTGACGTTCGCGGCAATTTAAGCATTGAGCAAAAATGCCAAATTTTGAGTCAAGTCGGCATGTGTTGCACACGTAAGAGGATATGTAGTGTTTAATTCAATTGGAAAGGACTGCATTTTATTATTAAAAGTATTTCATACTCCAGTTGTTTACCACTGCCGCATTTCTTGGGGAATGTTTCATTTTTAACCCAATCTGAGCATCATCTATGCATTCCATTTCCTGCAGTGGCATATCTGAACCAAATAAGATAAACTTGTAGTTATAATTTTTCTTCCCGCTCTTTTGGCTTCATGTAAAAAAAAGATTTCAACTTTAGACCAATCCGAGTTTCACCATGGGCGGACCTGAGATTCCTCCCATGCTGGAACCTTGATTCCACCTGTGCTGGAACTTGGATTCTGCCCATGCTGGAACCCAGATTCCACTCATGTTGGAACTTGGATTCCGCCCATGCTGAAACTCATATTTCCCCCATGCTGGAGCTTGGATTCCTCCCATGCTGGAACTTTGATTCCACCTGTGCTGAAACTTGGATTCCACCCATGCTGGAACTCACATTTTCCCCATGCTGGAGCTTGGATTCCACCCATGCTGGAACTCAGATTCCTCCCATGCTGGAACTCAGATTCCTCCCATGCTGGAACTTGGATTCCTCCCATGCTGGAACTTGGATTCCATCTGCACTGAAACTTTGATTCTGCCCATGCTGGAACTCAGATTCCTCTCATGCTGGAACTTGGATTCCACCTGTGCTGGAACTTGGATTCCACCTGTGCTAGAACTTGGATTCCACCTGTGCTGGAACTTGGATTCCACCCATGCTGGAACTCAGATTCCTCCCATGCTGGAACTTCGATTCCACCTGTGCTGGAACTCAGATTCCACCTGTGCTGGAACTCAGATTCCACCTGTGCTGGAACTCAGATTCCTCCCATGCTGGAACTCAGATTCCTCCCATGCT
>JAAUXU010053014.1_pt1 | contig 10708 bp, 10 predicted proteins | sample 7278151 | NCBI WGS metagenome assembly JAAUXU01 (sample SAMN14350113, study PRJNA611818) | marine sediment metagenome | isolation source: surface marine sediment (1.8m) | place: French Polynesia: Moorea | collected 2018-08 | reverse complement strand
TTCAGATTCGAGACCTTGCTGAACTCCTTGAAGCACTCGGGACACTTGGGAGGAAGACATTTACTTCCGCCAGGAGTACCGTCCACCGGTGTCAGCTTGTGACCCCCAACCCGGTGTTCCATTGACGGTGGGGCCGCGACGAAGCAGCCCTGAGGCCAAGGCAGCTCCATTGACCGCGGAGGAGACGCTCGGAGGGGGAAGACCGCCAACTGCGGCACTTGATACACCCAAGAACAGTGGAGAGACTTCTTGAATACACCAACAAGTATGTTGACATACGCCACAGCTGCTAGCTGGGCAGCTGCGACGTCGGGTGGGGGACGCACAAAGAAAATCAAGACGCGGAGGTGTGCAGAACTCGTTTAAGACTGGGAGAACAAAAGACATGGCGTCGTCCTCGGTTCAGAGAGTGGTGGTTTACGGCGGCTGCGGCAGCCTCGGCACTGTCCTGGTGTCGCACTTTCGCTCTCATGGCTGGTGGGTTTGCTCCATCGACCTGGCCATCAACGAGGAGGCCGACGAGAATGTCATCGTCGATGCCAAGCTTGACTGGTGCGCCCAGGAAGCCTTAGTCGCCGACAAAGTCCGCGACAAGCTGGGAGAGGAGAAGCTCGTCGCCATCCTCAACGTGGCAGGTCAGATCTCTTGTGGCTTGTTCACACGAGTGATATTCGAGTATATACAACACTGATCTTTTTTCAAAGTTCAATGAAGTCGTTTCATTTTTAAAAATACACAGTTTTAGGACATGTTGAGGTCTTAATGGAAGGTGGAAGCTACACCTCTGAGGCACAAAGTCAGACAAGGATGCAAATGAGCTCAAGTGTTATGCTTGATCAAGATTTCATGTTCCTTATGGATTGAATCTCTCCTACATGACAAGAGAGGCATCAGACGGGACACCACACTTATAGCGCTTAGTGACATAAAGTTAATATAAGTTGCTTGGAAAGGACTAAAGAAGATTCACAAAAAAAACCGGCCAAAGATTCTCATCTGAGTGATACAAAGAGCAGTCTGGTTTCTGCTCAAACACCCCCAGTACGTCTGTGCACACATGTCTTTGTTCTGCAGGGGGATGGGCTGGCGGCTCTGTGGACTCTCCGGACTTCGTGAAGAACGCCGACCTGATGTGGAAGCAGTCAGTGTGGAGCTCGTGCATTTCCGCCAGCCTCGCTGCCAAGCACCTGAAGCCTGGAGGTGTCATTTTGTTGCCTGGGGCCAAGCCAGCCATGAAAGGGACTCCTGGTGATTACGTTTGCCACGAACAGGGCAGAACAGCATTAGACAGTGTTCTTCTTGACTTTGTCCACAGGCATGATCGGCTATGGCATGGCTAAAGCCGCAGTCCACCAGTTGGTCAAGTCGTTGTCATGCGACAAATCCGGCCTCCCCGAGGGCTCCTTGGCCGTAGCACTACTGCCCGTCACGCTGGACACACCGATGAACCGCAAGTTCATGCCCAAGGCAGACTTTTCATCCTGGACGAGCCTGGAGTTCGTGGCTCGCCTGCTGCACGACTGGGCCGATGGGCGCGAGAGACCAAACAACGGAAGCCTCGTTCAGCTCATCACCAAGGACGGGGAGACGAAGCTCCTGTGCGAATAATTTTTGCACACTTTCAAACACTTTGCTTTTCCCCTGGCTTTGGCTGTTTCTGTGCTATAGTGACGGAATAAATTAGCAAACTCAATGTACTCACTTGGAGCAGGAACGATGTCAACCCGAGTCCTCGTAATCCTTTCTCCTAAGCTGCTGGATCTACATTGCACGCGAAAAAGATACTCAGGATGTTGCTGTACTTCCTCAGTAGCGGAGATGCCCGGCATTGCTCGGGTTCCTTCGAGACCCGAGCCCATCCCGCCAGCCAGGCAGGTCTGAAGTAGATTTCGAGGCCGTTCTAAGGCCATAATTCAGGTCACACCATCAGTATGCAGCTCCTCCCTCTTCTGTGTATGCAAGAAGTAAAACTTTTGGCCTCGAAGTCCACCTCTAACAACCCCCTTATGACCTGACCCACGCCAATCGACGGCGCCATGTCAAATTTGGGCGTCGGTGTCCATGGAGGTGACGCCAGTGATGTCAAGCGGGTCGAAGATGACTGTGGAGGTATCAGAGCTGGAGCTCCCCGGCCAGAAAGGTCAAGATCACGGACCCCGCAAGGCTTCCGTTTTCAGCTGATCACCAAGTGATGGAACCAAGGTCTTATGGTATGGGAGGACGAGCAGACCCTCTTCTGGATGGTTGGAGAAAACATGAGGTCATCTGGATGGCTCGGACGGCCGAGGTCCGATCACCATTGCGATCCTTCGTCGTACCCTAGATGGCCACGCGAGGTCGATGGTTAAGTGTAACAGTAGTCATCTATGGTCTCACTTCTCGCCATCCTCATAACGTCACTGTTTACGTTTTCTCGTTGCTTGGTCTCCTTCCCTCTAGGACCTCGCCGTGACCCACCCCAGTGCCCACAGTCACTCGAGACACCAGCGGCCGTGGCCTGAACAAGTCCATGTCCGCCTGCGAAAGCACAACAAACAACTGAAATATCTGATCAGTCTGCTCCCCTGCACTTTCGTCGACGAGGTGATGTCGTGGCTGCCCAAGTCCTCGTACCCCATGAACGCCCAGATGTTGCTTTGCGGCCGCAGGAGCGGCTCGTTTTTGACTGGGTTCAGAGACAACCGAATCGGCAGCGTGTTCTTCTCTTCAAAGGACGTGGAAAAGAACTCGGCGACGACGACGCCGGTCATCAAGAGAGAGCTGAGGAGGTTCAAGCTGAAAGACTCTGGGGAGGCCGACACCAGAGCTGCCGCTACTTCTGAGAAGAAGCCCTCGGTGGCGGCGGCGGCGGCTTCGCTGCGTATCTACACCCGCACCGGTGACGGCGGCCGCTCCTCACTCTTCACGGGCGAGCGACGACATAAGGACGACGATGCATTTCAGGCACTCGGCGCCATCGACGAATTATCCAGCTACGTCGGTAAGATCAAGATGGTGGAAAGGATCTCTGCGCGCTCCTCACTTGAGCATTCCCTTTGTTTCCGTCAGGCTTAGCCATGGAGTTCGCCCGGCAGAACAAACACCCCTACGTGGACAACTTGGAGCGCATTCAGTGCCTGCTGCAGGTTCGAGTCTCCTTAACGAAGTCGTCCGCGTTGCTGATTTCTGCATAACAGGACATTGGCTCTGCTCTGGCCACCCCTTTCTCGTCTGCACGTGAAGTCCACACGCGGAGGGTCTCGTTCAACAACAGACACACGAAGGACCTAGAAGAATGGATTGATGAGTACTCGGACGATCTCCCTCCCCTGGAAAACTTCATCCTGCCAGGAGGTGAAGCCCGCTTGTGTGTTATTTTACAGTGAAAAGATTAAAAGTGTTTTCTCTAGGTGGAATCGTTTCCTCTAGTCTGCATGTCTGCCGGAGCATCTGCCGCAGGGCAGAGCGCGCCATCGCTCCATTGGTCAGAGACGAAGAGGTTCGTACCAGTAGCTGTTTTAGGAACGTGTGTTTGTAGTCTGTAACGCTTAACAAGTCAGAGTCCTTTGAAAAGGCTTAATAACCATGAAACTTTTTTGAAGAATCCTCAGCATGATCATGCACGTGAGCGATCAGCTGAGAATGTTGGCGTTACCTCAGTGCACAAGAACACAACATTGGCCGAGTCCGTGCCAATCTATGAAGCAAAGTCTGAGCCAGCAATGGCGTTCATGCTGGTGTTGCCCAAGCTAAGAGCAGGATGAGGGCAGTGTGGGAGAGCAAGGGTGCCACATTGAACGGTCCTAAATATCAATGTTGCTAAACAGTCTGAGTCACAACACACCCAAAGATAAGCATCCTGCATGGGAAGAAGAAAAAAGATGTCATTTCTAACACTTTAGGCATTACAGGCTGTGCAGGGTCTGAACTCATCATTGTCGCATTCCAGGTTGACCCTGAAATCTTGAAGTACGTCAACAGACTGTCTGATCTGCTCTTTACCATGGCAAGGACAGCTGCGAAGATCGACAAGAGGGAGGAGACCATCTACATGTGCGTGAGCTTCTTCATCTCAGCTTAGAAGCTTGACTGTGAAGTCAACGTTGAACTTCTTTTCAGACGTCCCGATTGGAAGGACCAAAAAGATGTGACCTACACCTCTGGAGCTGATGGACTATGGAAAAAGACGACAAAAAAGTGAACGCCACTTCTTGTAGACGGGAAACGTCTACACTTGTGAGTGATGAAGTTGGCTGGCAACTGAATTCCTCTCTTCAAGAAAGTTCTTCACCTTCCGAAGGATCAGTTGCTCCGGGTTATGGATTTCCAGCCTGTTCATGTTATCAAGTCGATATCACAAATCAATAGGGATTCACACAAGTGAGGAGGTGAAGATCATCTCATACTCACAAGTTCAGTACCTGTGTTGCTATGATCGCCGATCATCGTTTCTTTTCGAGAGTCGTCTTTGATTCACTTATTGTGGACGTGTAATAAAAGGCGGACTCACTGCAATCTTGCTTGACCGATTCCTTGATCAGCAACTGATCTCCAAACGAGACTTCTTTATTGACACCACCAAGAAGAAACCGTTGAAGCGACGCAATCGCTCAAAATTGCTGCATCCTGAGTACACGTAGACTTTGATCTTGCCTTTGATCACGCAGAGGTAGTGAAGACACCACAGACGTCAATGCATGAATGGGTGGGTCGTCCAAACTTGGAGGAAGGACGTCTATGGTGTCACCACCAGGATGCCAAGAAACATCAGCTTCAAATCTCCTCAAATTCACAAACTCCTTCAGTTCTCGTCAAATCTGGCCGTGGGTCTCTTTTGGAACAAAGTTGACAAGAAAATGAACATTTATTCACTCATGGTTGTCAACAGCTCCTACATTGGAGAAGCATTGGGAATTTCATCACAAGATCATAGGATATTAGGATTTATCTTTAGTGGCCAGAAACAGGCCTCATCTGGGACATTCTGGGCGCTTTGTTGCTGGACTAAGACTATTCCTGGCGACTCAAGGACCCCCAAGAGAGCTTCGGTTCGAGGACTTTGCAGGAGAAGCGCAAAATGTGGTCGTTGAATTGGATCGTGCAGCAACGGATCCGCCACAAGGACAACCGAATCCAGGAGAGGAGGCAGGACCGAATACGGTTGAAGGAGGGGGGCTATGGTGATCCGGGGGATCTGAACGATTGTCAGAGTTCATCCCTCGAGCTCTTTTGGGGATGCTCGAAGGAGTCTCCACTCTCACCGCCCAGACGGAGAAGAATAGTACGAGCATTGCCATTTCAGCCTTCGAGGTTGGTAACCACTGTCCCGAAGCCAAGCTCTTCCTCGGGCCCCTCGGGCTCGGGCCCCTCGTCCAGACAAGGGGCGCTCAGTAAGGGGGCTGTGGCTGTGATGGGGAGAGGAGAGAACCTGTCGAACGTCGAACTCAACAGGACACGGACACCATGGACAGACGTGGTTACTGTCGTCACCATATTCCTCTCTGTCCGGCCCAGACGAGCTTCATCGGGCGATCCAAGACCATCGTCATGAAGATAGACTCGGGGTCATCCGACTTTGGACCGAAGGATCTCCCGCAAGAGAAAGTGATTTGGGACTTGGCTCAGAGGCGAAATCCAACGTTTGGGAGCTTCAATGTGATTGAAAAAATCTTTGAATATGAAAGTGTCGAGCAGTGTTTTTCAGTTTTTCAGCGAGAACGGTGTCTTGTAGGACGTTTCTTTGTAGAAGAGAATTAAATGCTTTGAGTTCCTCGACCGATAGAGCATTGTTATAGCTTATACAGATGTTCAAAGAGCCCAACCACTTGAAGCCATTCAACACTAAACCAATGCATCACTCACAGAGGAGTCGATGACTTCTTCCTCCTGGGCGGCGGCAACATCTTCGCGTGTCTCTGTCTGTCCGCGGCTGATTCCTGGCTTTTGCGCGGCCGATCTTGGCGGCGTGTGTCCGTCTCCCGGCGGCTGATTTTCAGTCGCACGAGACCCGTATGTACATGTGTGTGTGTGTGTGTGTGTGTGTGTGTGTGTGTGTGTGTGTGTGTGTGCGGCTGATTTTCGTCATTTTGGCGGCTGATCTCAGACAGACAGATGGCATTTTTCATTGCTTCCACCCTACAAAGTGGGAAGCGCGAAAGCGCCAGTAGATGCATAAGATCGAAAAGTTTTTTTCTCCTTAATGCAACGACTCACAAGAGTCGAGTTGCGTCCAGGTAATAATTGTAGAGTTATGTCTACGGGTTGAGAGCTTGAGGAGGTGTCAATAGTTTCGGACACAAGTGTACGTGACGAGTTTGTGACTGATTTGACTTGGAACAGGAACATGTCACAGTGCCGAAATGTTCCTACACAACGCTGAGCGGGTTTGGGTCGACGAGCAAAGCTTTGGGTGTGCAGTCGATGACGCATTATAGGTGCTGAGCTGACAAACTTTATCTTTGTGTTCCACGGCTGAAGACTGAACGGCACATCCTCATCCCAATGCCCCATCCCATACGCTCCTCTTTCCTTGCGCGAGTGGCAGGTTGCACGCACTCACGCACGCACGCACGCACGCGCACGCACAACTCGACCCCAGGCTGACGGCCCTCGAGCTTTGTGTGTGACAGGTCTGCCCAGGTATCGTGAGAAAACCAAGCCAGGGAGAGGCAGAGACAGGTACATGTGAGACGCACTCGACGCTCGCGCGCGCAGACACAACGACTCCGCGTCCCCGCCGCCTGTGCCTATGGGTGAGGCTTCAAAGCCCCGAAACAAGGAATCTCCGGGGTTGGCGCTGTTGCTGCTACACTGACACAACACGTATGAAGACGCTCTGACTGAGAGAGTCAAGCAACAGGTAGGAGGAGTCTGTCATCCTCGGCGAGGCCAACGCGATTGCTATAGTCAGTGCGTCAATCTGCTCTGACTTCAACCACGCTTAGGTAGCGTTGTTCGTTTGGTGCGTCTACGCTTAACTCTTTCTTCTGCGTAGGAGTTTTTACTGTTGAACAATGTGCTACAAGGTGAAGACGTTTTGTGGATGCCAAAACCTTTCTGACGGATCCAAGACCATCGCAATCATTCAGTTCTTGCTCGGTGTGGGCTATGCAGCTCTGTGCATCTATAACGAAAGCATTCATGGTGAGCATAGATTGGCCTTCAACAACTCCACAATCAACATGCATAACAGCAAGTTCCGCCCAGTGAACAACTCTTGTTCAATTCAGCTTGGCTCGTCCCTAGCTGGCAACTCGACCCATCCCAGTATCGAAACTTACTACGTACTATTTAGGCATCGTTGGAGGAGTCATTCTGACCTTGTTGGGCGTGACCCTTTACGTGGGCGTGCGGTATGAGCTGCTCCTGTTGATCTACCTGTGGCTGCTGTCCTGCTCCCTCATCCTCATCTTCTTCATCTTCGAGCTGGTGGTCGCCTTATCAGCGCTGGCCGGACTCGGGTCCACCAACACCCGCTACGAGCCCGAGGGATACCTGACCTCCACTCTGGTGTCCGTGCTGGTGACGGCCGGAGCTGCAAGTAAGAAGTCTGTGCGTTGTAGCGCGACTGAGCGGTATCCCAAAGTAATCGATATCGTGACTGTCAATGCATCTAGACCAAATGTCTACATTCAATACAATAGGCTCAATCCATGATGTGTGTTTGCTGACAGTTCAAAAGAGTACATTGTAAGGATTCAACAATATTGCTTCAACATCGTCAGGTTCTCCCTCTGCTTTGTCTTGGATGTGCTGTATACGGTCCATGGTCTGCTGGACTTTCCAGCAACATCTACAGCTTCTCTCGCCCAAAAAGTACTACCAACTTTGTCCATTGATCCGCTTCGCAGTTCAGTAAAACTTCAGCCAGATCTGCTTGGGCAAAAGGGAATCATCCGAGAAAGTTTATTCAGTAGATCTTGAATAAATATATGTCAACAATTCATTTCTTAAACATGCCGCCCATGGCAGCAATGCACTTCTCTCGGCGGCCACAAAAGCTCTTGACTGCACATCTGTGTATGCATTTTTTTGGTGTCCGTACGGTTTTTTTGTTGGTTGGTTCACTTCAACTTCAAGGATCGCAAATGAAAGCTTGACTTGTGTCAGGAAAGCTCACTGTTAAGTCAAAAATTCGAACTTTTTACGGAAAAAGGCTTGAAAAAGTGGAGCGGATCAATTGACGAACCCGGTACGTGGCACTGCCACATATATTTTTAGATACTGCGATATTCCATATGGGTGTTATGCATCGCACAGTCTTGGTAGAGAAGTATATACGAACCTGTGCTACACGGTGCAGCTCAACGCGGAGATAGGTGCAAATATCCCGCCACATGAGCAGCTAGCGTCACCCAAGTGCATCGACTGCACCTGGAGCTTGCTGCAAGAGTCAAACAGACGTAAAAAGAGGTGACAATTTGGGGATGCCATTGCATAATATTTGCAAAGAAGTACTATTTAAGTGAAGCATCATATTTTCTATTCAGCATGATCCGTTTGATCATTTCTTCGGAAAGTGCCTGCTGTGAACTGCACCGTGTAGCATGAGGTACAAGTCTTATTCGTACTAAAGACCGACTATGGCAGTGACAAGCTCAGGATGCTGATCCCGATGCTCAAGATCAAGTGCTTCTTCTTCATTCCAGCGCTGGACGCCTATGGGCTGTTGGTCGTCTTCTCGTTGACGAGCGAGATTCGCAATCCTGGTGGCAACGGAGGACCCAACAACCCGTATCCCTGAGTCAGTGGTGAAGATGAATGGTGAAAAGTTGATCTCTGCTTAGTCGAGGTGTGCATAGCGCACTTGGAAGACTTTCATATTTTCAAGGCGTCTCAGTACAAAGGAAATCTCCTCGACAAGCACCAATACCAGCGCTAATGCGAGTGTCTGTCTGCACCAGGGAGAAGTGAGAAAGCACTGGACGCTATGCATTGAGAGCGTTGTTGAGCTTCAAATATGCCTTTTTATGCTTTTGTAAGAAAATACAACATGTTATGAATGATACTTTGAATGTTATTATGAATGCAAAAAGTGTACTGGGCATAAGTGTCATGGGTGTCTCTGTGTTCACATTGCTGGTGGCATTGGGGATGCAGGACATATCGAGAGTGCAGGCATGATGAGTATTGCTACTGTCGTTGCCACACTCGTCGTCGGCGACCACTTTGTGTCCGTGTGCTCCGACGTGTAGTGCATGATTAACGGCCTCTGCGCCGTGTCCTTTGCCCACATTTGCCGCTGGACTACGGATGCTCTGTTTTGCTCTCATATCCACGCTGTGCAACAGCTAGCAGCCGTTCGCTCTGCGCTCTGCCAGGTGCAGGACACTGGTGGCGACAGCTGACTGGGCGAGCGACGAAAGGGGGTAGGACGAGCCCGGAAATGTCGGTTTCGGGCCAAGTCGGGCATAGGAAAGCCCAACCAGGCAAGAATCCAGACGTGCATTTGGTTGTGGGGAGCCTTTTTTCACAGTTAGTTATCCCCTTTAGATTATCAATAATATGAAAGAAGGGTTTTTTTTTCTCTTGGATTTCTTTGAAACATGAGAACGTCGTCATATACTTGACAGCAAGGCCGAAAAGGTCAGGGAAATTGACCTTTCCATGGTTGATTTACCAGCTTTTTCTTATTTCCATGACCCGCGGGTCGGGACATCTGGCTTCGGGACTGTCGGGCTTTGCAAAACGCGGGCTCGGCTCGTTCCTACCCCTAGCGCCGAAGAAGCGACAAGCGAAAGCGTCACCTTTGACATGTCTTGCTCGCTTGCGTCCTCCTGACCCTGTTATGAGGCCTTCAAGGCCCTCCTTTACGGCCTTTGTGGCCTTCGTTCTGGCCTGCAAGACGAGTACGAGCCAGGATGAGTGGACGCACAGGATGGTAGCAGACAGAGAAAACAAGTTCCACCTCTTGTGGACTCCCTCAGAGGAAAAGATCATCTTCGAAATACAGGTAAGCGGTACAGGTACTCTGATGACACAATAGGCGATCTTTAGCGTGCATACTTACGCAGGCCGAGACGTTGGGTTATGTCGCCATCGGGTTCAGTCCCAATGGGGCCATGAGAGGGGCAGACATCTTCTTGGGCTGGGTGGACGACGACAACGGGACCATCAGTGCTCACGTGAGTATAACAGACATGAATGACCTCGACATGTACATCAATAACCTTTTCTGAATAGGATCGTTACGCAATCGACACCCTTCCCCCTGTGGTGGACCCCAGCCAGGACTACGAGTTATTGGGTGGCTTCCAAAATGACACACACACGGTGATCAGGTTCTCCAGGGCTTGGGACACGTGCGACGAGCAAGGGGTAAAAACATACATCTTAATCATGGCTCTTTGCACCCAAGTCTTGTATGTAAAATTCTCTTTGCCATGAAGAGAAAAGCAATAGCATTGTCTTTTAAGACCCACGACATGCCCGCCATTCACGCTTTGGCCTCAGCAATGTCGTGGCAATGCCATTGCCCTAACCATGTACGTACAGTGACGAGTTTTTGTCGGCAGGACTTCGCCCTAGATGACAGCACAGTCCGTCTCCTCTGGGCCCACCATCCTGAAGACCCTTATTCAACTGCTTCAGGTGTACCGACCGGGCGCCCCGGGTTAGACGCCCGTGGTAAGGCAGTACCTCAGTTGAATAAGGGTCTTCAGGATGGTGGGCCCAGAGGAGACGGACTGTGCTGTCATCTAGGGCGAAGTCCTGCCGACAAAAACTCGTC
>JAAUXU010060193.1_pt1 | contig 10710 bp, 9 predicted proteins | sample 7278151 | NCBI WGS metagenome assembly JAAUXU01 (sample SAMN14350113, study PRJNA611818) | marine sediment metagenome | isolation source: surface marine sediment (1.8m) | place: French Polynesia: Moorea | collected 2018-08 | reverse complement strand
TCCCCCTCTCTCTCTGTCTGTTTTTGGTTGCGGGCGGGTGGGCCCCCCCCCCCAACCACGTTTGTGAGTTCTTTGGTGCAATTGAAATTGTCCAACTCCTTCTGACTGCCGAGCATCATGCGCTTAAGACTCTGGAATGTCCTGCATTGATTGACCTGCCCCTTTTCCGTCTTACCTCTGTCGTGACTGATTGAGTCCACCAGGCCTTCAGCGAGCGTCCAATAGGCCCAGTAGGCCTCAATCTCTCTTCTGCAAGTAGGACCAAACTACGACTGTTGTAGTCTCAGCTCACGTCCTGTTGGAAGCGAAAGATTGATTTGATTGCGTTCGGTTCAGTTTATATACGTAGGAGAGCGTGAGCTTAACAGCAGAAGAGAAGGGTCAGAGGGCACGTTCGTTCCGTCCAATGGTGTGCGTTGATAAGTGTTTGCTCGTCGAAAATGCTTCGTCTCAATTGGTCTGTTACGACTCATGACGACTGCAACGATCATGATGATGACCATGGCCTGACCTGGTTGACAGGTCACTGTTGGAATATGCTGAGAGCTTTGGGAGGAATTGCGTGTGTTTCTGTGATAAAAAAGTAATAAGCCATGCGGTGTTGGTCACGCTACTACGCAGTCTGCCCATACCAACTTTTTACCACAGTTCAGAGATCTTGCTTTAACTCTGTTTGTACGTACACTACAAAGCCAAACTATAGAGCAAGTTAAAGCTTAGCCCAGACTCAATGCCCAGAATTTGCTTCCATTCCCGTTCAGCTCGCCCCAACATGGGTGCAGTCACTTATGGCGCACCCGGTATTTGCAAACAGTTTGTTACGATTATTGCACAGATGAACGGGGACGAATGAGGCCTCCCCGCGCCACCGGCTCACGAACAGAGTGTTGCAAAACGTGCGCAAAATAGCACAGCTTTAGTCTGAAGAGCAATGGTGACCATTTTCACCAGTTCCTGCAGAGGAATGATCGAGAAGGCAAGAAAAGGTCATGGACTTGATGTCATAGAATTCTGCAGAGCAAGCTCGGACACGTACTATTCAAGCTTACTGTTGTTTAAAACTTAATGTAACATAGGAAGAGTGGAGAAAAAAATAGCATTACTGCTGTCACACACTGCAGACTGTACTGACAACGTCTTGACTAAGGAGATGACGTAACTCAGAGGGTACGACCTTGTGCGAAGGCAGTGCGGACGAGGCCTTCTCGGTCGCTGACGGCAGCAACGGTGACAACTGTTCTCTGTTTCACTTTTGGAGTCATCGTCACGTGTCCACTCACGTCGCAAAGGAAATTTTTTGCTTTTGTTTGCTAAAGTGAGGATTATTGCGACGGAGGAGTGAACGTATGATTCATCCCATCGTTAGCAATAGCACTCAACATGAGTAGCAGAGTCGCGCTTATATAATGTCGCACTTGAAAAAATTGCTTGAGACTTTGCAAAAGGCCTTCGACCCCCGCATGGCCACCGACACCTAGGACGAGGGCAACGAGAGCCACGCGTACCCGGTCCTGTGCAAGATGCCGAGCAGAAAATGCCGGAGCGTTTTCTGCAGCGATCTTGTGACCGGCACTTTGCGACCAAGTCCAAGCCGACCAAGATCTGTGACGTAAAAGGCGTCTCTCAGCACAGAGAACAGGAGGACACTTGAGCAAGTTCACGTCCAGCGTGGCCAAGTTGCACAGGTGCAGCACCTGCGACAGTGGAACCTCGCAATGAAGAGAGTAAACCTGAGGCTTTGACTGACCAACTTCTTCCAGGCTAACGCAGCTCTTCAATAAGAGGTTGATACTCCCAAACTAAAGCATTACCCTGGTCGACTTTTTCCAGTGTCTTTTGAGAAATAATTCTGTAAGTTAAATCATATAAAAAAATTCCATGTGAGTGAGCTTTGGAATCTCCTCTTCACACCGATTCTGCTGCCACGACTTTCGCGCTGATGGGCTTCACAGATGTTCGGATGATGCCAAAATATGCCAAAAAACACATTCCATTGGTCATCCCAGCAAATGTGGTTCTTTCTTAGTTGCATCAAACTAAGGGAAAATTTGTCAGCGCAGCAACAGGACTGACTAATTCTTCAACGTGGCCTCATTCTGGGTCCAGTGTGGGCAGTGCGCAGAGTGACGATGAGAGGACGGGTCAGCCTTTTTTTCTCCTGCTGTTTCTCCGGGTCTGGCTGGGGTAATTCCACGACCTCTCCAAATTTGCCATCTGCAATATGCACTCCACGTTTGTGTACTTTACTGCAGGTGTTCGAGTGCTTCTTTACTTCCATCTTTGCTCTGACTTTGCGACCCTTTCTTGATGTCCCACTTGCCCACCACCGACATCCGCCACCCCGATGGCTTCGGCGCCCCAGATGTTGCTGTGGGACACGCGGAGCTCTGGCAGTTTGTCGTGGCCTCCGCCGATTGGGGGAGCGTTCACACTTCTGTTCTGGTGGTCTCACAGTCCAATCCAAAAAATACTTTCTTCGAGTGAAGTGTCAGGTCCCCACTTGCCGTCGAAGTTAATCTTGATAGCGAAATGAATCTATTAATCTTGCTTTCGAAGTTAATCTTGCTGCGTCAGGCACGTTTCATCCTTGCTGGAAGCATTCCCAGGAGCCTCCGTCGGTACGACGTTAATCCGTCAACCTCTGTGACCTCAGATCGGGGCCTGAGGGGGACTCACCGACAGCACCTCTGCCAGCGAGGCCAACATCAGGAGATGTTCAAGAACGAGGCCGCCCCGGGCATGGATGAGTCCACGTAAGTGGATGACGACGGCACCAAGAACACAACCGAGGATCAGTTACAACATCCACCAATGCGATCAAGGAGTCCCAGCACCACAACTGATATCGAGCGTACGCGGCCGAACATCAGGGCTTTCCCGCATGAGGTTCGGGACCTACAGGGTGGTTCAAAAGTACTATAAGTTTTTCTTTGCTCGCAAGTGCCATCCTTTTAAGGGAAAGACCAGTGAACGAGAGACTCTCACATCGCACAGCCTTGTCTTCATCAAAGAGACAAGAGTCAATCTCACGACCTGAACAGGACCGTAGCAGAAACAGTGAAAAGAATATTTGATAGGCTGAAAACATAAGTGGGGAAGTTGGAGCGTCAAGACAAGCCCAGTGCAGAAGACTCGACTTCATCTCCTTGACTCAAGTCACTTTGGTGACGATGATCAGCGACGTCGCTTTAAGGCCGGCAAGAGGTGTCCCGTGTTGCCGTGGAGCAGAGAACACTCGCTCCGCGAAGAAAGTCTTGGCCCCTGAAATGTTGCACTTGTTGTGAAAGTGATGCGTCCAAGCAGCTGAGGTGTTGCTGTCGACCATGCGGACGTCTCACGTTTCGTCGCTGTCGTCATGGGGGAAGTGTTTCTCCCCTTCTCTCTCCTGTTCTGGCCTCGAGATGCAGCAGTTCTTCCCAGCGTTGCACTCGCTGGTGTTGTCCGCATCAGATGTGTTCCAAAGCTCTGACGGTCGACCCAGCCGAGGCGCACTCAACCAGGGCGTCGTCCCTCTTCCTCACGGCCACCGCAGCCGGTCACGTCGACTGCTGGAGTCTCCCTCCCAGTGACTTTGCTACTACTTTAGGAACGGCTTGATCTTGGGGTCGCCGTTGCCGCGTTGCTTCACGTAGTGGTCGCCCTTATTGTGCAGGCGCTCGAAGTCGGTTCTGACTCAGTTTGGGCAATTCTTCGATAACATTCTTAACGTCCGAAGTCTTACATGTTGGGAATATTACACATTTGGAAGTGCTCTGTGGATTTTTTTTTTTAAAAAAACAAATAGCTATTATGTCATATTTTTAAGCATACTTGTGTAATCGAATGAAAAGAAATGGCACATACTCAGGGTCCCAGGTGTTCCCTTACTCACTGCTGAGGCAGCCTTCAGGCCACCCTTGCTTGGGCCTCTTGGGCATCGGGCCTGGATTATGACCCACGCCCTCGTGCAGTCCAGGCCCGAACTGAAAGCAAACAATGCTTCTTCATGCGCAAGCAATTTGTCATTTCACGCGAAACCTTGAATATTTCTTGCTGTCTTCTTCCATTTTGTTCTTATTCATTGTTCCCCCCCCCCCCCCCCCCACCTTCCCTCCTTCAGTTTCCGTCTTGGCGTGCGCGTCTCTCCGGTGCTCGGATGCGCTCAGGCTCTCTCTGTTCTCCGACGAGGGTAAAGCCGAAGCCCAGGGGACTGTGCGATTTACCTTATCGACTTCGCATATCGCGATGTGTGCGAAATTTTTGCAATATGAGGCCCAGAAGTGCCTGACCATCCCAGCATCAAGCGCCATTTTCAAGATCTTTCAGTAGTAGTAACACCTGTTAGGGGCAGAAAAAGTGCCTTGGTTTATTTGCGCAGAAATCTCAAGACGCTGAAATGAAAGTGCGAAACACCAAATAGTAAAAGAGCTGCTGCTGTACTGCAACTGGGCACTCAGCACATCTGATCGAATATCGCGATATCGGTCCATTTTGGGTATCGCATATGCATACTGTGACCCACGCTGGCGGACCCTTCTTTGGGTCCGCCTGGGCCAACGCTGGCAGGAAAAGGGACGACGACGACGCGAAACGCGAACGGCTGCGTCGCCCCCATCGACGACGTGATTGGCCGACAGCGAAGAAACGTCTCTGCTTCGTCCGCCCCTCGAGAGGACGAGAACGGCGGCGGCCAGGGCGACGACGGACGACCCGACACGCCGGCCAGCTGCGAGACGCTGCCGCCGCTGGCGTCGCCGACCATGGAGAAGAGCTCGTTTCTCTTGAGAACGTCACAGTCGCTTCGGGCACAGAGGAGCTGTCGGACGTGACCTGGGTAGACGCGGACCTCAACTTCAGCTAAGGTAAGTCCAGGGTCGGGGATGAATGTTAACTATCGTGCGAGTTAAAACTATTTAACGTTCTGACTGCCAATGCGACTTGCACTGGAGGGCGGCATCAATCGCGGAGCTTTTACTACTGACACCATTCTTTTTTGCCGGCCAATGCGGATTCTGTTGGAGAGCCGATTCCACTGGCAGATTTGCATTATCACAATGCTGCATTTTCCCCCGAAATCTTCGTGCTAAAGGTAGATTGACCCTCAAGTAACTCACCGGTGCACTAAAAGGTTCCTGCAAGGCCAGGCAGCTCAGGCAAAAATTGACTGAGAGGGCTGAAAAAATTAAAGTCTTCTAACTAAACAATCTTTCTCTATATAAGGCGCGAGGCCCGTATGGACGTGTGTGTGTCTGTCCGTCTGTTCTCCAGGTTTTGAAGTGCTGTGCGAGGTTAGGTTAGCTTTGTCTGTGTGTGTTCCTGTCCGCGTAAGCTAAAGTCCCTTCATATAAAAAGCGTGAGGATCCCGTGTACGCGTGTCTGTCTGTCCGCTGATTTTAATCTTCGCGGCTGACTCCTCGTGAAAAAAACGTGGGTCAAGTGAAAGCCTGGCTGATATTGGAGGCATGCCTATACAGTCCTTGGCGTAAAGATTATCTGCGGGTACGACTTCACCTCATACGTTATCCTGGGACATTTTGAGATGGAATTTCGTGGTGGAACACGTAGATGTGATCCTTGGGCACCATCTTGAGTACAGAGGTTCCATGTCAGGGATGCCCATTTTGGTGCTGCAGTGCTCAAAACGAGACCAACTGGGGATGGGCAGCACCCCAAAGAGACGGGAAGGTTGGCTTTTTGAAGGGGGAAACGTTGATGAATCGCGACAGGATTCGAGAGGGAGACACTTCTGCGTGTCAGCCAAGTGCATCCACGACACTCAGGAAATGTCGACAGTCAAATGCGATCAGGACTCCAAGAGTCGCTGCTTCATCGATCAATTCTGCAAAACTCTGGTCCACATCCTTTGGCTACTTCTGAGACAGCGACGTGGGCTGCAAAGGCCATTGTCGCTGGTTAACATCTACATCTTATCTCTATTTCTTTGTGGATCCTCGCTGGATCATTGACAATCATCACGGTAAGTTCGAGTTCAATCGGCCCGGTCAAACAGCTTTCGTCCGGGCGGGGAAACCCGACGCCCCGCAGACGTTGAGTCGACCCCAGGTCCTTCCGGCCGCAGACCTTGCTGGTGTTGGACGCGAGCGAGCGAGAAAAATCACCTACTGCTTCGTCTGCAGTCGGTGATTTCTGGATGGTCGCTGCAAAAGTGCCAAAATCATTTCGTGAATCAAGAAGTCTGTTCATCCCTCTGGTTTCGACTAATTTCGAACAGATTTATTTTACTCAGTGTAATGCATCGTATCTTAAGTTCAAATATCTACAGTACATTCATGTATATACAGCACATACAGTGTCTTCATGCTAGCTTGCAACTCTGTCCTTCATTTCTACCATATGTGTTAGCCTCACCTGCGGTACGTCACATCACTTATCTGTACAGTGCTTGCCGTAAATGATGTCGCTAGGAACACATCGATGTAAGACGCAGCCTGGGAATGTTTCCAGGTGGAATTTCAACATGCAATTGATTGTTTAGACACTGCAACAAAACTTTAGAGTACAAAAGATCACTGTTTTGAATGTCTGTCAAGGCACTAGAGCGCGTAAAAGATTCTGAGTTGATAAGAGGTCCCTGCCTGATGTGGCCGATTTTTGATGTTTTTGACCACTTTTTCTTGATGAAATTTGCTGAAATTTTCTGGGGATGTGGCCACCCACCCCCCAGTGCCACATGCCCTCCGACCCATCCTTGGACATGCTGCAGGCCAAAAACACCTCGTTCATGCACAGCAGCATGATCACAGACAAACGATAAGCAACAGACACTCAGCGCAGCAGCAGGAGCACGATCTGTCCACCTGTGGATCGCGCTGTAGTTCTCTGCACCTATTTAAAGGCTGTTTTCACTCATTCCTACCAAACTTCAAATCTACTGTTCCTCCAAAGTTCATAGTTCCACGACATTTGTCATATGTCATCTTCTCTTGCAGGACGTTAGATTTACCTGTGAAAAGTTATGACACCTGTGGAGTAACGATTTTGACCTCTTGTTTGGCTCTATCACTATTCCTGTATCGCAAAATGAAAAGCAATCGAGATGTTTTGGCACCATCAACAGCTGACTTTTTTCTCTGCTCTGGGCAGAGGAGTCTGGCACCACCAGAGTGCACAGGACTGCGCAACCTGTAGTAGTGGTGACGCTGGCATCTGTCGGGCCGGGCCGTCCTGGCGATTCGCCGCCACGGCGAAGGAGACCACACTCGTCCTTGACTCACATACGAGTAAACTGCTTCTTACTCGTTTGTTTCACTGGACTACGATTCAAGAGTCGTTTTTACTCTGGCACGAAAATATAGCAAATTTTGAGTGACATATGAAAAACTTGAACTACTGGAGCTGCGTCGTCGCACTAATCTGACATCCGTAGGTATGCCTGGTCACAGCTCAGCGACCGCTGCAAGTTGCATGAAAAACAAGTGGTTGCATCCTGGCGCTGTCGTAGAAAAGCTCAAGTGCATCGATCTGCTGTGACTCTGACGTGACCAACGTGTGCACGGTCTCATCCATGGCCAGTCGCTGACCGATTCTATGCAACCGTCTTAATGTTACGTGATTACGGGTATTTGTTGACTGACACTGGGCGAAAGCGACGTCACGAGGAATAACAGTCACTTTTTCTTACAGACATAACTTTTGGTACGCGCTCAGCGATCTATCTGATTCAACCGTGAAACCCAGAAGCCTCTGACGCGATGGCCGCCAAAGGACTCCCCGCAGGAGAAGAAGGGCAATGCTTTGCCATCTTCGAGACCCAAAGCCTTCCACGCCGACCCAATGGGAATGCGGAATTCAAGTTTTGGAGAGGGGCCCTCACGTTCCTCGTGGAATGCGGGAAGTTGGACGTGGAAGGCCTATACCAGTTCGACGAGTGGACCAAGGACCATAGCATCCTCCCCAATGATGCCTGGAAGGACATCTTCGGCGACAACCCGAAGATGCACAGCTACATCGGCGCCCTGAGGGAGGTGGGTCGCCTCATGCAGACTGTCGGTTATGGGATGATTCCAGAAGAGGTCCTGCTGGACTTCAAGAAAGTCCTGGAATACCGGAAGTCGCAGGAACCTAGCGCGGGCTTCGACCGGGGCCATCAGGTGGTCTGGGACGCCTGGATTGGAGTCGGCGCCGCTCTCTACATGAGAGCGGCCGAGACAATGGATGCCCAAGTGCCAGAGTTCCGAAAGGCTCAGAGAGAAATTCCTCAGGTCACTGCCGAAGAAATCGATCCACATTTCCCTCACCAAAAATCAGAGTACAACTTTTGGAAAGGCGTCCTCAAGCTCCTGGCAAAATTCTGTTTGTGGGGCAAGGATGTCCCCGTCCAGTTCGACAACTGGGCCCAAAACTACTCCCAGCTCCCTGATGACGAATGGAAAAAAATCTTTCCGGAATACCAAAGAGCGAGGAGCTACAATGACGTGGTGTTGGAGGTGGCTCGGTTGCTGCAGCATGTTTATCACGAGGACATAAAGGACAGCTTGTTGGAAAACTTCAATGACCTCTTGAAGGAAAGGAGGTTGCAACAGCCTGGGACGGGTCACCTGGTGGACTGGCGCACGTGGCTGGGAGTGGGCACCATCCTTGAGGAGGTTGTGGGCGGGAGAAGAATGGTGGCAAAGGTCCCAGAGTTCCCACGACGCCGAGAGACTCGGGAACATGGTCGACGAACCTTTCAACGTTTGCTCCTACCCGCAAGCGAACGCCGGGTGTGCAAAATGATCATCAAGCTCGTCACTCGATTCACTGCCTTGGACCCGAACCTTCCGGACGAGTTCGACCGCTGGGCCAAAAACTTGTCCCGTTGCCCCCGTGATGAATGGAAAAGAATATTCGCCGAGTTCGCGGAAGACAAGAGCTCTTTCGGCGAAGTCATGGAGGAGCTGGCTGGAATGCTGTATGAATTAGGTCACGAGGTCATTCCATTTATGCTGTTTACGGACTTCAATGACCTCTTGGTCGAGAGGAAGTCGCGAAAACCTGCGGACGGCGTGACCCCCCTGGTGCCGTGGGACACGTGGTTGGAGGTGGGCTCCCAAATCGAGATGACGGCCATATTCCTCGTGCCAAAAGGGGTACCCGAATTTGCTCCATATTCCTTTTATCTTTCGCCAGCTGAAGTATGATTCAACTTGCATTTCCCCATTGGGGAAAAAACGCCGTGTAATTCATGTGAAGCATGCAGCCCTCGGCTGGCGCTTCGCCGATCGTGACTGTAGTCTTATGTAGTATGTACTTGTAGTACTATGCCAATCATACGTGCCATTACTAACCCCATTGTGCATCCTACGTGTGTAACGTATCATGTATGGTGTAATCACGTATATGAGGTGTTCATTGTATCTCTGTACGTATATGTTGGTGTCACTGTAGCATCTGCGCACGCAACCTCTCTCCTCTCCGCTCTCCCTCCCTTGGGCAGGCAGTCAATAAACGGCTTTCAAAGAGTGAACATGTCTTCTCCGTCCACCTCCTACTCCGATACTGAGTCCTCCACCTCTAGTCACTCTAGTAGTGATGCGAGCGTGGAGCAAGGGGAGCCCTCCAAGCATACTGGACGCGGAGAGCCCTCCTGAGGGTGGAGAGCCCTCGAAGCGCCCAGAGCTTAAGGTGATCATCCGCGAAGCTCCGCGTAACCCTTGGACTCCCCGAGGCAACGTACCTGTTGCCGTCGTGGTCCCCAGACGGGTAGCCCCAATACTACCAGTCGGGGCCGCTACACATGGTTTGCCAAAACAGGATGTGGTTGCATATTTGTGGGCTCACACAAAATGCGGGAAGAAAAAATCTGGCGTCAAGAATTGCATCGGGTGTTTGGTTCCAATTGTCGTGTATTCCTCTGGTCACGCGTTTTGGGTCATTCAGCGTGCAACTTGTACATATTAAGGAAAATACATGATCTTCACTATCATTGTTTGCTACAGTTTGATTCTCCGTCCTCCTTGGCAAGTGAAACTCGGGTTTTTCTCCGGCTCTCACGTAGAACAAGAGAATGCTTCGACCAATGAGGGCTCTGCTCTCTCCGTCGCCTCCAAGTCCGCCCTCCCGTCCGCTTGCGTCCTCCGCTCCGCCTCTTCCATTAGCAACTGCAAGGTCCTAACTTGTAGAAGTAACAATGCATGATAAAGCGTGAACGCCGCATTTCCGTGTGTCTGTCCGTCTGTCTGTCAGTCCGCTGCCGTTTTTAATCTTTCTTCAGCCATGGGGACTGTTATTGAGCTTCTGTTCGGCCGTTTGGGGCGTCTTCAAGCTTTTCCGCTGCCATACCTAAACAAGGGGTTCCCAGTCAGTGCAGTTACAAAGGATGCTCACTTTGTGATGTCTGGAGCTGAGGAGGCTGAGGTGACGACCCAGAGTGGGGCAGAGCCGGGGGTGGACGCACGAGTGCAACGCAGTGGACCACGTGAGAGCGAACTTGTACTTTAGGGCGTTGAGACGATCTCAGGAGAGGCTGACTGACTCATACGATAACAGAAGCAGCGTGTTTGGAGGGAGTGCGAAATCATGAGCGGGGTGGGCCCAAAGGGGGCCCTGCTCAGGGTCGAGATCTTCATATCACGGCTGCCCAAGGGCTTTGGGGAAAGCCCCTTGGTCCGTCGAGTCTATCCCCAGAAGGGCTGCGATCCTTGAGCCATAAGACCACAAAGGGAGACACCCGGATAGAAGGCACGCCGGATCAGCAGAAACATGCACCCCGGGTGGATCCTTCACCGACCC
>JAAUXU010026408.1_pt1 | contig 10714 bp, 10 predicted proteins | sample 7278151 | NCBI WGS metagenome assembly JAAUXU01 (sample SAMN14350113, study PRJNA611818) | marine sediment metagenome | isolation source: surface marine sediment (1.8m) | place: French Polynesia: Moorea | collected 2018-08 | reverse complement strand
GAAACATCACCTTGGCCAGAATCTCCTCGATCAGCTGACCAAGACATGTCCTGGTAGCAGCTCCAGAGTCACTCATCCTCGTTCAGTGTCAACAATTCTGACGCACCCTGTCTATTCTGCAACAATTTTTCTGTCTGTCTGCTTGAGCGTCGCTGATTTCGTTGTCAGCGTCGTTTGTCTCCTCGGCGGGTTCAGTCAGTCACTCCAGGTAGATGTCCTCAACGGGGTAGGCGGTCTCGATGAACTTCTGGTAGAAGCGATGGAAGGCGCGGCTAACGGAGGGAGATAGCGTTGAGTCAGTGTGTGTGTGTGCAGCAACGTACTGAGGTCGTAATATAGTTGAGAGTACCCGCAGGCCTCGGCCACGTGCTGAGTGGAGCCCTCGCCCAGGAAGACGTGACAGGCGTATCTGGGAAGCTTGGGGTGCTTGGTGACGAAGCCGAAGTATTGGTTGCTCGACGGGTGATACCCGCAGAAGGTCACGTTCTTCAGGCTGTAGAAGTAGTCCTGACTGGGTCGGTGGGAGAACTGCGAAGGGGAGAAAGTCATGTCGAGAAAGTTGTGATCTGCTGAAAGTGCTTCTCGCAGTGCGAAAACATCTCCGAATGAACTACAGAGGGCAGAAATTTGCATGTTCGTGATCAAAGGAGTTTGTACTTTTCCAGAAGCAAAACCTCGATCTCATCAACTGCTCGTCAGTGTCAGATTGCGATGTACAGTAGAACCTCGATTTACAGTCTAGGTCATCAACGAAGGAGGGGGAAGGACTTATAGCCCTGGCTGAAAAGACAAGTCTTTTATAAGACTTTTACTTTAGAGGATAGACATACCACGAAGTGCAGTAATGTTGATGTTGGCTTATGCGTCACCACTATGAATTGGAGCATAAATGTGTGTACGAGAAAATAATGCCAGTAAGAACTTTATAAAGATTATTTCATGGGCCGTAATTACGGCATTATAGCCCATTTATTCTCAGGGCTGTCCCAAAGCCCCAAAATAGGCCCTCCAGGACTCTTAGGAAAGTTCGATGTTGGAAAGACATTTGGGAAAGATCTCAAGGGAAACTGTTTGTCATGGCAGCGACACCAACTGATCGTCAAAGTCCAGTCACGTTTTTCCCAATTTTTATCCTTTGTTTGATGCAGCCTTCATAAAGGTCACATTGAAAACATTAAATTTAATGTTTGCAACTCCGCATCGGCCAGATCCACCGTGAGCAACGGTCACTGACATGAATCGACCATCGACCTCAGCTTGGCCTTTGCTCCTACTGCGGCGCTGAAGTGGCCTTTGGGCCGGAAACGACTCGACACTGACAAGACTTTCCGAAATGGAGATTCAACTGTACTTAGCAGCCTTTTTTCTTTCTCTCTCCAGCGTCTCCACGGCCAGGGACTTGGCCTTTACAGCGGTCTTTCTAGCTGCACGAAAGGGAATTGGGTTGGGACTTGTTCGAGGCCATCTATGCGTGCGACAACTTCATCTATGGTGAGGAATATTTGAAAGCTCACGTTCATCTTCGACTTGTCGATCATCTTGATTCCCTTGGACGAGATCTCGAGCACGCACGAGTGTCTCTTCGGTGCCTCCTTCGCCCCGAGGATCTTCTTCACGGCCTAAAGAGGAAAAGAGATCCATCATCTAAAAGGATTTGTCGAGAAGAGCAGTTCTTCTCACCTGATACAGAACGCTATTTCCCTTATAGAGATTACTCTCCACGGAGCCAATGTACTCCAGGAGATAACGCTCTTTCCGGTCCTCGTTGGTGCGAGGGTCGAAGTCGTTATAGTCCACGTCCACCACGTGAGCCAGGGGGAAAATGCCAATTTTCCCTGTCCGCAAATTCGCACCTGCAAAAAAAAGGGGGACACTGTTGGGTGGGGAAATTCTTGTCCTTCTTGCCACCGAAAACGTCCGGGGTACGCACGTACATGCACTCAAGTGCGCACGTATGAGACTCTGCTCTACGAAGGCAGCATATGCAAAATAGAAAATGACAATTTTAGTTTTTCAGGGTGCAAAATTCTCGTTAGACTCTGCTGTGACTGGTCTCTTTTTTCGAAGAAAAAATATGTTTTTCTGTATGTGCAATTAACTCAGAGTTTCACATCTCGTATATAGTAAGTGTAGCGGACGCTTTTTCTTCTCAGCCATGGCTATTGACTGTATTTAACTACAGCAGTGTTTGACCCCTCGAGGGAAGGCGAAGAAACACTAATATGTGCTTTTGCAGTCATATAGTCTGATCTACACAATCTGACATTAACGCACATCAGTTCAGTTTTATAGGCGAGTCTCAACTTTCCCAATAGTTACGGCATTGAAAAGAATTGTGTGCTGTATACACTTACCACGTGCAGGATTTTGTGGAACTTTGAGTTAAAATGGACCTTCAGCAAAATCTAAATATTACAGTCAAAGACAGAAAAAGTATGATGTTTCCAAAAAAGTCGCTTTTGGAACTGGCCTAATGCATAGAGCATTCGAAAAACTGGTCCAAATCTGGCTCAGCACTCGCCCAAGTTTCCCCCCTGGCCGACGGTGATGGTGGAGCAGGCGCTCACCTCCATTACAAGATGATCTACAGGGGCATCAATATTTTCTGGGGCTCCATATGACTCAGCCACATATGAGATGTGGAAGGAAGCGTATTAAACGCGTTCCAGGAAGGGGGAGGGGTAAGTGTCCCCGCATACCCCCAGCAAGCACGTATGATGCGTACGTACACATGTCTGAAGGTGGAGGCGGGTCTCAGGTCGCTTTGAAGGAAAAATGCGGCATTTGCCATGGCGGAAAGTGCGTTTCTCTCTGAACAATGGCTTGCAAAAGCTTTCCATGACGAGCGGAGGAGCCCACAATGGATACGCACTTGCAGCTGCTGCTGGCACGGCTACAGGGTGGAGTGCGGAGATTGGCAACGTGGCTTGGCCAAGTCAGCTGCGTGTTCAGCCTCTGTCTGCGCAAGTCGCTCCTCACCTTCGCACCAGAGATCCTCTGCCTCCCTCTGGACGTAGACCGGGTCTCCGATGTCAATCTCGAGCTCGTCCCGGTGTCTGGGAACGAACCGGTGGAGGCCCCGGTGGGTGGGGTCCAGCAGCTCGAGTTTGTCTGGCAGGAGAATGCCCGGAGAGAGGTCGCAAGTCTTCTTGGTCTTGCCCCCGTCGTCGTCGTCGTCGTCGTCGCCTTCGTCGACGTCAGCTATGGACACTGAGAAGAAAAATATAATGTTGCTGTCCGGAATCCTTGATCATGCATTGCTGGTTGCCATTTCAAGCACGTCCTTGTTGTGGAGCTTCCCTGATTCGCAGAAAGTTCCCTTCAAAAGTGCCTCTCACACGTCTGGCTAACTTACGTATTCCAAGTGCAATGAGCATAAGACTTTCATCTCCCATTCATGTCAACAGCAAAGGAAAGTAAGGAAAGGCTTTCCCCTACTTTCATTACATGCATTCTTCGGCCATTGACTCCAGCTGCTGGAGCAGAGTGAGCCTGAAAGAGGACTTCCTAAGGCGAGGACCAAGAGAGCAATCGCTTCCTCCTGGTTGGACTGCTCAAGGACTGGCACCGAGCTGGTGATCTCGCCCAAATTGCTCACTCAAACGGGGTGGAAATCCATGGAGCTCACTCGGGCCAGATCTGAAGCATCACGTGGTAGGTTGAACACATGAAGAGCCTTTCCTGTTGCCAGGCCAGAGGCCTCTCCAGGCCTCCCTCAGGCCTCCACGCCAAGAATGGCAAAGCGAGCAGCGTCTTTCACAGGCCTTTTTCCGCTCAAGAACAAGATACTGGCAGGAAATGGAATAAGATGGGAGCCCATTTTAAATCTGGGATAGACTCTGTCTCATATGACTTTAATGGAAGCCGCCGCAGTCAATGGATTACTGAGAAGATGAGGGGTATCAGCCTTTAGTCTCCCTTGTCGCAAACTATGAAATCTCACAAAAGTCAGCGTCTGTATGGTCATCAGACGTTTCCCTCTCCATTGAAATGCACGTCTACATAGCGCTGGGTGAAAAATTGGCATGCCCACTGGAGATTTCAAGACTTTCGCACTCAAGTAAATTATGAAGATTTTAGGTCGACTACTCATATTTGAAGTGGACGTGCTTAGTCAAATTCTAAATGCCATATTAAAGCACTTGAGTGAGACGTAATCGGACAGATAGGGTTTTAAAGCTTTCCCGGAGGCCTGGAAAGTTTTAGCAGCTGTTTATGGACTGGCCTTATGAGGTTAATGTTAAGGCCGGGTAAAACATGCACTTCTAGAGTGAAAGAAATCTTTGACTGCTCTCATGCAAATTCCAAAATTGACCCCCATATATATGCAACACAGCACGCACCAATGTGTGGCTGCTCTTCTTTACCCAAGTAATTTGTGCTGAAAGGTGGCAAACCAGGTTTTTGACATTGGGCTGGCAGGCAAGACAGATGGGGTCCTTTTGAGGGTAGCCTCAAAGGTAGCATTAGTGTTGCTTGTGTCTATTGTGGTCGAGCGTCACGCTCATGTGACACACACGCATGCAGTGAGCAGGGTCAAGCTCCAGAGTCCTCTTGCTGCGGGCTATATATTATATCATGAAATACTAGCTGGGGCACCCGCAAAAAGGATGACTGCCTGGCCAGGCGACAGCCCCGGCAGAAATTGGCTGAAAGGGCCGACATGAAAGAAACAATTAACAATTTAACCTGCGGACTCTCTGTGGGTCAAAGACAATCATCATAGCAAGTTAGAGTTCCATCGGGTCAGTCATTGCCACGCCAACCTTTGCAGACAACAGCCTGTTACACATACTGCAGGGTCCAACGCGATCTAAACAGTGTTAACTATTGCAGTATTTTCTTTTATGAAACAGTCACAGTTTGGAGTTGCTTCTGAGGGAAGAGTCTCAAAGCATCATAAATGAGCTCCTGAAGGAACGAAACCAACAAAAGCAAACTTCCTGTTGTACACAGGGGTTTAGACATTACATTCTTTTAAAATTAATGACATTACTCACAGCATCACAGAAAAAGTCATTTCATTGCCAATGGTTACTCTTCAGGATAAGGAATCACACTCCATTGCTCATTACTTTTGCAAATTTCATTTACATGCATGAGTAGCTAAAGTTCATGCAGTAACTTTTTTCTGACAAAGTGATGTCACTCAGAAAAAGCAGTTGCAGGTGAATTTGCCAGGGTTGCCAGCCAAATTTATTTCAAGCAATTGTAATAAGCAAAAAGTATTGCAATTGCTGAAAATGTAATGGAATTACGTTACAATGACATAAAATGTTATTCATTACTCTAAGACCCTGGTGGCCCTTTTAAGTATGAGCTAGATTTATGTATGCATTTTCAGATACATTTACGTAAATCTATCTAATCACCATTTTTAGGACGGCGCGATCCATCGTATGAAGCATATATATATATATCCATAAAGGTATCAACGATATCAAACAATAATAGTGCTAAGCAGATGATGGACTGAATGGACCCTGCTGAGCAGAAGGCATGAACAGGAGGAAAAGTCGAAGCAATCTTTGAATTATCGACAAAAGGTCTAGAAAGTAATGAGTAAAAGTGAGTAAGTATCACTTAAGATATCGCGGCATTGGGTCTCGATGGGCCCAATATATCGACTACTTTACGACATCACACATTCTTATACTGGGAAGGGGGGACTCCCAACCCAAATTGTACTCTGTAGTGTGACTTTTGGTCCACATTGTTATAAGGACAAGTTCCAGTGTTGCCATTCTTGGAGAGGATCTTCAACTATCAGTGGTTATATGGTCTCATTTCTGTACCGATGGCTGTTCTCAGTGCACAATTTGAGTCTACTTTGGTTCACTACAGGTCCAAGACCCCCTTTGAATCCATTCCATTCGACTGGAATGAAGAAATGATCACTGTTTGTGCCCCCTCTTGTGTTGTTGTGTGGACTGACACAGCTGCTCTGGAGGACACAGAAACGACAGAATGGATTTTCCCATTTTTTTCTACAAACTGTTTGACGACTATTTGGACTTAGGTGAGGAAGCCTCAGTCTGCAATCTTTTCATCTTTTCCCCATCCCACATGAAGGAGTTGCGCTAATCGAGGTTCGCGTACGCACTCAGCGAGGTCGGCTGAGCGGTCAGCGATCGATTTCCCATTTGTCTTTTCTCCTCCTTCCCGCACAACACATCTGGATGTTGGGCAGCCTCAAGCTGGTGGTTTTGGCCCCCTGCTCGGCACCCAACGAGGCCAATCATTTCCAGGACCTCCACGTTGTTCAAGGCTTCAGTCGATTGTTTTTCTGCCTCTTTGAGCTGCTCATTTTTCCGCTGTGACGTTTGAGCCGCCCAAAAAGGGAGTCGTGTTACCCATCCCTAAGAGGCCGACCGATAAGGAAACCAGGAGTTTGGGCAGCCAAAGTTGCCACGAAAAAGGAATATTTGATTGCATGTGCGCATTTTCCCCTTCTGTGGCAACCACAGCCAGGCTGAGTTGATTTCTCTGGGGATCTCGAGAAAGATAAGCCCACATCAACTGCGATTGAGAGAGAGAAAAAGGGTTGTACAAGGCTCGTAATCGTCATCATAATAATCTTTTTTAAGTGGCGAAGAAGAAGCCCTTGACAGGGAGATCCACAAAAAGTGGGCCCATTCAGCAGAGGCCCACATCTGCAGCAACTTGGGGAGCCTCGACCGTGCGCATCCATCGTGCCAAGGCCAAGGCCTCTAAGAAATTAACCTTTCACACATGTGTCCCACGTCTCTGGGGCCAAACTTTCACTGAAATGTGCTACTGTCTCGAGTCCCATCTGAAGCACCCTGTAGTCACGCTCTGGCCGTTGTCCTTCCCGGGGAGTTTGGCAAAAAGAAAAATACTTTCTTCATCAGGGACACAACAAGTTTCTTGCTGAAAACATTGAAACCACCATGGGAGTACATTTAAGGGTTTTTTGCCTCATCCCCCCCCCCCCCTGCGCGCACGCGCGCACTCATCGACCAGAGACGCGCGCGCTCGCGCTTCAGAAGAAAAAGTTGCGGCCAAAGGCAGTCATTTTGCACTGCGTTTTCAGTTCGACGGAGGCCGCAGCACTGCAAAATGAAGGCAGCACTGCAAAATGGGCCCAGGGCACGAACGGCCGAGGCCGGGCCCAAGGAGAGAGAGAGAAGTGGAGCTTTTCTACGCTCCCTTGCAGTCATTTGTCTTGCAAAACATCAGCATGCAGAAAAATCTCTCTCGCTCTCTCTCGTTTCACGTAGTGAACACTCAAGGTCGTCCATGACCTCTAACACACTAAGACCAAGGGTTTTTCCCCCTTTCTTTCCAAGTACTTTCTTAGCAGAGCCCAGAGTTTTAGGTCCTTCACCTAAATCCCACTTTTTTGCCAGATTTTAAGCGAAAATCCCTCATTTGTAAGGCATTTTTCACATGTGTCTCCTGCTTCATAAGGTGGGTGCCAACAGGCAGTGCAGCTGCAGGATGTGCCAAGCCCTGCTGCACCGGCACCGCTGTGACGCAGCTGCGCCGTCGTGGATGCTGCTCCGTCCGGACGTTTTTGCATTAAAAGAAGATTTGTGCCAAACGACGCCGTCACACTATTTATCATAACCAGGGGGAATTAAACGCCTCCTCCGTGCAATATGTGCCCCCAAAAATGTGGCCAGGAAGTCCCCTAACAATCCGGACTGTGCTTCTCACCTTCCGCCCCATTTTCCTCGTGATCTGCGCTCTTCTTGCCACCACCTCTCCTGGTCAGGGTATGGAGCTGAGGTTGTCTTCTTGCAGCTGTCACCTTGCCTTTGGCCTTGCGGTTCTTGGCCTCGCCGTCGTTGGCCCCACTCCTGACGTGACAGCAGCAATGACAGCATTTACTCAGGTCTCTCTTGGCATCATTACGTGTCGACTCGAGGTCTTCAGCTAAATAGAGGACAAACTTTATTTTCGGAGAGAGGCAAAAGAACAAGAAGGAGGACACGGCTGCGTCCTCGTACGTACGGGGTGGCCAGGAAGGCATTGAATAAGCTGCCACTGTTTCCCAACACGTACAGGGTGGCCAGGAAGGCCCTAACTGTCCTCGAAAATAGATTCGTTCAAAGTTTTCTCCCTCACGGCGCCCGTTTAAGAAGGAAGAATCCCTTTTCGGACACCAGCACCAAGGAGGACTTGGCGGCGTCCAAGCTTTGCTCTTCTTCTGTCACACCATGTTTTTTCTTCTACTTGGTGCCAAAGTTGTCCTGAGGCACTCGAGCCAATCTTAAGAAAATAATGTTTTTGCTGCTGGGTGAAGAAGTTGTGCAACGGAATAAAAAGCATCTTGCTTCAAAGGTAGCAGCATTTTTTTTGGCCACCCAGTCGAGAAGTAGAAATATGACGTTCCCATTATCACGAGCGGGAAAAAAATGACTCACTTTTGACCAGATTGAGGATGAATGACGGTGGCAGCTCTGGCGGGTCCTGCGACTCGGCGATGCACGTGAGGAGCTTGGCGTTGTTGCCGCCCTCCTCTTTGTTGGCGTCGCTCTTCTTCTCCTTATACTTGGCCTGGCAGGCCTCTCTCAGCTCCTCCAAGAGAGACGCCTGGCGGATCTTCTGTAAGGCTGAAAGAAAAAGAAAAAAAAAGCGTGTCAAAAGTTCGAGATCAGGGTTGCCACTGATTTGCGTCGCTTCCTCCTCGGTAATAATTGTCTCTCTGGCAAGATTGATGGGCACGCGCCACCTTTGATCGTGGCAGGCGCATCTTAAGGCGCGTGTACTTTCTCAGCGCACCCGCGTGGCAAACCCGCACTTTCCGAATGGAACTTTCCACAAAAGACACCAGTGCAAGGCTGTCCTAAGCAAAGAAAAGGCAAGAAGAGGTAGTAGCTCTTTCCTGGGAAGTTACGTGGGCTTTCTCTCATCCCCTTCGCCAGGATCCACAAGCAAGCAAAGGGTTATTTCGTTCCTCTCATGTGCTCAGCTCTACTATATGCTAACACATATGCAGACTCACGTTTTCGGTCTTTGGGCAGTTCCGGCAGTTTCCTCCGTCTTTGAAGGTTGTTCTCCTCCTCCTCGTCGTCGTTGTCTTCCTTCTTCACTGCAGAGGAGTCGACTTTTCTGGCCTCCACTCTGGCCTCGGCCTGATTGTCTCTCTGGGGAACAACAGGGTGTTTCGGCCTCGACGCGTCTAAGGCGTTGTTGCTGATACTGTTGGCGTTCAGAGTCGCTGGGTCTCGGCCGGAGAAGTTTGAGGGCTCGTTGGCACTGTTGCAAATTCCAGGCTGGAAGAGCACTTGATTTGGCACCCGGGATGGGTCCCCCATGGGGTAGAACGTCGGGGCTCCATCGTTGAACAAGGCACTGTTGGTTGGGCCGGTGTGACCAAATTGTAACTGTTGGAAGGTGGCGTTGCCATCGGTGCCAACGGTGGCAACGGTACCAACGGTGCCAACAGTGCCAACGCAATGGTTCAGCGGGGCGAAGGATTCTTCGCCGTTGACGAGGACTTGTGGAAGACAATTGACGGGTGTCGTCGATATGATGGGTGCTGAGGCGATGGCACCGGCAGTCAAGCCCAGGGCGGACATGTCGGGGACGGCGGAGTTGGCCAGGCGGTGATGGTGATCTGGACACGGCCTATAGCCGTTCGTCATGAAGCCGTTGCTGCCACAATCGTTGACATTGGAGATCCTCGTCGTCTTGAGCACTCCAGCCCTGGGAGCGGTCTTGGACGATGACGACGGCGGCGGCGGCGGCGCCGGTTTGGCCATGTTCCCCTCGGAACGGCCGAACTTGACGCCTTCTTCCACGTCTTGCCAGCGTATGGCCGGCGGCCTGCGTGCGATCACCCTGCTCACGGCCTCGAGGTCGTCGCTGCTGCTGCTGTCATCGTCGGAGTCGTCGACGTCGCTGCTCCAGATGTTGGGTGGTGGCATCTCGAGAGCATTGAGACCCTCGGGCGAGGACCCTTCCAGAAACAATCTTTCGGAGATGAACGTGGGGAAGGTGGACGCGGTGCTGTGCTCGCCCAGGCCGCAGAGAAGCCCTCCCAACTGGACCTTCTCCAAGAAGCTCTTGTTCTCCTCCAGCGGCGTGATGGCGTGAACAAGCCTAGTCATAAGACAAGAACAGTTTTGGGGACATGAAAATTGCTTCCCCTTTTCCTTCCCCCCTACCGTTATGATTACTCAAAGGAAACGTCTTTTGTCACATGTATCAACAATACTGCAAACAGTCATAGTAGAGGGTCCTTCACAGCAAAAAGGGGGGGAGGGGGGTCAACGCCCTCCAGGTCAGCCTTCATCGTGTCTTAAAGTCCCTTCGAAATGGGTTGCAGCCACTCGAGGCAGGAGATGCTGCTGGCCGTGTAGACTCACTCCACTAAGTATCAGATATGCAGCAAGCAGGATAGCAACTTTCAACTTTCTCTCTCTGACGACTATGCCATGTTTTATATCTTGCTGCCTTAGGCCAGAGGTGCCTTTATTAGATTTTTACGTCTGGCCGGAGAAAGATGAGCCTCTCTGTCCCTGAACTTTCCACCGAGACAACAACGTGAGCAACGTTATCCAGACCAGGCACTTTCCACAGATTGCATTGTGTCCTCGGGCAGCCACTGAGCAACTGCAACGAGGGGGACACGGTGGCGACTGTGCAACTGCAACGAGGGGGACACAGTGGCGACTGTGCAACTGCAACGAGAGGGACACAGTGGCGACTGTGCAACTGCAACGAGGGGGACACAGTGGCGACT
>JAAUXU010086074.1_pt1 | contig 10715 bp, 11 predicted proteins | sample 7278151 | NCBI WGS metagenome assembly JAAUXU01 (sample SAMN14350113, study PRJNA611818) | marine sediment metagenome | isolation source: surface marine sediment (1.8m) | place: French Polynesia: Moorea | collected 2018-08 | reverse complement strand
GTTGAAGTGGACAGTGAGGTGGACAAACCCGGCAAGCCCAACTTGGGCTTGACCCATCAACTGACGGCCCGCTGCCATCACTGCCACGAGTTGGGCAGAGCAGGAGAGTGTGTGGATCAGCCAGTTCAAAACGTAACAACAAAAATAGTGAGCGTGAAGTATGTGGTGAGGTCGAGGCCAGCGACAACTTGTCGAGGCCAAGGCAAGCAGAACAGATGTTCTACTAGCTTTGGGTCGAGGCGCACGGTCAGTGTGAAGTACGTGGTGGACGAGGAGAGAGACAGACGGAAATGGCGATTTATAGAATTCTCCTGAGCAAAGCCGGTTGCAGATTCAGCTAGTGTAACTTAGAAATTGCTTGCAAAAGGCTTCATTAGGGTGAAATGTTGTAAATTGAACCTCAGTCTACTATTTCTCCGAACAATTCATGTACATGTTCACGGGACCACTTGAGTTGGAACATTGGAGGCCGCTCAAAAGAGCTGTTGAAGTTGAACATGGTGATGGCAAGGTTCCTGGAGACCAGGTTTGGGAGTTTTGAGCTGAATTTCGGTGACGTCACCGCCTGGAGGAAGGCAGTCTGGCCAGTTCAGCCCTAGCCAAGCGGTGCTCCCGTTGATGACGTCACGCCCAATGGTCTGTTGTTGGGAAACTCCCTAAACTCCAGAAACCTTGTGGTGATGGAGGGAGAGCTCACCTCAGTTGAGGCACCCGATACATGGGATGTCATTTCTCAAGCTTTGAGATCGAGGTCACCATTGTACAAACCGCTGGGGGTTCCACATCAATTTGTCGGGGTCCACAGTGGTTTTGAGAAGGCTTGGGATCATTTCAAGTGTTGCCATTGACAGTGAGAAGTTTTCAACTTCGATTAATTTCTGTGGCAATCCCTGGTCTGAGTGTGCAACTCTATTTGGAGTCTCTAGTACAAAACTGTCCATGGGAAAGTCCTCGAGTCCGTGAGTTGAGTGAGAAGATGAAGAGCGTGAGAAATAAAGAATTGCTGGGATTCATTCAGGATCAGAGAAGTAAGTGAGAATTTGCAAAGGACACCCTGTATGCAGCAGCCCTGTCCACTTTCCTAGGCCTGCGAAGGCCCAACTTCATAATTCCTCCTCTCTCCAGGCCTAAATGCGCGGATGAATTTCTCGGTTGAGAAAGGAGGTAGAATCCGTCTTCATCTTCCCACTTCGCAGATCCACGGACAGTCGCTCTCTCATTAGTCAGCTGCGAAAATGGACTTTCTGTGTCTGGCGGAATTGGATGTGAACTTTCGTCTAATCACACTTTTTTCTGCTCTTTCTCTTTGTGCGATGCGATCTTGACTAAGGACTTTGTCACAAAAGAGCCACCTAAAACAGGGGTGTCCCGAGACACAACAAGGACTGCAGACGTCGATTCAGCTGGGGGTTGATGCCACTCATAGCTACAGGGTGGTTCAGAGAGGGAACCAGGTCAATTAGGCACATTCATATCGGTGAAAAGGCAGCTTTCTCAACATCGCATGATTGGGATGACGCCGAAAAAAGGATGCCATTGACATTCAATTTTCGCACATTCCAGTTTTGCCAATAGGGATATTTGCAAAGTTTGCTTTTTTGTCAATATTTCTCTCGATAAAACTCCTTTCTTCTCAGCACAACTAACCGTCTATTGCGGCCCTCATCTCCCACCCTGTGCTTTCATCAGTGAGTAATTAAAGCTGCTACTGATCATTAGATCAATTAGCTTTGCGTGTAATCTAGCAAGTGTATAAACACCATTGTAGCATAGGTGGGCATTGTAGTGGATAATGCATTTAGGGGTCACTGCTTATATTGGCCTCAATAAGCTGCCCCAACCAAAATTGTTGTAAGCATCGTCCACTGTACTGAGTTCTTTTGCATTGGAATAAAGCACATCACAAACTACCTCCAGCTTTGGTGACAACCTCTGTGAACACGATTAGAGCACAGGCAAGACAGGTGAATGTCAACTATATTTTTATGAGGGGGTCACTTTTGGCACTCCCATGAGGGTTTTATCCTTGCGTCTGTCAATCCTTAAAAAATAGGGTTGACACAGTATTTGTCTAAAGGGGGAAAAAACCCAAGCTCTGTGTTTTTCAAGGTCATGAGGCACTCACAAACTCTACATCACTCATTCCATATGTTACAGTATTGATTTTGACATCATAGTACAATGTGCAAATAGGGGAGAGAAAGGTTTCACATCAATGCTGTGCACGAAGTCATGACGTCAGCTGAGCGGCAGGGTTGCTATGCACACTCAAGGCTGGTCTACGACAGTCGATGGAGCTTACAATGCTTGAACTTCATTTTTAGCCTTGCTAATCCGTATATTTTTACAAAAAGAGCTCTACGTTGTTAACTTACTCAATATTTGGGGTGAGGGTCCAAAGTCAATATTCAGTGCCTCAGGAGGAAGATTGGACAATTCACTACTGAACATATCGTCAGCTGTTGTCCAATTCGGACACAAGTAAATGAAAGTCAGACGTTTATTGGGGCGTCAAAGATTTGGATACTGAGATTTCTATTGTGATTTAAAGCAATGAAATGTCCGATAAAGAAGACTCGGATATCTTTCCTGCCTCCCAACCAATCTGTGACTCCTAAAATGTACGAAGAACTGTTCGTTCGCCCAATAATAGGACCGAATGGTTTGTTGTTTGAGATTCCTCCAAAACTTGTTCGACCTCACTCACTGCTTCGATGAGTTGCACAGGCTTGGCCATCTTCGTGCTCACCACCGTCATCCTGGTGCACGCTGACCCCATTTGTTTGGGCTCTGGAGAAAAAGATCCTCGCCATCGTATGATTCTCATACGGTTTGTGGTGGCCTAAACTAAATCCTCACCCGCCAGACGTCACTGAGGCCAGAGAAGCTGATCAATTCAGGACTGACCAAAACTTGACCTTGATATGTGGAACATCAGCTGATTCTCTCTGTACCCAAAGTCTGGAGAAGTGGATCAGCGGAGAAACCTTTGAGCTGCACAAGGGCCACTTATGGCGATCCTCGGTCAAGGATCAGGGAACTGTGTGGAGATGCGGCGAAATTAAGCGTGCCTGCACAAGTGTTGCCAAAAAGCTGGAGAAACTCTCAGCTGTCAGCGGCAGTCATATCGATCACACACCAGTGACATCAACAAATATCAAGTGAAAAGTCTACGTGTCAGCTTTATAGCGAGCCTTGAGTACAAGAGATCTGCTCATGCAAGCAGTAATATGAGCAAGTAAGAATGCAGCTTGTTTTGTTGATACACCTCTGAACTCGTGAGTGACCTCTGACATCACCAACACTTACTTGACTCGATTTGACTGGAAAATTGTCATGCTGGAAGTTGTCTACAAGTTCTGAAGCATCAGTTTGTTAAGTGTGTATTACTAGAAATGCAGTTGAGATCCTGCTCCTTTTCCTTGCTATATTCTCAATCGATCATCTTTACGCGGAAGTTTGTCTGAAAGATCTACACCAACGCTGACCTCGCATACTCACTTTTACCCCAGCGCAATTTTTTCGCAAGCCTTGTCAAGGCTCGCTGAAAAAGTTTGAAAGCTTTAAAAAGCATCCAGGAAGTGGAGGCTCTATTGTTAGCGGACCCTGCACGTGAGCAAGAGCCCCTTCCACAGCACCGTTGGCGGACCTGGCGAAGGCGACGGCGGAGATGAGCATAGCGCGCATGCCATTTGTGATCGCGATTACAACCTCTTACATGTATTCACGTAACATAGCACGTACATGCTGTAACAGAAGCTGCACGATAGCACAACGACTCCGAGACAAAGGAAACACTTCAGGATAAAGTAGACGCTGCGTAGAGGAAAGGGTTGAAAGGGGTGTTGAGGACACCATCGCATTTTCCGTCGTCTCAGACGCACCTTTTTTCGCTGAAAAAGTACCAAGAAAATCGTCTGCGCCTCCTACGAGAGTACAAAGGAGAAGCTGCTGTTGACTTGAAAGCGGTCGTGGCTTCTCAAATCAAGTACTCCTGTTACTGTAGTGGGGAGGAGGGATCTTGAAGACTGGATCTTGCGCCGCAGATGGCGGAAAATGCGCCCAGATCGACGTGGAGTCCAATGACAAGAATAATACTGAACAATCACGAATAACGTTTCATTGGCTTCCCCCTGGCTGGACTTGGTCACGTCGTCTTCAGCAGCTCTGAGTGCTGTCACGCGTGTCAAGGGCAGCATGTCCGGCTGCTGCAACTCATCTTGGTCGTCGTCGTCCAGGACTGGGAGCAACTTGGCTTCGCTCGCCATGGGCCCCGGGGGGGGGGTGTCTCCAGCTCGCTGGAGAAGTACATATGTCATCGCAGCTTTGTCACCCTACCGAAAGTGTGACCGCTGCTGCCAAGTCAAGGTCAATTCTGTGTCCTTCTGTACGTATGTCTAGACATTCGGCATCTGTTCTACCAAAAAATAGGCTTTGTTGCTCCACACGTTCACGGGATGGTATTGACTCACCACCCTCGGCTGGATTGGCAGGAAGGATCCTTCCGCCCAATATGTGCCGAGGTCGCCCAAATCCAGATCAGCATTGAACAACTATTAGCACTTCTTGGTTGAAATACCCGTACGAGTCGTTGATGTCAGAGCCTCAGTAGTCACAATTCTGGACTTGTACGCAGGAATTGCGTATCCCTCTTTTATACGCAGCTGCCTGTAATGGGCGGGCGTCGTTTTCTCCAGTGCCAAAAGTCGAGGAAAGTCCTCTGATGTTGAGGCCGCTTCTTCGGCTGCTGGAGTTCTTCGGTTTTCGGACTTGGAACGTGGGTGAGCATCTCGGCGGCGTCGATGCAGTCGGCCCCACCACCGGCATTGCATCCTCTGGCTCCCCCGCCGCCCTCGCTGCCTCCGGATTGCACTCTTCCTCTGCTCCCACTTCCATCTCCGCCTCGTCTTCTTCCTCCGCTTCCTCCCCCGTCTCCGCCTTCCACTCCGGCCTTAACGCCGCCTCCTCCTCCACTTCCGACTCCGAATCCTCCGCATCGCCCCCCTCTGCGTCCACCTACTGCTTCTCCGCTACCGCCGAAGCTCCCCATTGTCAAGTCCTTGCGCCGGATGGAGTAGATGACAGTCCTCGAGAGGGACTCTCTCCGGCTCGTGTTACCACCGCTGCTCATGCTTAAGGTGCCTGCGGCGGAAGAGGTGATAGCGGTGCTGGTGGATCCGCCAGCAAGTCCACAGACGGTCGAGGCGCCACCGCCGCCGCCGCCGCCAGGGACAGCAACTCCACTCCCCGCGGCAGAGGCTGCTCCTCCGGTGCCGCTGGTGCTGGACGGGTTCTTGCAACAGTAGGTTTCGAGGAACAAGTCCCTGAACTTCTTCCCGCGGAGCATGTAGACGAGGAAGTTAGCGGAGGAGTTGACGCAGGTAGAGAGGTTGGACAGACTGATGGCAGTCTCGATGAAGGCGTTCGAGTCGCACGTCATCTTGCCGTCGCTGCGCTCCTCCTTGACGCAGAAGAGCTCGTAGACGTCAGCGATGATCTTGACCGACTGGCAAATGATGAACAGGAGCGAAATAGTCACCAACGTCACTGCCAAATGAACCTGAATAAAAGAAGAGGAGCAGTATTACACTTCCATACGGTACGTGCGCTATACAGTTCAAAGTTTTATTAACATTTTAGTTGACTTTTTTCTCTCTCTCGCTCAAAAAAGTCCTCAAAATTTGCACTTTTCCCTTGATCTTTCAATTTCTGTTCTCAACCTTTCGGCTGCATGAAAGGAACTTTACGTCTTTAACATCATTTTCAGGTTCCCTACCTACAGTTGGTTGGTCTAAGGTACAACTTAAAAGGACACTCACATATAAGGTGTGTACATATATTACACACGTACGTACACAATGCGAGAGTACGAATTACAATTGTAAGCGAGGACGTTCTTTGTACGTTCCTTATTTACTGTTTATTGTTATATAGGCGACATATGCCAAATGTACTCGATTGTGGGCCATTGGGAGGGTCTTTTAGTTTACAGCACTAATGTATTTGACACATAAATTGCACTTTCCATGGCAAAGCGTCCATTGCATTAATGAAACTTCCGATGCAGTTACTGCCAAACTAATTTGCGGGCTAATGATCCCCTTGTGTCACAATTACTGGCTATTGCATCCATAAGTGCCAGAGACGCCATTGGAGCTTTCCAAAGACTTTTCCATTAGAAATGTTAGACAATATTTGGGCTGCTCTGGCCAGGCGCTGGATCCAGCTGACCTATCTGGATCAGAGCAGGCAAGTTATCGTCAAATTGAGGTTGTACTGTGATCACGCCTTGACAGACCCACGTCTAAATTTTTCACAACACTATCGTCTTCTTTCTTTCTATAAGAATGCATACATTCGGCTAGGTCGAAAATTGGAATTCCCTATGGGTGTCCATAACCGTTGACCACCTACCATTTGAAGAAGGAACCATGGAAGACTTTGTAGTCAAATGAAAGTGAAAAAAAGGAGTTTTAGCTATGCCCAAATGCATTTAAAGTTGCATAATGCTGTAAAATAAGTTGTAATTTATTTTCTTCAGGACTTGCTGTAAAATACTTTTCTAACAAACTGGAGCTTGTCAGCATTTTGGTGAGTAATTTTCACCCACTTTGGCAGCTTCTGACAGCCACCAGAGCTGAAATCTACATTCACCGCAAATTTACTACAGTAGCTCAGTACATAAATTTCAAATCAAGTTGGGCACAGGCAAACACAATTATTTCAAAAAGTATTTGACTACATCTTCATCTTTTGAGCCCACGTAACAAACCCCAGGTTCTGTCAGTGAATTTCCAAAGTTGACCCCTTTTCGACCTAGCCTAGTATACATCGACCCTGTATAAGATGTAAGTTTAGAGGTTGCTACGTCATTGCACCTTTAGCAATCTATGGCACGCCACAATCATCAGAATTGAGCCGAGGCCGCGAGGCCATTATGAGGCCTCTTCGACCTTGGCGGTCACAGGTTTCAGCTCAGGCTGTGCTTCTCAAAGTCCTTCCAGTAATTATGAATATGTTTGTGATTTGCATCCTAAGACATCTCTTGTCTTGTCTGCGGACAGACAGACGGACAAACGTGGGCTTGTCACAAGTAAACAGAAGAGAGTGAGTAGAATTTTGGGGGTTAACCTAACCTCTTAAGGTCGAACAACGCACTTGTTGTACTTCCAAGAGAGTGTTGTCGATCACACATTGGCAGTTCTGGACCTGAGCCGCAATCAAAAGTTTTGCGCACACCTTTTGCTCAGACATTGGCAGGTGGATCAGTTCTTGCTTGCCTTTCATTATCGGCTTTTAAAGGAATTTTCCACGTCCTGTCTTTCCATTTCGAAAGTTGTGCCATCAGAACCACAGACGTGGCAGGTCGGAAAGTTCGTGAGGCTTGCGAAGAGGCTTCTACTACCTTGATACTGCTACAGTCACTTACAATACAGAACATTGCCAGGGTGAATAAGTGTACCTCCTGCTTCCGCGGCATGTTGTGCCCCGGCGCCGACGCTGCCACCGCGCCCGTGATGGCCAAGTCGGAGAACGACCTCTGCCTCATGTGCGCAGGCGTGGAGTCCACGTCGTGGTGGGCGCCCTCGTGGGACACCAGCTGAGGGTGGTGATCGCTCCGGCCACCGGTGTTACTGTCGCGGCCTCGCCCGGTCTGGTTCAGCGCAACCTCCTCGTAAGCGTGATGATGGCCCTTGTGGTGGTGGCTGTGATTCTCCGCCATTCTCCCCCCGTTAACGGAGTCGCTGCCGTCGGTCGTGGTGAACGTGTCCTGTCTCTTCAGCGAGGAGCCGAGCTGGGACTTGCCGTTCTTCGACATTGGTCCTCTGTGGCAGACCACGGTCTGCTGGTGCGTGTGGTATCTCATCGTGTTGCGGCTGAAGTTGCGACGGAATCTGGGAGCAAATCAATACCGTCACCATAGCAGCAAGATGACCAACACTCGAGGCCATAGTTTTCATCGAGAGTTGCATTTAGGCAGTCATTTATCTCGAATCCCCCAAAAGTTGAACAGGATCCCCAAATTTCATGGCAGAAAAGAAGACATGTCAGAACTCATGACCGGACAACATCTCCAGAGAGTGAAGTTGAGAGAACTTGACCCCACGCACGTCAGTTCTTTAAGTCCTACTAAACTATGGAGGAGTTGTTCGGACATTGAGCACACATGAAGTTTCACATACATAGAACTTGATGCACAAAGAACCTTACGCACGTGAAGTTTCACACGCATAGAGCTTGATGCACACAGAGCCTTTAACACATGAAATTTCACATACGCAGAGCATCACCCACACAGCATCACACCCACACACAGCATCACACACACACAGCATCACACACACACACTGCATCACACACACACACACACACTGCATCACGGATGCACGGAGCTGCATTCACAGACACACACCTGCTGCTCTTGACAATCTTAGTGACGATAAATGCGTTGAGCACGATGATCGTGAGGTAGGGGATGGCCTCCATGAGGATAATCTTGCTCCAGAAGGTGTAGAACCTGTCGTAGTGCTTGTTTTTTCTCAGGTCGGTCTGGCGGATGTCGGTCTCGTTCGTGAATGGCCAGATGTAAGTCTCCATCTCGAAGAACTGGAGAGAGAAAACGAAATCTGTATATATGCAGCGCGAGGGTCCGTATGTACTCGGTCAGCGTGTACATCAGTCAGCGACGTCATATCCGCCCCAACCACTGTACCGATCGTCACCGATCGAGGTCAGCAAACACTTCTTCCCACAACTTCTCAAGCGCTTACATAGCACTTTTCGTCCGAGGACGCTTTGAGGCCAAAATCGAGGTCCAAAGTTGCATTCAGTTCCTTTGTCACACACGTCATAGACAGCTGTACCAATAGGTAGCTGAGCTTATTGGAAATGGCTCGCAGAATCAGTACTTATCAGTACCTATATCTGTGGTGAGAGCCTGACACATAGGACGAGGTGATGGGCAGCGAGCCAAATTGTGACTCGACCAGTGGGCTGACGGCCCGCTGCCATCGCTACAGCGCGAGCAGGAGACACAAGAGGATCTCCTTGTGGCCACGTGATCTCAGATAGAACAAAAAGAGTGACTTTTTGGCTGCTTTTTTGGCTGCTTTTTTGGCCATCTTAAGGTCACCACCTCAGGTCATCCAGTCGATGGCAACACCTCGCATGTCTCCCCAATGAGTACATACGTTACGATTTTTAATGTAGTCATACCCATACACAGTGATAACTTATCACTGATAAGAATTGCTCAGTCATTGCTTAAAGACAAATTTCGAGGCTTTAGGTAATCACCTGAAAGAGATTTTTCTCTTAAAATGCCATGTTTGGCGGAAAATCACCAGAGCTGCCACTCCTCGCCGAGATTCACCCACAAAACCCTCATTCACAATCATTGATGATACTGACGTCATCTCATTTCATTCAATGCAGTCCTGGTGAATGTTGCTATTGCACAGTGCAGGCCACGAATCCAGTCACATCTCGTGACTGTCTGGCCAGGTCTTCTGACTGGACTAAACTGTCATTCCAGAAAACAAACAAAAACCACGACAGCTGCAGAGCAGACTCAGGAAAAGTGGCTTATTTATTTGCTCATTTATTAATTACCTGCCACTTTGTTAATTGGGAGAAAACTTAAGACTGATCCAGTATTCACTGACAAGATGCGCCCTCCAATTTCACCTAAAAAGTAACCTCAGTAACCTCAGCTCTCACCTAACATGATGGCATCGAATCATCTAAGTCACCCTACAAAACGTCAGTTTCTCTCACCAAAAAATGCTCCTGGCGAGCAAAGCTCACACTGAGATTACGTTATTACAGCAATTAGGAGAAGCCCACGAGATCTGTCAGATTACATTTCTTGTTGTACGGGTTTTTTACTCTCTCTGCACCAGCCTCATCTGTCTGGGTGAGTCTTCTTGACGTTGCAACGAGAGATAACGTGTCAGTAAGTAAACATCACACACACCAGCAATAAGACTTTCCAGACACAATTAAGAGCCTTCGCCACTTGTGTCGTGTACAATCCTTTCAGGGGCTGACGGGAGATGACAAGAGATACCACACATTTCTTGCCACTGTTGCACTATAGAACCATCGCAGCTTTCCATAAGTTGGAGTCTTAGAGAATGGGATGTGTTAGGACACAGAGTGCGAGTCAATTTGCAGAAGGACTCGTTTCAGACTACGTTTCTCGACAGATCGATCAAAAGCGAGATGGATGAGTTTTAGGGGTGTCTTTTCTCTCCTTTTTTGAGGCTCGCGGTTTGTTATGGATTGCTACACTCATCCAGAACAGTCGGAGAGGGGGGTAACCTCCCCTACCTTCCCCCCCCCCCCTTCCGTTGGTGTTGTCGCATCTGTTGGGAAGTTTTTTACAACTAAAGTACACTAAAAGACCTATTTAGTCGAGTTGGGTAACCGAATTTTTTCTCTTTCACAGCCTGCTCTTGTTGAGTCAATTTGGTGGTTACGAAAAGGTCACAGCTGACGAGGAGTGACTGGAAACAACAATTTGCTGGCAAATTTAACCAAAAGTGGACTTTTTGGTGTCGACATCAAATAAGAACAGAAAAGCAGACAAAGAGATTATTGAATGTGAGAATGAAAATGTGCATGTAGTATAGAGCATGTTTTTTGTAGGGTGTAACATACTATGGTCCATCTCTATGACCCTTTTTGCTTTGCTTGTACCTGGAAAATCTTGT
>JAAUXU010061675.1_pt1 | contig 10718 bp, 8 predicted proteins | sample 7278151 | NCBI WGS metagenome assembly JAAUXU01 (sample SAMN14350113, study PRJNA611818) | marine sediment metagenome | isolation source: surface marine sediment (1.8m) | place: French Polynesia: Moorea | collected 2018-08 | reverse complement strand
CCCCCCCGGCGAGATTCCCTTTCGGACCATCACCACCCCAGTCGTACAAGTTCGCCGGAGTTGCCGGAGTTTAGATGCTTTTCTGCGAACACTCTGTGGTGCCCTGTGGGGGTTGCCGCATTTTGAGCTCTCTAGGACCGAAATGGTCAGTTGCAGAGTTGCTCAAGCGTCTTGTGTGTCAAAGAACGAATTTCACGTCTAAACTCAAACCCGAAAAATCGCTTCAGTTTGGCATACGCAGCCCATCTTCACCCGTGAAAATTACCTACGCCAAGGACTGTATTTCATAACAAGGAGGAAAAAACTTTAAATCTCGTCGTCTGAAGGGCCCTCATGCTCAGCCACGAGAAGGTGGTGGAGAAGTGGCGCTTCAAGACTCTAGACGACGAATAAAATTGCCGGAGAGGCCTCAAATTCATAAACAAACAGCCTGGTGTGTGACAGGATCTTCACTCTTTCGTCACTGCTATTAAACCCCGTGTTTTTCTATAACTATTAGGCTAGTACAAAAAGGTACTTTTTTAGGAAAATGAATTTCTTTTGGCCTTGGCCAAAATATTAAGATTTTACCACTGTATGTATTAAGCTAAGAAGCTCCTATAAAGCTGAACTGATATGCACTTTTGCTCTAGAACTACTCATTTGTTCATAATACTGTCAAACGTTTTTGTAGTGAGCTCTGCTGTAGCTCATAACTCTGACCCCATATGGTAGAAAAATGAGTAGTCCGAGACCAAAAGTGCATTGGAGTTTTGTTTTAGAGGAACTGCTCTGCTTTCTATAAAGGGGCGAAACACTTCTGTAGCTCAAGCACGGGAGTGCACGCGTACGTACCTGTCAAGAGATACAGTGCGAGTAACTACGTACTTGACCTATCATAGTCTCAGTGTTCGACCTACCAAGCTTGCTGACGAAGTGGGGTGAAAAGAAAAAGTCAGATCTCACACGCCCCGTGGTGTGCGTGCTGCGCTGCTTAGACTGTGACTGCAGATGCTGTCTGAATGTCCTGAGATGAAACATATACCGGGCTCCCAATTTGCCATTAACTTTTGTTTAGACATACATCCTTATGTAATAACGAGATGTTGTACGAGAAATATCGTGCCGATCCGCGCTGCTCACACCTCCTCAGGACGGAGCCAAGAATAAGGCAGTCACATCATACGTGCGCACACAAAATAAGTAGGGCCACTGTATCACCAACGACATATTGCTCGTTAAGACACAAGGCCTACAGCGGAGTCGTTGACTGCTTCTCTTGCTTTGCACCTTAACCAATCCCAATAAATCAAGGCTTGTTCGCTTGTTTTACGGCCGGAACACTTTCGCAGCCAGCAGTGTACTCTCAACTTCTAACTCGTATGTACTAACGAGCCTGAATGGTGTAGAAGCGTAGGGTATTGACCAAACATGCGGATTGCACTGCACAAACACAATCATCCCTTCTTTTTTTTTAACCCCCAAAACACCCATAAAGAGGCTGCAAGGGCAGAAACGACCAACCCAAAGTCTGATACATGGTGCTAGCCAACGACAAAAAATCAAAGTCAGCATGTGATCGTCGCCATGGACTTGGAAGCCTGGGAGATGATGGACTTGGAAGCTGCAACAGCGCCCGGCAGACACTAAACAAGAGAGACTAGAAAAGGGGATTCAGGTACCCCGACAATGGCGCTCAGGCCGCCTTTTTGAACGCACCATATGTACCACTTAGTCAAGAGTCATTTGTCCGGACAAGAAGGCTTTCTTCCTTGGTCGATGCCTCTGCACACCTGTCACTAGGGCTCGGCATTGACCTGCTTCAGTGCCACAGCCAATCCGAAGAAGATTGTAATGCTGCAGCTCTGTTCAGTGCTTCTCCGTCGAACTTCCTTCTGCCTTTGCTTACACAAGTGACGCTTACTAATGTTTCACGCTCTCCCCAAGTTTGCAGCTGGCAGTATTATCTTCACGCTCAGTGTTGTCTCCGTTGAAGTCGGTGTTTACACTTGATGGGTGGGTGGGGGGAACACAATTAACCAGACGTCGCTCTCAGAGGACCGAAGAAGTGCACATATAAAATATGTGTACATGTCCGCCACTGCCGCCAGTCACTGACTGCACTGGGTGAGAGCAGAAAACTCATTGCACGGAAGCGCTCTCGTTGTCTTTCTCTTTCTCGCGAGATCACTTGCGCTCGCCTCCACTTCCACTGTAGAGGACGTGCGTACTTCACTGAGAATGTATAGTGTGTACACTATGTCTGCACCCGTCTTTTAAGGCTTCAAGGGATAGGAGTACTGAGGACTGAGAAAGAAGTAAATGGCTAAAGAGAAGCCTTGGTCAGACGTTACAATCCTCGTCACGAAGGCAAAGGCATCAAGACCGACAAAGTTAAGCCCTGTCATTGTTTTTATTGGCTGACTCCTCATTTGGGAAACATAAGGAATGAAGGGGGTCTATGTTCTCTCAAGAGGTAGTTCTTCTCTCTCACAAGGACAGATCTTGCCTGAAAAGTTTCCTTCAACAGGATCGGTGATGCTCATCACACGTACGTGGGCACCCCCACGTCAAGACCACTAAGCGCGTAAACTTGAAGTCTCATCAAGGACAGGGGCTTCTGAAGCAGATATGCTCACCTCAGCTGTTTTTGGCTAATGACGTAGATAAGTGTGTGGGGATCACTCGTGACCAACGTACTCTCATTAACTTTCTTTCTCAAACCTTCAGTGGTGTCGCTCGTACCTTCTGGACTGCCAAGGCTGCCTCATCTGAGACCTCATAGGCAGTCAGGCCAATGCTGAACCTGTCATGACCTCTGCGACGACGTAGGATTCGCCTACATCCGCACATTGCTCGGGAAAATGCTGTCAAGAGGCTCCAAGGAGTCATGATCCAGTGCGATGCTCCACGATGTCGGATGTGTGTGCAAGGGAAAGTGAGAAGAGAGCGAGGCCCCCACAACCATAATGAAGAAAGGCGTAATTGTGTACTCCTCTGCCAGTTGACTTTACAGGCCTCATCACCGCTGTAGCCTGCAGAAAGCGCTTTTATGCAGACGAAGAACAAGTCGTTCTGGCAAAAGAAATCTTTCTCATGCAGCTCTCCTGTCACAGCTTCTCGCAAGTAACACAGGGTGTGAATTGCGAATTCGGAATGCGCTGCACAAGAATTGTATTTGCAGAACGCAAAAAAAAAAGAAGACTCAACCTATTCCTAAATTGCTTGAGACATCGAAACCTACTTTTACCTTCTGTGAGGTACCTTGGGAAAACCATTATTCAAATTATCCTCTACCAGCCTCGATCGTGGCCTCCAGAGGAGTCACGAACCTGTGACAGGTATTGACTACGTGAGCACTGTCCATTTTCTCCATGACATCAACAATGGCGGCCTTGACAGACTAAACTGTATCAGACTCCCTCTCCAAGTTGCCCCAGGCATAATAGTCCAGTGGATCACAACCTGGACTGGATGGGGACCAAGAATCTTTTGCCCATAACAAGTCCCCATTACCTGAGACGTGTTACGTCTGATTCCCTCCTAGCTGGAACCTCCTTGCTCCTCTTCAGCCTTCTTGAACCTCTTACCGAAATCGTACACAATTGATTTGGCAGCTAGAAGAAGGTGGCGATCACAGTGGGCGTGCGGCCAGCATGGAGATCAACAGCAGTTGTCACACGACGGTCTTATTCAGACGACATCTCTAACTTTTTGTGTTGCAAACGAAGCACCAGACTCACAGCTGCCGATTGGTGCATATTTGAACTTGGTTAGATCAAGATTTGCTGAGTTATTGTTGTTTAAAATTATTCCGAATTCCAAAATGGCACCCTGTACTTACACGACACCATCAGTTGAGCAAAGACTGAAGCTACCGCGGAGGTGACGATAACTCTTGAATGTGTAACTAGGTGAATGAGTCACGTAGGATTCCTCCTGCAGTTCTCTTGCCATCCCCATTCTATTCCCCATCCTATTGCACCTTGAATCAGCGTCTGAAAACACTGAAAATTAGCGAACAATGGATGTGCACTCACGTAAGAACAGGTCCTGGAACAGAGAACAGTTCTTTAACCGTAACTAATGGGGCCCTGATTAACGAGAAGTTGGAAGGAGGAGATCTATCAGTTTCTCTGGTGAAGATTGCTTACTGAGTTTGCAAAAGGTGAAGTACACAATGAACTCACACTCACAGGTTATATATAGAACAGCGGTGATAGAGAATTTGGCTAGGATTGTGGCAATAAGAAGTAAACTGACACGCATTTGTGGAGCCATACATTTTTCTCGCATAAAACCGTGGTCTCATTTGCGTAGACCCAACAATTCTTAAAGGGACAAAAAATGAAAAAATACTTGTCCTTGTCCCGATTATGCAAATTCGACTTCATGTCCATTAAAATATGTAATTATCGCGCATAATGAGACGGTCCATAGAGGCCCAGAAAGCCGTTACTCAAATTGACGATATTATTCAATTTAACTACATGACTCAAGTTAACGACAGTTTTTGCGCAAGATACCATTAACTTGAGAATCGACTGCACTTACGAAGTCTGTGAGAGCCGACATAATTTTCCAGACCCCGAACAGCGGGTTTTTTGCTGGACCCACACACGGTCACCGCCAGCCAATGCGTAGTCATTGTGGCGAGTGCGACCTTAGGGAGGTCTCCGGGCCCATTAATTTTTCATGAGGTCCTTGGGGTCATCTGATTTTACCTTTTATCAGAGCATCAGTAGACTATTGGATGCGTGGATATAGCAACGAATGGTTCCCTACGTGGTGTCTGTGCGAGTGTTGCACGACCCGTCACGTACGTGCGTGCCGCTGCTGCACACTGTGTGGACCTTTTCAAGCACGATGCTGGGCAACCAAAGCTACTACGTACATACTTCAGACACATGATTGACTGCAGTGCTTACCCACGTAGCAGAAAGACAGAAGGTGCCAACACACTTTTTATGACATTCCAGCTTTTTCGCGCATCAGTAGCAATGGAAAACTTTTTCTTTTCTTTAAAAAAGTAGAAAGCCGAGAGAACTTCTTACCACTGACAGATGTAGACCCAGATTTGCTAGGGATGCTCACTCGATAACCACACTCGATACTTGCACTGCACAACGCCATTTAAAAAGACGCTCAAATAATGCTGTTCTTGCATTTTTCACTAAGTGTTCAAACCCATCTGGAAGTACCGATACGTAAGTACGTACGTGCTTTTCGTGGCGAAGGCTGCTCGATGGAGATAGCGCATGTCACACGTAGCAGCGTACATCTGCTATGCATACGTAGCAGAATGCTGAACGTACAACCTATAAATACCCTCTAGTCTGAAACTTACTGTTGCTGTGCAGTGCAGCGAGTCTTGTACGTACACTCGACTTTCTCGGCGAAGAAAGACAAGGAAACCATATCGTGCATGCTGTTGAAGAGGGCACCGATGTGTTGCTTTTCACCAGGCAAGGAAGGCTTTTGCTTTCCGTGGACTTTGACGGTGCGTGTGTGTGCCTCACGTACATTGAAAAAGACCAGGCTGTGAGGACGAGTATGGATGACGCGCTAAGTGCATGCATGCATGCTTTGATAATGCTCTGTGCCTAACCAACACTAGTGTTGCCAACGCTCGCAAGCCCACTCGATAGGCATAGAGAACGCATACATATTCAGAGCCACTGCAACAAACACAAAAGCACAATTTCCTAGAAAATTGTGTCACCAACCGGCTATGCTATCTACTGCATGTCTGTGTGTTCACATTTCTGCCAGAGTCTTTTTATTCCGTTACTTTTCCCTCCTTGATATCTTTTGCCAGCTTTCTCACGCATGCTGCAAATTGCATTTGGGCAATAGGCATGGCCAGGTCAAGGATGCCTGATGGGATCCAACCACGATATTCACAATCCATCAGCCAGATGAATTCACACTCATCAGGAGAAGATGCCACCGGGCGAACGATCTGCGCACCTGGACCGTTCCAAGCCCTGTAAGACACGGATAAAAATGAAAGCTGGGATGCAGAAATGCTGACAACGCAAAAAGATGCTCTACAATGTGCTGAGGGAGCTGAAAGCCAAGAATGCCAATCCCTGGGCTTACTTCCCCAGGTACATCTCCAGTCCTCTCGGGCAATTAGTCCCTTCCCCAATCCCTTGAGATTGGGGGGGGGGATAAAATAGGACAAAACTGATCTATGATCATCTGGGTTTGGTTCATAGACCTGGTGGTGGGTCACACAGGCACAAGTGACTGCACATAGGCGGAAAAAATCTAAGAGGAGGCGACAAGAAACAAGGTACAGTGTGGTGACTGTGACAGCACCATGTGGTAGTAATGCTTAGTAAAGATGTGCTTGGCAAAACAGCAATAAAGTTACATTGTTGGTTCAGCGCAAACGCAATCATCCTAACAATGCAGGTGTCACTCCTTCATATTGAACAAAGAAATGAGTGAGGAAGCGCAGTCAGCCCAATTGTTGAGAAAGAGGGCGATAAAAGCTGCCTTCCACAACCAGAATCTACCTTCTGGACAGGAGCAGTTACGTGTGAGGCAACCAACCAACACCCACACTTGCATGCACAAACTGTCCTAATACATCCGATGTGTCAAATAGAGCACATACTCTTAGTTATTATTGCACCCGATTCTGTTCCTCCTGGTGAAAAATCTTTTCTCCAACCTTAAGTGCTTCCAAAAAATTGAGTTCCTCATGCAGTCCTGTTAGGTTAAGACGCATTCAACCCCTGTGACTTAGCAATGATTACCCCGCCCTCTTATCCAAACAGAGCTTCCCCGAGCTCTTACGCAGCAAAATGAATGCAATGCAATATTTAAATGTAGTGAAAGCATGTGTACACAAACGGCACTGCATTATGCTGAGAGTATACAGGGTAGCTGTTTCAGGGTAGCTGTCACTTCATTAACAGTTCCACCTAGATTGCTGAAACTTTGTGCAAATAATTTAATGTGATGTGCCTTTTGTCGGGAAAATTATATTCTGTATGGCCTTCATTTTTCTTGGCCGTCTTCTGGGTCTCTAATCTCTTGGGGACTGACATGTTTTATGCATAGTCGCCACTTAGATTTTGTATCATGCCTCTGAGTCCTGCATATCATATGGCTGTGACTTAAAGGGATTTAATTGGTGAAAGTACTTTTTTCGGAAATGTTACACTTTGACTTTCAGACGATGTAATTGACACGTATATCTTTGAATTAGATGCACATTATTTTCTGGAGGGAGAGAAGGTTTCGAGGTTTCAATGGAAAGTTATTGCTAATAACTTATTTGCAGCATAGAAATGCCAGCACACTCAAACCCTCCCTCATCATGCAGTGAATTAAGGTTACAGGTGAAACCGTGTTGTAGCTGCCAAAGGTGGCCATTTTGAGCACATATAGGTTGGTATGTTACACAAAATACATTCATATAATAAAATTTAGATGAATATTGCACAAGGCCATGAGTTACAATAATTTTTCTTGATGCCAATCAATGTTTCACTTTGCAAAAGAATAAAACTGGAGAGCAGAGCTCCAATTCAGGTGAAACAGGTAAGCAACGCATCCCACACAACTCGTACGTACATACCGGACAATTTTGGAACTCTTTGGTCCAGGGAAATCCACAGAACAACCACCTTGCACAAAATTGTCGCCATGGAAATCAGTCTTAAAGAGGAAGATGAAATCTCTGGGTGAAACAACGCCCCCTGGGCCTCCCTCAGCTGTCACTTGGTATGAGATGGCCACTCTATCATTGAGGCGCTGAAAAGATTTTGAGCCTACCTTAAGATTTCTTGTGCTTTCGCTATTGTACAAGCATGTTCTCCTCAGTACCTTGAGGATCTTGTGCTCCGTGACAGTTGTATTCCACTGGCAGAGCTTTTCAGAGTCTTTCATATGGTGAATCAGCTTGTCTGGAGCAATGTCGATTCTGGCAGTGACACGATATATCTTCTTCCCTGGCAATGATATCAGCTATCAGTTATATGCGGGCACATGTTATGGTGAAGTCAATGCTCCACATACTGTATGAAGATCATGGACACACATGAATATCTTGCCTCGTTTGTTTTTCTTCATGACGACCACATCCCCATGCTCATTCTTTTTCTCCACCTTCCAGCCATCCTCTGAGTTGGCAATCTCGAGAGCCTCAAGCCAAGCATCATCTGCTAGCTTTAGAAGCTCCTCATCCTAGATGGAAAAGAGGAATCTAGACAATGTGTTGTATCATGCACTACGGTGAGGGGAAGGTTGATTGTGTCAATGAAAGTCACACTTACTTAGCCGGCACATAAAGTCACTTACCGACTTCGTTGGGGCCATCTTTGTAATGTTAAAGGACTAGTCTGCCAGACTGACTTGGATTCCGCAGTGTTGCCGCCACAGACCAGGAGAGATAACTGAGCAAAAGAAAACAAACGGACGTGACTCTTTCAGCTTGAGTAATTGCGAGTACAGGCCTACAGTTTACCGACCAACTGCATATACTGCTGAATACATAGGCTGATAAGATAAAAGGGATGACGAAATGGGTTCTTCACTTCCCTAATGCAGCACTGTGACAAATCTTGCTTTACGCATACACAATACAATTCCACGGCAGAAACAAGGAAGGTAGGCATGGTTGCATGACGGACTTGTGCTTCTTCTGAAGTGTCTTCCATACCACCTGATGCCGGCATCCAGAGGTACATTGCGTTCAGGAGTCTCCTGCATGATCGGGTCAACGGCAACCAGAAAGCGTTGGATAATGTTGAAGGCACCAGAATGATCACAAAAAGGCGATTTTTTGAGCAAAAAAGAATAAAAATACATTTTTTCTACTTAAAAAACGAATTTCTCAATTGATGGCAGCAAAATAATCATACAAGGTGTATGATTATACACATGATTACACACATACATGTCGTATTTGCAGCGCCAGAACTCTGGCGCTGCCCAGATCGTCGTTGGGGGAGCCGGCAGTAAGGGTGTCGTCAGAGCAGTGAAAAACAGATAGCGGCCAACTGACAAGGCAAGTCAGCTGGTAAAAAGGTCCAAGTGCTGCTAGGCTTGTTCACGGGACTTTCGGGCACAAGCCGGGCCAAACAGAGCGAGAGATCAAACTGGCTGGCGGGTCAGATCCAGCCCACACACGAGCTTGAACAAGTTTCGTTGGAACTTTTTTCTTACCTTAAAAAATTGATCATCGAGAACGCTCCAAAGTTTTGTGGCTGTTACCAGGGGGAGTTGGCTGCTCTATCTGTTCACGGCTCTGGGTGTCGTCTGACACGTAGTGTTTTTTGCGTATGTAGTAACGAGAGTAGTAACAGTAATAGCAGACTGTAATAGTGCTGTTTTCGATTTCTTCAGCGAAGTATCGAAGTTACCTACAAAGGTAATGGTTATGGTTACCATCAACATTCAGTCCTGAAATTTGTTCCGAAGGGTTTTTTTGCATTCAAAGCTAAAGTAAAACGTACGAATTCGCACTCCTGTTTTCGCTCTTTTGACCGTGCTTGGGGCTCTGCGCTCACACTTTGCAGCGTTTGCTGCTTCACGTTCGTCATGACAGTTGAACGTGGGTCGAGACGCCAAGGATCATCAGAGACGTGAGGCACGTTTCACCCAGGGTGCAGCTGAGGCCCTGAGCAACGTCCGCGAGGGCTTCCCCGAAGCACTTGGCTGCGATGAGGATGGCGTTTCTCCTCCGTTCAGAAGAGCACGGAAGAGTGTTCCCACTGCATGGTTGCACTGAACTTGCACCTTTATGAAAACGCAATTCAAGCTCCTGTTTTCACCCAACCTGATGATTCATATTTTTGATGTCTACAAAGGTCGGAGGTTCATCACAGATCTATAAGCTGGTTTCTTTTCTCAAATATTTACAGTTGTCATTTCCACTGCAATTGATTGGGTAATTAGAGTGGGTTAACAAATGGGCTGGCTTGACAGTTTGCCTGGGCCAGACCAATTGTCAGTTAATGAAAGTCAAGGTACAGTAGAAGCCGGTTATTATATTAGCCTACTTATACAGGAGAACACGGTTAATGTGTCAGTTTTTCTATGTCACGAGGGTTCTACTGTATTTGGACTGGGCAAGTAGCCTTGGTTACGCTGCCCTGGGGAGGGAATACACTGTAACGTCCGTCGCTCTGGTGGCCGCGTTGTGCTGGCACAGGAGCTAGTGTTGTAGGTGGGGCTGATCGTTGAAAGTTTGCTCCGGGTTTGAGTTTATAGAATCCTCCAGATTCTTGACTTTTTCTTGCTCGTACCCACTGTTCAGGTAAAGGACTAATTGCCAAGTAAGATAATCCATCTGGACTGGGCAATTACTCAGGGACAGACTAATTAGCCATTTCTGCCAAAGAAAAAAAATGGTTGGCGAGGAGTCTGGTCATGATTGACCATCCAAATCGGTGCAGAAATCTGTGGAAAGAAAACAAATGAGAATTAATGGGGGCTGGACCTGTTCTGGCCAGATGCCTGGGCTGACCCACGACTTTATATTATTTCATAAGTAAATAAAGGGGCGCCGCGCGTAAAAAGCAACACTCAGATTTTTATTTAGAAACTAAGAAATTCTGTTTTAAATTAAGGTTGAATTATAGGATATTTTCAGGATACATTAGGGTAGTTATGGTGTACAAAATTACTCTATATAACCACCATTGGCCTGCACCACCAGCTCCAGCCTGGAGCGAAACTTGCTGCAACTGTTCCGGATGAAGTTTGGCTCCAAGTTGGCT
>JAAUXU010143442.1_pt1 | contig 10720 bp, 12 predicted proteins | sample 7278151 | NCBI WGS metagenome assembly JAAUXU01 (sample SAMN14350113, study PRJNA611818) | marine sediment metagenome | isolation source: surface marine sediment (1.8m) | place: French Polynesia: Moorea | collected 2018-08 | reverse complement strand
GTTTGTTGATGGACTACCTGTGGTGCATCCTCATGGCTGGCCATGATGATGTACTTTGAAGGTTTAGCCCTTGCTCTACCCTTGCTCTGGATATAGGACCGAAATTCAGGGATGTTGTCAAACCTGTGATAATGATGAGCTTATTGTCGCTACAAGAGTTACGCTCAAGATCTCACCTCACAACAAGGTTGCAGGTCTTGATGTCCACACCTTCTTCAAGGACACACGTGCTGACAAGGCAGTTGACCTTACCTGACCTATGAGACATTAGGGATGTGTCACTAAATCGAAATGGGACTTGAGCTTGTCATTCCCTTTCAAACCTGAAGTTCTGGAGAGTCTCATTGAGCTTTCGGTTCTCCTCCTGGATGATTGTCAGCTTCTCAGGGTCTAAAGAGGAGGGTCAGAGAAGCTGAGTTTATCAGGGTGAACTAATTCAGCTCCACTTAAATTTACCCATGTTAGGTTTCTTCAGAAGGTGCCTTGTTGTTTGCCCCACAGCACAGTCCACTGTCAAGTAGCCCAGCTCCGCTTTCTTGTAAAATGCTGCCTGCTTTAAGACATATGCCAATACCCCTGCAGTCTGGCGCATTGTCACGAAGATTAGTGCTGTTGGCACTTTATCATTTAAGCAGTGTGCCTGTGAAAAATCAAGGTTACTGTATCAAGTAAGGCAGAAATCCTTGCTTCTTCCCACCTCATCCAACACTTCCATCAGCATCAAGACCTTGTTTGAGCTGAACTTTGAGTCTTTCACTACCTTGGAAGGGAGACATTAGCTTTGAGACTTCACAACTGAAAAAAATGGTCTAAGCACCCCTCTTAAGTCACAATGCTTGTACTTTTCTTGCCTGACGGAATCTGCAGTGTTTTGAGCACTCTTGAGGATGTCCTCCATGAAGGTCCCTTCTGCAAGCTCCTTTTTGGTTTCGAGCAAATCCTCATGGTAGTACCTGACCAAGCAGTGTGTCCCATAAATGCCTGAAGATAATTTTTACCAAAATTGCAACTTTCAACTTTTTGCTAAAGCCAGCAAGCAAATACCCAATTCTTTGAAAGAGGTCTTCAGATTTTCCAGGAGCATTTCAACCCTCTTGACCTTTTTCTTGTCCTCCTCCAATGCTGCTTTGAGCTCAATGCTATCAGACTCAAATTCTGTTGCCCTTTTTTTAAGCTGTAGACCATGCAGATGAGCAATTTCTTTCTTGCCCAGGTCAATCATACTCTTCAGAAGTGGATACTGATCCAAGGTGTTGCTGGCATACTCCTTAAACTCCTCACTGGGGGAGGTGACATGTCTGGAGTTGCATAACCATGAAAGTCTCAAGCAAAAATGACAAGGATATTTTTGCAAAATTTTACAGCACTCACAGCAGCAAATTACAGATGTTCTCTGTGGTGATGACATTGCAGTTTGTGGCTTTTTCAAGGTCCTCCTTCAATTTGAGGAACTTGGCTTTGTCGCATTGCTGTGTCACAATACATGCAGTCAAGCCAAGGATCCTTGGGAGCTCCTCAAGCCTACTCTTGGTATGTTCTTTGTAGTAGTGATAGTGGTTCATCACCTGCATGTAGGGGTGGTTTTTTCTTGTGTGATGAATCTCATCAATGATTAGGAGGCTAACATGGTCAAAAGAGAAAATCCCCCGCAATAGAAGGTCACAAAAAACATCATGCACAAGCACCAGAACCTGGTGCTTGTCAATCTCTTTGCCCCACTCCTCATCTGTCCAGTTGTCAACATTGTCAGAGCCACAGAAACTCCTCACAGCCAGGCTGGTGTTGACAGCCTGCTGGGTAACAAGGGCCACAGTGTTGACCAAAAAGATGGCTTTCTTTGTTGAGTTACTTTGCCTGCAGACCAAGAAAAAGAACTTAGGATATCACATCAGGACTCCATCTGTGTTTTGCTCTCACCTGAGCTTTTCTGCATACTCCTTGATGAGCATGGCAGCAATGAATGTCTTGCCAGAGCCTGTGCCCAGAAAGACAATAGAGTTGGCCTTCCTCGCCTTGGCAAAGAGCTCCACCTTTACAGAAGAATGGCCATGAAATCAACGAAATTTGGTCCACCCCATGAAAGGTCACACCTGGTAAGGTCGAGCCTTTTGAATTTGACCTTCACCTCCTTCTTTCTTCACCTCCATGGCCTGTCTGGTGTATCTCTCTCCTTTGATGATGCTGTGTTGCCTGAATGGTGTCTCATCAGTGACACTACAGGAGAGTCTCTCCTTGAATGTCACCATCAAGAAACATGTATTTCACTGATATTTTGCAAACACAAAGTCATTTTTAAAGCTTTTTTGCTCATGTGTAATTCTGTTGACAATGTTCTAACACCGAAGTGCAACTAAAGAAAATGCCTGCACTGATGACAAAGAAGTCATTGCCCACCCTTACTAGAAAATATTGAATTATCTTGCAGAAACATCCCCCCTCTATCTTAAAAGCATCTCTGTAGGCATCATTCCAAGCTCGTGGGACATCATCATTTGAGGGTGAAGAAAGATGGGCAAAGCCTTTCTGAGCAACATGATCTTTCAAAAGGTTACCTGGAGATGTGAGCACAAACTCTGTTTCTGACAAGAAATGTTCGTGGAATGGTGACTCATGAGTTCTTTCAGGTCATGACATGCAAGAGCAATTTTTTTTTGCCTAAGGAGAGTAAGGTAGAGATTGGGGCAAGCTCATCAGGGAGACCTCTTGGTCAGGTTAAATCAGATCCCAACAATTTGAAGTGTGGCGAGTTTGGGCTGAAATTTTTACTCCCGTTCTCTGAATCATGTGGAGTCAGCTAGAGACAAGACAGTACAAAGAGACTGGCATTCATAACCCCAAACTGGACTTGCACCATCTCATGATAAGCCCCCTGCACCTTGTCTTTGAATGTAAAAGTCATCTATCACATGCGCACAAGTATAATAGTGCAGACAGTGCTAAATATTTACATTTCAAGGAAAATTCTAGAAAAAATAAGGACCACTTTATTTTCCAGGGTGGTTTTTGTTTAACCAGGGTGTCACCAACAAACAAGTCAATTGCGTCAAAATGTTTGTTGCCACTTCTTCTCCATCATGAATCCTCCTTGTCTATTTGATATCAAGCAACTTCTTTGTGAGTTAGCTTATCCATGCTGATTAGGGTGCATATTCAAACTACACAACAATGGGCAGGCTCAACAAAGGATCCCCTGTGTCCTCCATCAGGAGTATTGAGGAGACAAAGACAACATAGGTGAGCTGTCCCTCACCCCCCCAATCATAAGGAATAGTTCAAATTGATGCCAAACACAAGTTTAGATTTGATGGTGGTACCTGCATTGTGCTTTGCCTGTTATGCAACAGAGCTATTACTCAAAGAAGTGTTTATTTGTGACTGTCCTTACTGCCCTGCACTTGGCAGTGGAAGGAGGGGGAGTGTGAAGCATCTGAGTATTACACTTTTGTGTAATAATTATCTCTGTGCAGTGGAGAGGGAAGGCTAACACCGCCCTCCCCATGCTCATGTCTGACTGACGTGGACATTGTATGTATAGCGTCCCCTAGCATCATTGACAGTGTCAGAGACTGACTTCATATTCGAGACATCCGTATCTACAGAGAGGTGATTTCCACCTGACAGAAGCTATGGCGTAGAAATACTTCATTTGCGGAAGGAAGTGAGAACTGTCAGTCAATGGACTACTACTGCTAGGTGGCAGTTAAAGCTTCGGTCTACTACATAAAAACAAGCACTGCAAGCAGACCAGATTCACAAACAGCTAAAGCATTTCACTTGGGCAGGGCATACGAGAAGCCAAAATGTTGGTGCTTATATCTGGCAATATAAGTGAGTCCTCTGCATATCGTGTATGTGCTTGGAATGTACGCAGTCCTTGACATGCTCTAGCAAAATATTTTGCCAAAATTATCATTACAAGCTTCAAATAAAGCAAATGACATTTGAGAAATGGGCTGACTTGGCTGGCGTAACTGGGCAGCTCAATGGACGATTTCCGGCAGTTAGGACCGAAGGATGCAGCACCCTCTGTATACAAGCGTGCGAGTGCGCTAAGACCATTGGCACACCGAAACTGTCTCTTTGGAACTCGCACTGCCCATGTCCCCAATTATAACTGTCGTACCTACCTTGGACTACACGGTGCAAACAGCTCTTCCGAAGCAACGAACTCCGCCACTGACGAATGCCAACCTTCCAGATAGCAATATTTCTTACTCTTACTATTTCTGTTGAACACTGACCACTGAGACCTCAGTGTCACTGACGCCGCCGCTATGATGCACGTCAGCTGACCCCTGAAACGTTGGGCGACAGTTGACGTTACTCTCCTTGGGTTGCACCTATTCGCTGTATGTAACAGAGAGGATAAAAGAGGGGGAACGCATTCCAGACACTTTATACAATTGGACTGCAATCAAGAGCTGGAGCATTTTGCCAACATGTAGAGCCGAAACTGAGTTGAGGTCCTCTGGCCTGTGTGTAGTCTGCAGCCACAGGATGCATGTTGATGTGACGATGCGATGCACTAATAGAAGACAGAGCTAAACAAATCAATCGAATCTGGATCTTCTGGAACCTCCTCCAAGTATCGGCTGCTGATCTGTATTCGGCGTTTTATAGAAAGAGAATTATGTCATACAAACTGATGTAACACAGACGTTCACACAACAAATGCGGGAGGATGCAAAAAACGGGGAACAGATTTCCCTGCCACCAACAGCGCTTTTGCTTTTCTACATTGAATATGGCTGAGGGCAGCTGGCAGCTGATTTTCAACAAAAAATGTAATGTGGAGATGAGAGCAGAGTGCGAAGCATATTCGTTAAGTCACAAAACAACCAGAGGAAGGACTCGTGCACAAGGAAGTTTGTTGGGAGACTGCGATTGGTGCAGTCGGGGCCAACAAGGGACACTGACAACACTGACATGGAATGAGGACAACAGTGACAAATGTTGTGACACCCGTCTGATAATGGCTCGCCCCGTCATGAGTGGCACTTGCTCGAGCACTACAATGTCCTCCCAGTTGGACCAACGGAGAATCCTCAGATTCTCGGCTTACACTGGTCATGACATCAGTCAACATGACCTCTATTCCGACCGTAGATGACCATGTTCCTCTCTCCCGCTTGCAACAGGACAATCTGCCAATGGCACAAGGGGCAGCCAAGTAGCAGATTCGGGCATAACTCTGGCACTCCCGCGCCATTTGCAAGGCCCAGATGTATTTCACACCTAACTCCAAGTCCCCCGCGTGGCTGAATGGCAGCATTGTCAAGCAGTGATCAAGAAGATACGTCAAGCTGGTCTGCCAAATCTCCCAGATTTGCAATTTTTCTAAACGTGCTGCCTTCAAGTCATACCTATAATTGAACAAGGACCCGATGTTGAAACATATGACACAGTACATTGTTGTTCCGAAGTCCGAAGACAAGCGAAAACGTTTCAAGAAATGTCAGTTTCTGAAAAAAGATAAAATATGCCCACATGGCAAGCCTGTTGAATGGACACGTCAGAAATCCAGCCAGCCTAGGCATGACTGGTTGACAAGCATTGAGAATGGAGAACACGAGGATGTCATCAGACTAACTCTTTTTCAAGCTTGGGTGGGTTGTACTGGATGAAAATGGCCCTGAGCCTTCGAGGTTTGGCTGAGGCTCAAACCATTTCTACACGAGGATCAATTCCATGACAATGCACACATTGACATTGCACACGACATCGCTGTCGTCGTCATCTTGCTGTACCATCTGTTTCTCCCCATGTGCCTCTTTTCATCCACAAATATGCTGCCGCTTAGTCAAGTTCGAGCTGTTCTATTTGCTAAGTTTGTTTATGTTTATATTGTCTTGTGTTTGTACTTGCTGTGTTTGTACATGCTGTGCCAAAGAAGCTGGCCAGCACCCCAGGGTCGCCTTCAATCAAGTCTTTGCGCAGAGCATTCTGAACAGCTTCACCCGTCATCTCAACAATGTGGAGTTTTGGAATGCCCTAGCAAGAAAACTTGTAGCATATCTACAATTTAGCTTTGGATTACTATTGCAATGAATATTCTTATGTTGCCTTCTGGATTTCACAAAACAGATGGATGGAGCAAGCAGAGCAGAAACGAAGCTGGAGGAAGAAATGACGTACCTTCAAGAAACAGAACCAGCACAAAGCTGCTCACGCTGGCCGTCAAGTTCTTCTACTCGGTCAAGTTGTGGCAGGCATTGGAGGTGCAGGTGTCGAAGAAGTCACGAAGTCCTTTCCGCTGGTGACAAGGCCATTTGCAACTGCTTGGCTACACTGAACATTAAGCTTTCTGAATCACCTCTTCCTTGGTGACAAGCTGTCAGACAACATGACTTCCCAATGCTGCACAAGATTGCCACTAAATATCTTTGCGTACCTGGTACCAGTGTCCCCACTGAGCAGGTATTTTCAACTGCTGGGGGGGATCATTACAACGGTCCAGCCTCAATGATGCCAACGCTGCATCGCTGATTCTTCTTAAAGACATGAACGACACGTATGGTACACATTATGGGTTGTTTATTTGCAATTGAACGCACGATTTCCGGAATGTTTTCCCACTTTCAAAATAGTTGGAAGAGGTGAAATACCGACTTGGGTCAGCTGAACGTGAGTCCGGAGACACAGAGTAACTATACCGGTATAGTTACTCTGTGCTGGAGAATCGGACTCAGGGTGGAGCGCCCCCTTACCATGGATGAGTCTAAGAGTGTTGATTCACAATATGTCCCCTGGGGGGGATATAGCAGTGAGGGAAATGTAGTGCCAGAATATATCCCGCCAGACAGTAAATAAGCGGGGAAATATTCCGGAAATCGTGTGTTAAAATCTTAACATTTGAAGTAGATGCTATACAACACGGGGTGCTACAGTTTTTCTCTTCCCCTTAAATCAGACATTTTGACTCCACAGGCTTGTACCAATGATTTGAAACGTGTGCACGATACGATCTGTCCCGTTTGTGCATCCCATGCGCGTGCACTGTCTGCGAGCACAGTTTGCACGTCTACTATGAGAGTGTTCGGAGAATGAGATGCGACAAATGAGATGCAACAACTACTCAGTTGACTGTACTTGGAGTGTAGATGGTGTAAAATTGGGCTGGGACCCGGGCTTAGCATTCTCTATGGACTCTCATTGGAAGACATCCTCACCTCCTCCATTCACTCGGACTTCGCTTCCAAATGGAGAGACTCGTGTGAACTAACAAGGTTTGATGGTTGTGTATGTGTGAGTTTCCTCATCTGCCACCTATTTCCCCATAATGTACCTTATATTCTATCCTGACCCAGTGTCCGATTATTCCCTCACTCCCCGTGTCCAGTGGTCTTACCCACAGAGTCCACTTGTGTTCGCGCCCCTGGCATAGATCTCCTGGGCGCTCGTCACCTCCAGGAAGGCATCAATCATCTTACAGGGCTTGCCAACCTCAGCCTTTAGCCCCAAGACTTTGAGAGCAGGTTTTGCTCCATTCTCTGGAGCAAAATTCCAGTGTGGAACGAAGGTCGCAGGTAAGGGCGACTGTTGGCACAGAAGGTCAATATCACCTGGATCAACAAATCTGTGGTCCAGTGTCATGGAACTTGTGCACCAACAGCGCAAACAAGTTCCAACAATTTCAGCAGCGCATAAAAGTGCAGGCATGGAGAGGCTGTCTGCATTCCAACAGAGTGCGGAAAAATTATCATTTCATTGTTTTCTGGCTCTTCCGCACCCGAAGGACCTCGGCCATGCTTTACCTGGCCTTATATTCTAATAAAATATATGCTGTATCCTCACAACATTTCTGGTGATGTCGCACACATTCCGTGAGCTCCGGAGCAAATTTCATCAGGTTCAGCTCTGTAATGCTAATTTTTGTGCACCCTGCCTAAATGATTAGACTGAAAGGCAGCTGTTCATCTTCACCATTTGAACAATGGCGCCCACAAGAAAACCAGGAGTAAAGTAAGACATTGATATAGCATAGACACAGACATTTCTGTGACTGAAACTTTGGGTGTTTGTTATGGTTGCTCTGAAGTTGAAGTAGCAAAACTATTTATTGCCTAGATGTCATAGCATGAGACATAACTATGCTACAAATCTTACCATCTAAATATAGATTGTGGGCACAAGCCTGCACAAAAAGTGGAAGACCAGCAGCAATGGGTAACAGGAGGAAATTGTCCAAGTCTACATTGGAAGTGCTGGATGATATTGAGGAGCGAGAGCTGGACATTCAGAACATTTTCCTGAACCACTTGTTGTCAACTTGAACTCTGATGAGGACAGTGGTGACAAAGAAGGAGGTGGACTTGTCGATAATCTTAGTGTGAGACAGCTTCAAGCTCCTGCCCAACCTGTCCTGTCTGATGGGTTGGCGCTGGGAGGAGATGACAAAGACGAAGATGTACCAAACCCAAAATACCGTCATCACTGGATGATACAAGAGGATGCGCATCACCCATTTGTGGCCAGTACCATGCCACGAAGCAGATTTGAGGAAATCTGGTGCTTCTTCCAATAATGATGTCCTGGATTCTACGGACAAGGTGGCCAACCTTCGTCCCGTGACGGATGTACTCAATGGGAATGTATGAACAATAACGATGCTATGTAGGGGCAAATGATCGTGTGGTGCGTGGACTGTTTGGATGAGCACTGGTCTGGGGAAAACGTTCGTTCTGTTGCTTACCAGATCTTGACACGTGCAGACGTAAAACCAGTGTGTGCCCAGGAATGCGCTTTTGACACGGACGAACCACTACGACCCGACACCCGACGCCGTCTGGACTGTGTGCGTGACTACGGAGTGGTCTGGGCTGTCTGCCCTTATGTACTTCTGTCCGGGGCTGGTTTCTGCCATCTTTCGCGGTGTTTTTTGTTCGCGCGCGGCCGAATTTTGTCATTTCATCTCGCGGCTGACGGGCCCTGGCCGATTTTGATCATTTTCGCGGCGTTTTTTTGACATCCGTGGGTCGAGCTTTTATCATCTTGGGTATTATTTTAGGTTAATGGGTGCACAGATGCAAAACGAAACGAGACCATCTACTGGACCGATTGCTGGACTAATGTTACTCATGCCAAGATGGTCTATGGCTACCTTAGTGTCGTCGCTGTCTAGCGGTGAAAGGTGTCAGCTACAGAGACGTTGGAGTCCATCTGGGATCCACTTCCATTGGTCCAGGCAGTGGCTGCATTGGTTGGTCAAGCCATGTTCTACTGGTGGACATGGGGCAGTGAACGTGGGTGCCTCCACCACTAACACATCACCAACTTCGATTTTCTCTTGAGCCACGTGAAAGCCCTCCTTCAATTCAACTTTGGAGGAAATGTTAGGAATAGGCTTTGAATGACCACCTGCCAACTTGGGCACAATAGGTGGCATTCCAGGAGGTTTTGGCCTCTCCAGATTTTTGCCCCCTTTGTTCTTGGCAGTGACCTCGCCACGGGCCAATTTCTCCCTCCTCTTCTTCTTCATCCCTGGGGAGAGGCCACTGTACTCCAAGGCCATTATCACTTGCTTGAGTGATGTGTTGGCACTCTCATACTGCCTCAACTTGATCTCAGTCAGAGTCTTGAGGTACCAGAAGTGATGGTGCTTCTCCTCATGTAGGTCGACTAGCCATTGATGAGCAAGATTCAGGTCCCTGTAGATGAGGTCAAGGTTGAAGTGCTCCTGAGTGGCACAAGATGTTGTGCCACTCCTTAAAAGAAATGACATGACTATCACTTCCAACAATACAATGTTTATATTTCATACATACTGCCTTGATTTGCTGCTCCAGGACACGTAAGCTTGGAACCCCTCTTGGTCCACATACCACTCATCAAAGGGGGTCCCATGCCATGAAGTCCAGTGGATTGAGGTCAGGAGAGTGTGCTGGCTAGTAGGACTTACCAAGCAATGCCCCCTCGACCTCCTCCATGGCTTCTGACATGGCAGCCTGTGTTGTTCGTGGTGTGTGCTGGTGCTCTGTCCATAAAGAGGAGGCTGTTTGAAATATTATGTTACGTTTAACTTAGATCAGTCTGTCAATACCTGTTTCCCTTAATGCCAGCAGCTCCCAACCAAGTGAAGAATGGCCGCAGGGCAGGAATGAATCAGCGTGCATTCACTGTCTCACATTGCCAAAAGACGTGACACCACGACCTGCCATCTGAAATGAAGACACCCAGCACCATGAGGCCGTCACTACATTGACAGCCATTGTTGATGCCAGCATCTCCAGCCTGCCACAGCCTTGATAACTGAAGAATAACAACGTGAATGATACAAACGATGCTTGCAAAAGTCGCAACAGTACCTGTCCTTGGTTGAGTTTAGATAGGGATTTAGCTCCGTCTTTGCCTCATCCAAAAACATTTTAGGACTGAGACCATCGTGTAAACATCTCAGCAGCCCCCTGCATGTTGTTTCCTCTGCTTCTTGTCCTGAGGTGTGAGCTTCTGCCTCCTCTCCCTGGCCCTGGGGACACACATACATACAGCCTGTCTTTTTAATATATATAGTAGGCTAAGTCGAAGAGGGGTCAACTTAGGAAATTCACTGACAGCGTCTGGGGTTTGTTACATGGGGTCAAAAGATGAAGATACAGTCAAATACTTTTGAAAAAAGATTGTGTTTACCTATGTTCAACTTGATTTGAAATTTATGTAGTAAGCTACTGTAGTAAATTTGCTGTGAAAGTAGATTTCAGCTCTGGTGACTGTCAGAAGCTGC
>JAAUXU010051537.1_pt1 | contig 10723 bp, 7 predicted proteins | sample 7278151 | NCBI WGS metagenome assembly JAAUXU01 (sample SAMN14350113, study PRJNA611818) | marine sediment metagenome | isolation source: surface marine sediment (1.8m) | place: French Polynesia: Moorea | collected 2018-08 | reverse complement strand
CAACAAAACCATTCAGCCGTGTGGGGGGGGGCTCCCCCCCCCCCTCCCGGCCCCCGCGGGGGCGGGGGGGGGGGCCCCCCCCAAACCTCTGCATTCAGGCCCAGAGATGTGAACCTCTGTAGGGAAATGCTCAGAGCTTCCGTTGTTGCAGTACTCACCCCTACCTTGCTAGCATGATATTTAGAAAGCATCACTACAGTACTCGATCCAATGAGACAAGGCACGCAATGTAGAAGTAAGAGAGCCGCTCATCCAAACAAGATTGAAGGAACCTCGAGTAGCAAAAGAAAAAAAGGCCCGAGTCACAGTCATTGTATGAGAAATACCTCATTCCGTCCGGCGGCAACAGGTCTGGTGGAGTCGCCATGCCATCTCTTTTTAATGGCAGAGGGAGCAATGTTCAAATCGATACGTAGCTTACGGTACAAGGCAAAGCATGAACCGGGTGTACAACGCCGCAGTCGACGCTAATGCTGGTGTCCGTGGTCGCTGCGGGCCCGCGTTGCTTATGCAAACATTCAAGATCGTTGTCTGGAGGAGCAGTGTGGACGAATTACCATTGGAGACCTGTTTATCACTCTCCAGTCCTCAGAAAAGCCCACTTTTCCACCAATTTGCCAACACAAACTTTAGTCTTTAAAATGAGGTAAAAAATGAGGGGAAACTTTGGTATGAAGAAAAGAGAGCTGAGCAAGAAGAGATATTGTTCGAAGGCCTGCGGTTGGATCGCTGGCAGACGCATGTTTATGGTGAGTGGACTCGAACAATCACTGGCCAAAGTTGAAAAAAAAAACCAGCCGTTCTTACTTCCTCAACTTTGGTTGTAAACGATATGATTGCCTTCGCAAAGGCCAAACAAAGGCTCCCAAGGCCCCATCAGAGGGCTCATCCAATCAAGGCCTGAGAAGGCCTTCCCCAGGCCTTCCCCGCACTATCATGGGCGACGTCACGACGGTGGTCTCGAATCGAGAGGTCATTCATTTTTAAATGACACATTTTCGAAAATTTTACTCACTGGGGCTGCTTGATGGGCACTTTTTTTCATTCTTTTCTTCCCTCATGTTTTCCAACTGTCTCTCAGGGCGAAGAAGAACAACTCCCACAGTTGATAGGCCGGCGCGGGCCTACGCTCCGGGCAAAAAAGGCCTTGCAAATTGGCAGGATCTTGGCGCGATCAAAACACATGCATTAATGAGGCTGCTCTCAACCCTCCCCAGGTCCCTCCCCTTTTTTGCTGGCTCCTATTCATGCATCCTTTATGACTCACAGTGTCCTAGACATGCAGAACAATCTGTTCTCTGGCGATCAGGAGCCAACAACATTTTCTTGCTGGGTAAAAAATAATGTTTGCACAGTTCTTAGCAAACATTTGCCTAAAGCAGAGAGACTAAATGGCCTTTTCCCTTCCGAAACAAGAAGAGACCTCCTTCAAAGACCAGCGGCCTTTGACGAGTTGTGACATTCTGTCTGTGAGCGTCACAAACCGGTCTTGCAGAAATGTGGCCTTTAGGGCCAGGCTTGATTTTTCCACATGGCTATTTTTTTGGTCGATGCTCTACAACTTTGTGTTATGACCATGTGCTAAACTTCGAGGTCACGTTCCGAGCTACCTAAAAAAAGGGGGGGGTCTCGAATGTAAAAGTTGTGTCTCGTGAGAATTGTCCATTCCTTTGTTTACCATAGGCCCTGCCAATTGCAAACAGTTCTCGACACTTTTATTAAAAAAAACCTTGAACCCTCAAACAACAACTTAGACAGTTCTAAAGCCTCCATTGGGCTAAACGCAGAGAACAGGGAGAGGGTATAAAAAACCTGAACAGAGCTGTTTCTCTTTTGCAGAAACATGAGAAGGGGGTCAATCAAAGGAGGAAGACACTAGAAAAATGTTGCTGAGAAGCAAACAGGAGTCATTTTCACTCAGTCTTTTCTTCCCTCCTTTGGCCTCGGAGCTTGCAAATATCAGGTTACAAAAAACCTTAATATCTTTAGCTGCTGCCACTGAAATTGATTTGTGCTAAGAAGATACTTACCAATCTGTTCAGCCTCTTCTTCTTCACGGCGAGCATCAAATTCGGAAGGTTTCGACTTCCTGCAGGCAGGAGCAGCATCCAATTTGCATTTCCCCTCTTTTTTCCCCCTCCCTACGTTGCAGCACTCAGGTCTGTGAAGGCGCAGTAGCGTGATGATATCGACCAACGAACGAGGCTCCGCTCATGTCTTCTCAGATGAAAAGTAAGAACGGGCAAATGTATGTACATGGATATAGCTATGCATGAAGGGCCGCTGGCGTCCTGAGCCCTCTGTTCCGTTCTTGGTGCCGCTTCAAAATGCCAACAGAGGGTGTGAAGACATGAGAATTGGCGACGGGGTCGACCCCTGGACGGGGTTGGGTGAGCGGATTCACGACGTTGCCCACAAGAGGTGCGCGGCCACTGCTCAGTCCTCAGTATCACAGGAGTGCAATGAATGCCTTCAATAAAATCTTCATTTTTGCCAACCTTTCTCTGTGCGTCTCTGTGTGCAGAGCGTTTTCAGCTCTCTCCTTCAGTCTCGCCAATGGAGGACTGAAGGAACGGACGAGCAGGGAAAGAGGAGAGAATAAGAGAGAGAAACGGAGAGAGAGAGAGAAAGCGCCCTTCACTCAGATGAGCCAAATTTTCTCCTTTCGCCTGCATTAAGAAGCATCTGAAATTGAAGCAGATTTGCATGGAAATTTGCATCAAATCAAGCCTGATTGTCCAATTTAACAGCCATCCATTTTTTTGGCAACTCGCTCCGTATGGACGTTCGGATCATGGCCGCCCAGGGTGGGGTATTTTTGGGTAGGAGCCCCACCAACCCCCATTTAATGGGCATTCAGGAAACAAACCGACGCTATCAAAGAGAGATGCGAGAGAAATAGAGTCACTACGAAAAGCTTCTCCCTAGATGAGGCTCCAAGATACAAATGGCCAAGGCCATGCTTAATGAAGGTCATTGCTCATTGGCGTAGTGGAATAAAGGAAGCTTATTTTGTACGCAAACACGAGCAAAGTGCGACGTTGTCTGATAGCGGACGCTTACACGCGCTATTGTACTGAAAATAACTTCGTACATATACATACATACATATATATGTGTGTGTGTGTAATGAAATCAAGCAGCCCAGCTGAAAACTTTGACAATATACATTGTCCCTCAGGTACAAAGAAAGGGCGCAGAGCTTTTGAAAGACTGACTTCTATATTATGAATGACAAAAAAGAAGACATAGCTTAGAAAATTAGGGCTGGATCGAGCCGAGGCCCAACTGGGCTCGCTGTCCCGGAAGTTAACGCTCGAGTTTGGGCCGAATGTTTTTCACTCAAGCCTCGAGCTCTCGAGCAGAAGCGGAGCTGGAGAGTTCGCGTAAAAAAAGGATGCCCATTGAAAGCGGGGGAAATGGGGATCTGAATAAAGGGTCGGCACGAAGGCCGAGCGAGGTCGCGGGCCGACCTTAACAGGCTCGGCCCAAGATTTCTGTCCCACCGATACAGCCCTACATAGAATTTCACGTGAAGACAACCAGGGTTGGCACGCTACTGGACTAAGCAGCAGGTAATGACACCACCTGAAAAGTTGTTCAGTGTCGTAAAAGTACGTTACTGATGTACGTGCGCACAGTGTAGTATATATAGTACATATAGCGACAAATCCAAGTTGTCCCATTTTGAGGATTGATGGATCATAGCAGATTCTGAAAAGGTGCGACTCAGACAACCGTAGTTTCAGTCGTCTCGTTGCAGCTAGGGTTGCCACATCTCTGGATCATCTAGGACTTTGGTGTTCGTCACCCTGTCGTACGTGGTGTCCCAAAAAGCTCGTAGGCGAAACAGGATTTCTTCAAATGGACACACAACCGCCCCGTCGTTCTCCACAGATGGAGTCTCACTGAACCCCTCGGTCTCCATAACGATTATTTACTCAATCTCTCTCTCTCCCTCAGACACACACACGCACACAAACAAACACAGAGAAGATGCAGAAACTTGGTCAAGTTTTGCTCAGATCAAAGCAAAGCTCGGAGTGTGAATGACCTGTGAAGTGCACAAACACAGGCGCACTCTTGAATCTGACAGCTCCTTTAACCCTTCTAAAAAAGGACTGAAGAAGAAGGCAAAAAAAGGGCAACGGAGACATTAAACATTGCCCTAATTTCCATTATGTCACGCCACATTGACTCGTAATGAGGCTGGAGAGAGCACCAAGAAAGAGGAAAGTGGGACGGCAAAAATCGAATTAAGTGTTTCTGCATTTTACCCCCCTTTTTTTCTCCACCGTTCCCCAGAATTTTCAAGGCACTTGCACAGATAACGCACAAACAGGAAATCTGGCTAGGAAATGTATCATTGTTGGAGAGGAGCTAAAGCAAACACTCATTGCGCTTTCTTGTTTTTTTGACAAAAACTTTGCAAAAAGGAATTTCGCATCGTAAACAAATGTGGCGTTGAATCATTCTTGGGCGGGAAGGATGGATGAGAGTTGACGAAACGGAGGTTGCATCATATACAGAAGCACAATTTTTTTTTTGGGGTGGGGGAGAAAAACAGGGTTTCCACCGCATAAAAAGGCACGATATTGGAGAGGGGGGGGGTAAAAGCAGGGATTCCACCATATCCTGGAGCACGAAATTTGAGCTGGAGAGACGCAAACAGGGGTTCTGCCTTTCACAGGAACAAGAAATTTGGTGGGGGAGACTAAACAGGGGTTCCACCACTCACAGGGAGCACGAAAAAGTTTCCAGCCTTAACCTGGAGAACTCGGCGACTTGAGTTTTAACGTCTGTTTGCATTAGGTTAAAGTTCAAACGTCTCGAGAGTAATTTTTTTTCCACTCTCCCGTCCACACTTTACGTAAATCTCAAGAAGCGTGAAATGGAATTGACTCTTTTTTTGGTGCCTCTTAACTCCCATGGGAGAAAAGAGTTGCTCTTAAAAAAGTAGCAGCAGCAGCTCCCTTGCTGCAAAAGTATTATGAAGAAATAATAAAGGCCGGTGGGGGACGCATAAATAATGGGAGCGTACTACAGATGGCAACTCTGAAAAAACTACTCGGCAGCTAAAATGGAGTAATTCGGCCGTTGCAAACTTGCAGAGACGTCCAAAAGTAGTGACTTCACTAAAAAAAAGTTACTCTTCAAACAAAGTTAAAGAGTCAAGGTCTACCAGTTTACCAGTGCTGGCTGAGATCACTTCTTTGACGAGACCAAATAAGTCGATGACGACGAAACCGTGGATGCCAATGAAGTGGTATCAGCGAGCACTGGTAAACTGGTAGACCTTGACTCCTTTAACTTTATTTGAAGAGTCACTATTTTTTAGTGTAGTCAATACTTTTGAACGTCTCTGTAAGTTCCATCGTGTCAGTTCTGACCACCGCTCGTTTGTTTACTTCCAAGATGCCAACTTAGGCCGCAGTCACACGTGCGGTTTTTTTTCTACCGCTGACGGTCCGTAATACATAATTATGGGTAGAACTATATTTACCTGAAATCACAAAAGCTAATGCGTAAAATGAAAGTGGTGAAAAAGTCGACAGCTCCTCCAATGTTTTACGCATTAGGTTTTGTGATTTCAGGTAAATATAGCTCTACCCATAAGTATTACGGATCGTCAACGGTAGCACAAAAACCGCTCGTGTGGCTGCGGCCTTAAAGCGAGAACAAAAGACATTCGCGAAGCTATCATGGAGAGAAACAGCAGGACATTTCTTTCCAGGTTTACTTTTCTTTCCATAGCACTGCCAAAAAGCTTAAGACGGTCGTATTGATCCGTTGTTTTATCAGCACAAGCTTCAATAATGACTGCTACACCTTCAGGGGGACTTGGAGAATTGCTCAATGTCTCTGGCAGGCTATTAATACCTGCGAGTCCAAAGCCAACTCCTATGTGTACTCATCTCTATAAACTTGAGTGTTATGTTTTCACATTAAATGTGCCTCACTCTATTTTCACGTGTGTTTTGCTCAAATATTGCACCAAATCACAAGAAATGACGTGTTTTTCGGCCATTGTCTCCATGAGTGACCAAGTGACCAATTTGTCTGGCCACATCTTCTGACGCTCTTACCTTCTCTGTCTCCAAAGGAGGAAACTGCAGACTTCTTACTGCACGCAGTCGTCTGAGAAACCAGTCAAAGGTGTTGGACTTCACTGACACGACGTACGAAAGGTCCTGCTGCTCAGGCAGCAACAGCGGCAGCGCCAGCAGCAACCTGTCCGTATTTATTAGGCCACTTTTCGCAGACGTCTCTTGTTTCAGCACTTGCACTTTTTCGACGGGAAGATTCTCCTCCAGGGTCATACACACTCACGAGAGACTCGTGGGGCGTCCACCCCTCTCCCCGTCAGCTCCCCTTCGAGGAAGCACCCCGAGTGCATGTAGAGCTCCGGAGTCACCCGACGGAGGAGCCCCTCCCAAGTCTGGCCTGCTGACGCGGCGAGAAGCGAACTCTATGACGGCCAAGTCACGACTGCCGACGGCTCAGGTGGCTGCCGAGGCCTGCCCCGGGCAGGCCACATCGGCCCTGGGCTGCCTCCTGAGTGAGAGAAAAAAGGATTCCTGGAAGTGAGTTGCAGTAACGAGAAGTCGACTCTTCGGACTGCGTCAAGTAGGAGAAATTCCCTCAGGAGAAGAAGTGGGAGAGAAACACATGCAGTCATGACAAACACACGTGATTTCGCTCCCTTTCCTCCTCGGAGCTGCTTCTCCCAAGAGAGGCTCGATCTTGACTCCATCCGACTTATGCAAATTTCTTGGCGTGCGATTCGCCAAAAAAATGATCAGCTACTGCAAATTAATGCCTTTCCCCATATCCTCTGTCCACTTAAGGCGCGCTAAGCCCGTGCAAATTCTCATTTAGAAGCCCAGAATTTGGGTATGCACTTTACACGACGCTTCCAGCCCCTGTGGAGGACAACTTTAATCTGCGCGTGCGTGTAGAGAGCTGTAAACTGTCAATTTTCTCCAGCTCTTGTCACAAAACGGCCTCTTCAAGAAAAGCCTCCCCGTTTTCTCTCTCTTCGTTCCCCCCTACCCAAACACACACACAAGCACGCACACACACACACGTGAAAAAAAAACGGTTCTTTTACTGCCCAAAAATTGCCTACAGACCCACCCCTCTTCTCGTTGACACGCACACGCGCGTGCGCGCGCGCTTTTGTAACCGCTTTATATCGTTTTTTTTCTTGAGTCTGTGCACCAAAAAAAGGGTGCAGGGTTTAGGAGACGAGAATACAGAGAGCGTCTCTTCTTCGATACGCACGTGGTCGGTAGAAACAGCTTTGTGCGGCACGCATTGTATTTTCCTCACAGAGTCATGAAATGCGTTTACTGCATGCTGTACTAGAAGTCTACACTACTGTAAAGCTTTGGACAAGTGTAACAACAGGAGGGAAAGAGAGAAAGAGGTCGGTCCTGTCCTCCTTGCCCACCGTCAACGTCTTCGGCCCGTTGAGGGTGAGGTAGCTTGACAAGTTGGGGCACTTTTTTCAGCACTTCATCTTGCTCTCTGGGATTTTTCATGTCTCCCTCTATTGGTCTGTGGGAAAGGGGGGGGTGGAGGGGGGATAAGATTTCCTTTGCCCCGTCTTGTGATTGCGAATGAGGAGCTTTCTTCTCAATTTCTACGGGATGAAGAAGTCTTTTGCTTGCTTGTTGGCGTCTTCTCCTCTTTTTCGCTTTTGATCCTATCCCCAAATGCAAACAATGCATACAGATTTAAACCAATTTCGGTCCTAGAGACCGAAGGCTCTAAAAAAAGGGTGCCTTTTTTAGAATAGGGGTCGCTAGGGTTGTGCAGGAGAAAAATTATTCGAGCTTCTCCTCATGCGCCGGACAGAATAAGCCTTTGGGTGTTAAGCGTACATTTTCCATTATCGATGGAATAGAGAGATGGAGGAAGAAAAAGTACTGTTTATTCGAGCAAATTTTCTGTTTAAAAATGCAAATGAGACAAACAACAAAGAGGCTTTCTCGTAAGCCCAAGACCATGCTTGAAATGTCATGATGTGACGTCTGAACATGACCCATCACTTATTTCCAGAGTACCTAACAAAGCAAACTGTTACACACCGAACAATCCTACTAGGAACAAAACGTGGCCGTGAAAGCCTAGGCGACCACAATTGAGAATCCTGTACGATTTTTATTTAGTGACCACGAGACAAATTTTGGCCTCGGCCTGCTGCCCTCCATCGACGTCCCGACCTCGACATTGCCACATAAGCAGCCTCGAAGCAGCCTCGTACGTTGCTGCTATCGACTCCGGAGGCCAGTTATGAACTGCCCTCATGCTCCCAAGAAGAGGAACAGCAGCAACCTCAACGGCGCATGACAGACAAAGATGTGCGCGTGCAAAGTCAATAAATGCTCCCGACTAACTGTGTCTTTTGGGCTGAACGAGGGCAACAAAAGTCCACGTAGGCGGCATCTCTCTCTATTGACACTTGGACTGGGTATTATCAGTTTGCAGGGAATTTTTGCCAATAATCGGTCGCGGAACGGTAATTTCGCGGTCAAAATTGGCACTGGGATTCCACTGAAAGGATTGATGGGTGAAGCGTGAAGAGAGAGAAGGAGGAGGGGGGGGAGGAACAAGAGAGAATCGATTTTGTCACGTATCCGCACGGAGAAGGAAGGATTTTCTCGACAAAGTCGGAGGAGAGAGAGAAAGCGATTGCCTCGCCCGGAAGTGTCGCAAAAATCTGCCAAATTTCCGCTCTGCGCCTTTCAACTTGTTCGTATATTTAATCTGGAAGAGGAGGAAGGCTTGAAGTAGCTCGACAAGACCTGGGGAACGGCGGACAAGATCGTGCTGGTGATCATTGGCAAGATCAGTGCCTATTCAGGCGTCTCCGGAACCAGTGCTTGCTTGAGACGCTCCGGGAAAGAAAGTCAAAGAGACGCGCTTAAAGTGAGAGTGTAAGAAGTAAACAGCAGTTGTCTCCGCAACTAGACCGCATGCAAAAGTTCCTCTTTCTTGGTGTTAGGGATGGATCAAGGCTGAATTTGAGCCCCAAATCCTTTTTTCTTCTCTAGGAGGTGCCGCTGTTTACTATACTGTATTCGAAATCAAGTGCGGAGGTAAAGGTTGTGAGAACTGCGACTTGGAATGTTCCGTCTCCTCAGTCCAATTGCTACGAGGGCAACAATACGTATACGTATACAATTGGGTCATACTTAGCCTACCCTAGTGGGGTAGGGCTTCTACCTTGAAAAGTTGTACACGTGCTATGAATGGAGGAAGCACCATTGCGCTGTATTGCATTGCCATGCTTTTCAGAACTAGTCTGTCCACAATTTCGCCAGACCTGTTCAAAACAGCAAAATGTGGGTGGAAGTCGAGACAGCTCCAACTGATCCTGCCATGAAATGCAGGTTGCAAGACATTGAGGAGCGAGAAGCAGTTTTAGTCTGGTTTGCCAGGAAAATGAGCGCACAGCATAAAATGCCAGGGCGATGCCCTCAAAATGAAGGCATCGCAGACACTAACATTCCTTTTTAGCAAAACGTTTTAAGCAAATTACTGAAAAAACTTGATATGACTGAAGTTTTGAATATCCCTTTTTCACTCATTTGCATCATTTCTGAAGCATTCACATGGGTGCTGAACCATTTTATTCAGTGATGCTTCCACATTTTTAGCTGATAATTGGCAGTCTTTTTAATGAATTCAAATGCATTTCCTGTGCGTGAGCTGCCAGCCATGATAAGTCGGGGAACGTTGTTGTGTTTTCTTGTTGTATAAAACAAGAGATGAGAGAGGTCCCAGTTCAGTTTCAGCCAGCACTTTTACTAATGCGATGTTTACAGAGAAATTTACAGCGGATAAGCATAAACTCTGCTTGCTGTTGAACCTGATGTTTGGTACAGCAGGGCACGCTTCGATAATGCTTAAAGAAGCTAAATGTGACTCACCTTGTACGTGTGAATGAGTCTTAAGGACAAGGGTTGGATCCTGAGATCACTGCATGATGACTTGTACGGCTTCTGTCTCCGGTCTTGAAGATGCATTTCCTCTTACCCTCGGGGTTGGTGGTGAAGTCGGTGCTGGAGGGAGGAGAAGAATGTGCTGTAAATGAGCAGTCAGCTTGGCTCCCTCAGCACTCTTCGAGGTCTTCAGGGTCGTGTAGTCAATGTAGTCTTTCAACAGTGATTCTGCTATGCGCTCCACAGCGTGAGTCATAAAACCATGTCAGGCTGGAAGAAGAGGTTGGACGTGGACTTCTCCGATCCAGTGCCCACAGGCACGTCGGCCTGGGCACGCCTGCAGACTTTCGAGGAAGATGACGCTCCCTATGATGGGTCCAGCAATGTCCCTTTAAGAAGCAGCGGTTTGCACTTAGACATGAAAGGATTCATTGCCCAGCAGCCATCACCGGATTCGCAGGCCTTCTGGCAGGCTTGAGGAGTTAGGTGGATGTAGTACCTCATGTACCAATGTTATACTTGTACTCCATACACATGTGACTTAAGGATGTAGGGTAGTACGTGGACATGGCCTGTCGCTGCAGACGGCTTCAGTGGAGCCGCAGAACTCCAAGCTATATATATATACACACACAGTGCTTGGCATAAATAATGTCGCCTGGTACATATCGCTGTCAGATGCTGACTGGGGATGTTTCCAAGTGAAATTTTGACATGTAATTGATTATTGAGACACTGGGATGTAACTTTTAGTGCACAAGGTCACAGTTTTG
>JAAUXU010054679.1_pt1 | contig 10724 bp, 11 predicted proteins | sample 7278151 | NCBI WGS metagenome assembly JAAUXU01 (sample SAMN14350113, study PRJNA611818) | marine sediment metagenome | isolation source: surface marine sediment (1.8m) | place: French Polynesia: Moorea | collected 2018-08 | reverse complement strand
CCCCCTTGTTTTATGGGACTTCGGGGGGGGGGGGGGGGGTGTCATAAAAAGTGTGCTAGGAGGGGGGGGCTGGAAAATCGGTCTAGGAGGGGGGTTCATAACCCTGACCCCCTGCGTGCCCAGGTATTAATGTGTGCCGAAAAAGCATCGCAACAAAGCAAAGGCAAAGACAGTTTTCGTGAAGTTGGAGTGCCGAGAACGAGAGAAGAATGCTCTGAGAACAAAACCAGGATGTACAGTACAATCTTCTGCGGAAGAATCCCATTGGGCGAAACGCTTCTTGTACTCAGTAAGTGGAGGAAGGGAAGAAATTTTGATGGAAAAGGAGAGCGAGAGACGGGGGTTCACTCAGAGTTTGAGGCGCAACAACAATGTTCACCGGAAATAACAAGAGCACAGAGAAGAAAAATGTCCGCAAAGTTATCGAAATGAACGCAAATGTGTCTGAACACAGATGGCCTTTCAAAAAAAAAATTAAGCAGCTGAGGAAGTTCACAACAGTATTTCTTGCGTTTATACTACCGGTAAAACAGAGTAGAGCTAATGGCATTCAAAGACCGCCCATTCAAAATCTGTTCGAAACGGGTTGTTGGATGGGTAGTGCCTAGTCTTGGGGTAGTGCGTGCAGTAGTGGGCCGGCGCGCGGCTGGAGAGGGAAGACAAAGGCGTAGTCGTCGCGTAGGAAGCGTCTATCAGATCCGCCATCTTTTCACTTATTTGGCGGAGGAGAGCTTCATAATTTTCAAATTTCAGAAACAAAGAAGGTGCACAATGGCTCCGTACAAATTTTCATTGGTGCTAGCGCTGCTGTGCTGCTGCTACAGCCCCAACTGCGCCGTTTTGGCCGGTGACGGCAGCCACAACTTGGTCCCCGACGTTGCTTCCCCCGCCCCGGTCCCCATCGTCATCTGGCACGGCATGGGCGACAATTGCTGCAACCCGTGGAGCATGGGCTACGTCAAGAAGATGTTGGAGCGGCACCTCCCCGGGGTGCACGTGCGCAGCCTCATGATTGGGGAGTCCGCCGCCGCAGACACAGAGAACGGATTCTTCATGGACGTCAACGCGCAGGTGCGGATGGTGTGCGACAAGATCGCCAAGGATCCAAAGCTGCAGAACGGGTGACTAAATTTGGTTGGACAGCTTAATGCTCAAAAGGTTCCCTAAAATGCAAAAAATAATAATTTGAATACTTCTTTTTTTCTCCGTGCAGGTACAACGCTGTGGGTTTTTCTCAGGGATCTCAGTTCCTTCGCGCGGTTGCTCAGAGGTGTCCGCAGGGGATGAGGCACCTCATCTCATTCGGCGGGCAGCACCAGGGAGTATACGGTATGACTTTCAGCAAATTGGAGTGCTTGAACCAGCAACAAAAATGAAACAGCAGATGCAGCAGCAGCAACAACAGCAATAGAAGTATTAGCAACACAAACTGCAGCAAAAGTAGCAACAGCAGTAGCAACAACAGCAAAAGCAGCTGTAAGTGGTGTAGTAGTTGCAACAAAAAAGTGAAAATAGTACCAGCAGCAGCAGTAGCAATCCAAACTGCAGTAGCAAAAATAATAGCAGCAGCAGCAACAACAACAACAACAGTAGCAGCAGTGGTAGTACCAACAAAAATTGCAGTAGAGGGAACAGCAGCAGCAACAACAAAAGCAGTAGAAGCAAAAAAAAGCTGTAGCAACAAGAGCAACCGCAATGGCAGCAACAAAAGCTACCTCAGCACATGCCCCCGGCACTAGACCAGGCACCAGCCGCGGCATTCCGCGGCACCCATTTTTGCCCGTCAGTGTCGCAGATTTAGCTAAGCCCTCTATACTTTTTTGGGCTCCCCGGCATAAAATGTCTGGGTTCCGCGGCCAAACGGAACCGGCACTTAAATCTTTTTTGGCCATTTTTGCCAACAACCAGCACTATACTACTGTACATTCTGCCATTCTTTCGCGTCAGTGCCGGTTTTTTGTCGGTTTTTTCCCGAATTTTCCGTTAAATGAGCCCCCCTTCACTTTTACGGCAATAAATGACAGCTTATGCCGCGGAATATTACCAACTATTTCCAGGGCTTCCCCAGTGCCTTGGCGAGAACCACGTAGTGTGCGACTACGTTCGCCGTCTGCTCAATTACGGCGCCTACACCTCCTGGATCCAGTCCTGGCTGGTCCAGGCGCAGTACTGGCACGATCCGCTGGACCAGGAGGAGTACGCGGCCAAGAGCAGGTTCATAGGCGAGATCAACAACGAGGGCGAACGCAAGAACGCCACGTACGCGGAGAACCTCAGGAAGCTGGAGAAGTTCGTCATGGTCAAGTTCGAGGACGACACCGTGGTTGACCCAAAGGTAAAAAGAGTTTTTCAAAAAAGTATTGCTGAAATAATTACAGTATTAATTTTCTAAATGTAGGAGACTGAATGGTTCGACTTTTACGCCCCGGGGCAGGCCAAGGTGATCCAGAAGCTGAACGAATCGAGGCTGTACCAGGAGGACTGGATCGGCCTCAGGGCCATGGACGCAGAGGGCAAGCTTGTCTTCCTCTCCTCCCCCGGGAACCACCTCCACTTCACCGAGGACTTCCTCGTCAAGAAGATTGTCGAGCCATTCCTCAGCAAGCCCTGATTTCCGCAAATACTACACATGTTTCTCTACGCAGTTTCTCATTTAATTTCTCGGCGTGATATATAAAAATACTTGTGCAGTAGTTGCAAATCGTCCCAATATAAGGGAACAGTAAGGCATTCGCTTTTTTGTTTTATCTGGGGGGCATTCGTTACTCGGTCGGGGTAGCGATCGAACAAGAGTTGGAAGAAGACCCTTTTGTGGTGGTCCGATGATTCTCCAGCATCCTCTCATGCATGCACCGTCGATGATGTGGAGGGGACCCCATTTTCTCAGATCATTGGTAAATTATCAAAAAGTCTTCTGTGGTTTTCCTCCCTCTTGAAGCAATATTCCTTTAGTGCCCTTTTCTTCATTCCAGGAATAAGAGATGTAGTTTTGTAGTTGCCTTTTATCTCATTCCAGGTCGATGACCTGGGGCGGGTTCTTGCGGATCCGCACGCAGTTCTGGAAAAAGAAAAGAAAAGAATGAACATCATTTGTTATTTCAAGTTCACAAGATAATCTGCATTCCCAAATACAAGGTTCGAATTAAATGTTCCTTTTCCGTACCTTGCACTTGAAGCTTCCCTTGATCTTGTCCACTACGTTGGGCGCAATCCCCACACATTTTGAGTGGAAGAGGTTCTGGCATCCGATGCACTCCAGCTCGGGGAAGCCTGAGACGCCGGGGCAGTAGGGGGTGCAGGCGGACTGATGCTCCTCAATGCTGTAGGAAGCGAAAAAGTTAGCCATCTCTTAATATCATTCAAACAGTACCCATGCTCTTACACTTCGCCGGTGGAGAGAACCTTCCTGGACTTTGGCGGTGGCTGCCTGGTGCCGCCGCCGGGCCCCGCGGCCGGCCGCCGCACGGGAGGGCCTCTAGAGACGACTGGCCCGCCCCCGCCGCCCACCATGGGCCGCTGCCGATGGAGGAGCGGGTTGGGCGGGCCTCTGTTGGGGGACGAGGAGGAGGGAAGGGCGGAGAACTGTCGCCCGGCCAGCAGGGGGTTCCGCGGAGGAGGAGGCCTGGAGGAGGAGGAGGAGGACGGCCGTGCGGCCGCTTCCGCCGTCAGGCCAGGAGGGAGGGGCAGGGAGGCTAGGCCGGGGGGAAGGGGCAGCTTGGCCATGGAGGAGGCCGGCCCGATGGAGACTCCCTTGCCGAAGGGACGGACTCCTCCTCCTCCTGGGGAAGCTAAGGAGGGACTAGCGCCTGATGAAATGGGCTGCCGGTTGAAGGCGCCGTTGTTGTTGCGAATGCTGCCGTTGGCACTGCCGCTTCCAGTAGCAGCAGGATTAGGCGCCGGTGCTACTCCGCTCTTTCCCCCTCCGCTGCCGACCGGCGGGTGGATCTTCGAGTCCACGACGATGTACTTCTGGTCGTTTGATGCTGAGAATGATAGCGTAGTCCCTGGTTTGACCTTGAGCGCAACCCTCCGGGGGACGTTGAGCAAAACGTGCTTGGCGTTGGCGCCGCTCTGAGGCTTGACCAGAATGGCAACCTGGTCGCCGGAGGGGGGAGGGGCAGAGGAAGAGGAGGAAGAGGGCTGGGGTCTTTGAGGTGCCGCCCCCATACCAGGCCGAGGCCGAGCATTTCCGATCCTCAGCTGCTCCTGCTGTTGATGCCGTTGCCGCTGCATTTGCTGTTGCTGTTGAAGGTGGCGCTGACGATTCATCTGTTGTTGGTGCTGCATTTGCTGCTGCTGCTGCTGCCTGAACGGCCGGTGTTGGATGGGCTTCCCTCCCCCGATCCTGAACTTTGGCAGCCCGGCGTACCGACTCCCTCCCGGCTGCATCCCCTGTGCAGGCCGATGGGCCGTCCTCTGCATGAGGCTGACGGCGGTGGGCGACGGGTTCACGGCCAGGTACAGCACCTTGTCCCCGATCCTCGGCACCTGAGAGGCCCTCTGGTAGACGGTCTTCCTCTGGGCGTTTGCCTTGTCGAAGAGCGCCTTGGGGATGGCCTCCGTCACCTGCATGTTGTTGGAGAACTTGATGGGCTGGTATCGTCCGCCCTGCTCCATCACCAGCTCCACGATGGGGCGTTTCCCGTTAATGGCCTTCATGGGCAGCTTTACCTTAACCATGTTGCTCTTGCCCATGATGGAGGGCTGCCCGCCGCTTCCGAATCCTCCTCCTCCGAAACCAGGACGAGGGCGGTTCTGCAGGAGCGGGTTGGGGTGGCGGCGTTGGAACTGATTCGATCCGCCGTTCATCCAGGCCCTCTGTTGGTTGGTGGCGTTGGACAGCGAGATTCCCGGCAGGTGCCGCACCAGCCCGGCGGCCTGACTCCTTGGAGAACCGAAGGATGAGTCCCGGAAGGACTTTTTCTCCACGTAGTTCTTGAACCTCCTGATGGCTGCGTCGTGCGAGGCCAGGTTCTCCTTTGTCTCCTGCTCCTCTGTCACTTTCACCTTCGCCGCCTCCTTCTTCACCCTGTCGAGGGCTGAGGCGATTCTCTCGACATTGGCTTCTCTCGTCAGCCTGAGCGCCCTGAGCGGCGGCGGCGTGGGTGGGCTGCTCCCCCCGCCCAGCTCCGAGAACACCCCGACCGGGTCCTCGTCCACCTGCGGCCACAGCTCGTCCTCTGCCAGCGGGGGCGTGCAACACGTCTCCGGGTCCCGCCGCCGCCGCCGACGCTTGTGCTCCACCCTCATCCCGGGGGCGTCGGTGGCGATCTGCAGACAGAGGGGAAGGTCCACGTCCAGGCCGCGCATGAAGTTGGCGCTCTCCTCTCCGTCGTCGCTGTCGTCGGTATCCTCCATCAGACCGACGAACTCCTCCACCTCCTTGTAGCTGACCTGCTTCTTGCCGCCTTTGCCCTTTACCTTGCCTCCTTTGGACGACTTAGGCAGCTCCTTCTTCTGCATTGCCTGGTGCGTGGAGGGCGGGTCGTCCCTCCTCCGCTTCCTCACCACCTCGTAGGCGGCGTTGTTTAGGCCGAGCGGCCGACGGACGTAGCTGAAGTTGGCGATGGACATGTCCCTGGAGGGGAAGTCGTCAAAGTACCTCTCCTGGTCTCGCTTGGAGACCCGCTTCCGCTTGGCCTCCCGCGTGCGGAACTTGGTCCCTTCGGGCGGCACGTAGTGGACGTCCACCACCTCGGTGAAGAGCTTCTTGGACTTTGTTATGACCACCTCACGCTTCCAGCCCAGGCGAAAGGGGACGAGGTGGGCCTCGGGGAGGAAGCGGTCTTTGTCTGCATCTGTGCCAGGTTCCTTCTCGGGGTCGCCTTTGGGGTCCTCCTTCTCTTCCTCCTCGTACTCTTCCTCCTCCTGCTCGTCCTCGTCCTCCTCGAGGCTCTCCTGCTCGTCGTCGTCCGTCAGCTCCACCACCTCGGGCTCCTCTCCTCCTTCCTTGCTGCCTGAGGAATAGGCTTTCTTGTCGCCCTCGCTCTCCGAAGAGACTGAGACCACCTCAGGGCTGGAGGAGGACTCCCCCGCCGGGGGGAGGTTAGGAGGAGTCACCTCCTCGATGTCGCTGGAGGAGGCCGAAGCCCCCTTCACGTCGTTCTCCTCCTCCCTGTCATTGTCGCTGCCCATGATCTTGGCCACTTCCTCGTCTTCCTCGTTGTCCCCGCCATTGGCATCTTCTTGAACATTATCACCTACGAAATCAGCCTCTTCGGCACCTTCTCCTTCATCTTTCCCCTTCGTTTCTTCCTCTTCCAGCACCTCTTTAGCCTCCGCCTCTTCTATTAGCTCTTCCTGCAGGTGCACCTGCTCCTCCTCTTGCAACATATCCTGCTTTTGACCGTTTCCCCCCCTTTCCACCTGCTGCTGCTCCTGCAACTCGTCCTGCTGCTGATCCTGGCCGTTCTTGTCCTTGTCCGCTTGCTGCTGCTCCTGCAGCCCCTTCTCCTTGTCTGCGTTGGCGACTTCCTCCTGGTTGTCCTCCTTCTGCGGGGAGCCCTTGTTCCTCCTGGTGCTCCGGCGAGTAGACATGGCGGCGGAGGCGGAGGGGGAAGCCTGACTTCAAACCGAAGGATCCTGGTTTCTTTCTGGCCCCCTCTTTACCCTGGCCGAGGGCTACCTGATCCTGAGGATCCCCTGCACCATTTCCGAAGGTATCGCAGTGGCGGGAGGCGCGGGTGGGGTCGACGAGGACGTCGAGGTCGACGGACGAGGAGCCCTCGTCCCAGTCGAAGTCGCAGGGGATAGTACACTACGAGTGGGCTTGAGCCAGGCTCGTCTCGTAATTTCGTAAATAGTTTGAGTCGGGTCAAGTTTAATTAAAAACAGTTCCCTTTTCTCACTGTATCAAATTTTTGAACGACAATTTTCGAGAAAACGATTTGACAGCTCATTTTTGTGTGAATTAAAGAACACTCGTTTCTCATAAACTCGGTCCAACTCGAACCCTAAGCAATGTGTTCTCGCCCACCCCTAGTGGCTGGGGTGCCAGACACCAGTGACCAGGTCACAATTTGGCGCTTTCTCCCTTTCAATCTGGCACCGGGTGTCCCGCCGATGCTGCTCCTGGCGTCGCTGCGCCGTCCGCCGCCGCCGCAGTCGCAGAAGGAGCCCCGAGCCAGTGACGGCGACGGCGACGGCGGCCGGACAAGACGGTCCAGACCCCCCTTTCCCTTCTCTTTCTTTCCCAATCTCCTCCTCCTCCTTGCTGTAGCGGACGGCGGCGGCGGCGGCAGGGGAGAGCGCCCCCTCCATCCCCCCGCTCCTCCTCCTCCTCCTCCGGCGGGGCGCACCCCCTCTTCCCCCTCTCCCCTCCCCACTTTCAGGAATGACTGAAGCCGGCGGCGGAGGAGGCGGACTTCATTCGAGTAACCTGGGTCTGGTTTGCAGTGGTCCGTCCGTCCGCTCAGTCTTTGTCCGACGATGAATTTCGCCCCTCCCTCCCTTTTGACTTGCCTGAATTCCTATCGGCCAATCCCACACCTTTTATTTGCTTGGAGAGACTTGGGGATAGTTTTCACTTTGCAGCAGTTGCAGGCTGTTCTCGTTTTCCTAACACTTTCAGTGGAAAAACTAGTGTACCATACTTGAGCATCAGAATTACACTATCGGCGAATTTAACAGCAATGTGTGGGGATACAAAAGAACATATAGCTGTATTTTGTTTCTAGACACGTCGGAAAATGAGAACGGAAAAGTACGGTAATCTCCCAGGCAGACGGGCACACAAAAATGCTGCTCATTTGGCGAATGTCTTCCGGTCATGTTTTAGGTACATTCTAGTCGCTGTCGCTGCCCCCTCCCCCGGAGGCGGGAGGCGACCCGTCGTCCGAACCGGACTGCCCGCCCGACCCGGACCCCGACCCCGAGGGCGGACCGGGAGACTTCTGCACCTCGTCGCTGGAGGAGTCATCTTTAGCCTCCTCATTCTTCACTGCGGAAGTCTTCTTGGGCTTCTTGTCGTCGTCGCTGGAGGAGTCTGAGTCCTCGATGAACTCCTTGCTCTTGAATCCCGATCCCGCCCCGCCCTTGGGGTCCACCTGGCCGCCGCCGCCGGAGGAGGAGGTTGAGGGCTTGCTGCTGCTGCTCTTCTTGGCGGCTGCCCCTCCCCCGCTCTTTCCCTCCTTTGCCAGGCGCTTCTCCTTGCGAGCGGCCTTCTTGGCGGCGGCGAGTTGAGCAGCGCCTCCCTCAGCCTTCCACTTCTCCATTTCTGCGTCGTACCTGTGGGAAAATTAACGAATACATAAATCGAAATTGAATATGCAATGGAAAGCAACACTCGTACGAACAATTTTCAGGATTTTATTTTTTGTCATTATGCCGGAACTGGGTGTTGAAATTCAAGGAAAAGAACGCTAGATCAAACTCACCTCTTCTTGTCCTCAGCCGCCTTCTTCTCCCACTCGGTCTTGTCCGTGAGCGCCTTCCACAGCTCGCCGGCCTTCTTCCCGATCTCCGTCATGCTCATCTCCGGATTTGCGGTCTTTATCTTCTCGCGGTTCTCGTTCATCCAGATGAAGTAGGCGGACATGTTCCGCTTGGGCTGCCCGGGGAGCTTCACCTTGACCTTTCGCTTGGTGCCTCCCCCTCCGCCTCCGCCTCCGCCTGCCTCCTTGCGCTCACGGCGCTCAGCGGCGCGCTGACGCTTCTCGCGCTTCTCCTGAAGAGGGAAGAAGCAAAGGAGAGCTTGTCACAAAGAAACACTAGCACTAGAACATAACACACTATGCTCAACTTAGTGGCGGGAAAGGGGGGAAAAGTAGGATTTCTCACCTCCTTCCTCTTTTGCCTCTCCGCCCTCCTCTTCTCGGCCTCCTCGCCCTTCTCCGTCCCGTCTGAGCTCTCGCCTTCCGACGAGGTGGTGGATGGCTCCGAGTCGTACTCTTCCTTGGCGGAGAGCGCCTCCAGGTTGTCCGGGTTGAAGTCTGAGTCGTCCGAGGACATGGAGTCGTCGCCCGAGTCCAGCCCCTCCAGGGCCTCGTTCTGAACCTTGGCCAGGTGGTGGTCCACGTTGCGGCCACCCGCAGCGTCAGCGTCCCAGTTGAGCTGGCCGGACTTGCCCTGAGTCTTGAGCTTAATGCCCTTGGCCTTGAGAAATTCGTACAGCCTGGAAGGAAAATGAGCCAGTTCAAGAAATATTCCAATTTCCAAAGGTCCTACCTTGGCAAAGCAAACCACAAATAAGTTTGGTAATTGAATAACATCGAAATTAAAAAAGGAACTCAGTGCTCGGTAGGTGCATAATGAACACCAGCAGCTGCAATAGCTGCAGCAGCAACAACAGCAGTCATAACAAGTACAGGACAATATAAAATTTCCTCTCTCCTGTTCGCTCTTACCTCCCGTACTCCCCCTTCTCGATGGAGGCGAAGGTGTATGCAATGTCGTTGGCCAGCTTGACGTTGACGTCAAAGGACCGGGTGGATCCTCCGGACCGTTCGAACTCCACCGCTCGGATCTCGTCGTACCGGATGTAGATGGGCGGCTTGTACACGAAGATGAAGGCCCGTTCCAGCGGGTACACGAAGCCGGAGGCAGCCTTGTAGGAGCAGGTGATTGCCGGGGTGCCGGAGTGGCCAAGGAAGTTACCGGGCAGCGTCACCTTCTTGCCGGTGATGCCCTAAAAAGCAAGGAAATTTAGAGCGTTTTCCACAGGTCTCTCGTTCATTCTATTCACGAAATCACATCAAAATCATGAGGGGAAAAACCCTACAATTTTCATTTGACTCACCTTAAGAATCTTTGAGATGACCTCGTAGGTTGGCCCCGAGACCTCCTTCTCCAGCCGTCCGTCGAACTTGTCCCTCAACTCCTCCTCGGTGAAGGGCAGCACCACCTCCTCGCCCTCCCCGCCGTCGTCCTGTTTGAAGTTGAAGACGAGGTAGTGGTAGCGGGTCTGGCCCTGCTTGACCGGAGGGTCCACGTTGACCACCAGGTATGTCTGGCGCTGGTCCTTGTGCGGAAGCAGGAAGAGCCGCATCACGCTGGACGTGGAAATCTTGTAGTCGAACGTCTTGCCGTGGAGGTGGATGTACGTGGGGAAGACCTTGATGTCATACCGTCCCCTGGGCGAGAGGCAATGGATCTCCCTGAATATGGCGATGGCGTCCCCGGAGGTAGCGACGACTGAGGCCTTGCGCATGACGTTCTCCTTGAACTGCTCGACCGGGTCTGTGTCGCCCGCCAGCTCCGAGGCTGGGATGTGGAAGCGCATCTCCGTCAGCGCCACCGCCGCCGCGCCTGAGTGCGAGTCCTCTCCGGTGTGGAACTCCAGGGTGATCTCGTTCTTGCCCTGGATGCACTGGTTGACGTAGGGCAGGGGCACCTCGAAGGCGTCCGCGCCCTTGCCGCCAACCTCGAAGCCGAGGACGCTCCCTTCAAAGTTGACGGTGCCGTAGTTCCACCCCTTGACGCTGAGCTCCCTGTCCAGCATGTCCAGCTTGTAGGAGGAGGAGAAGAACTTGGCCAGCCTCTCCCTCTCGGCCTCCTTGAATCCGGCGAAGCGGTGGAGGGCCCCCTCCTTGGTGAATACCCTGACGCCCCAGGACCCAGCCAGGCGCTGCCAGTTGACCAGGTCGATGGCCTTGCCCTGGATGACCTCCTCTCCACCGCGGCCGCCGCCGCTCTTGCTGCCGCGCCAGATCAGCTTCTCGTCCGTCAGCTTCAGCTTGCCGGGGACCTGAGAAAGACGAAATCAGCACCGTCATTGGAGCAGGGGG
>JAAUXU010021867.1_pt1 | contig 10727 bp, 12 predicted proteins | sample 7278151 | NCBI WGS metagenome assembly JAAUXU01 (sample SAMN14350113, study PRJNA611818) | marine sediment metagenome | isolation source: surface marine sediment (1.8m) | place: French Polynesia: Moorea | collected 2018-08 | reverse complement strand
TGGGAAAATCCCATTCAGAGCTGAGGGAATATATATGGGGGGAAACATGCAAAAGTTTTGTGTGCCAAAAATGGAAGGAGAGGAAGAAGAGGGGTCGCCATTTTTTGCGGGGGTGGGATGAATGAAAAGGGGAGAGTTTTTTCTGTACGAAAGCTACTTTACATTCCCAAAGGAGGAGATTCTCGTGCTGACATTTCGCCCAAGAAAACTTGAAAGAGCCGCCAAGAGTTTTCCCTTCTCCCCCGCAAAAACTGACAGTTTTTCGCGAAAATGTCACTTTTTTCACTTTTGAAACCTGGACTTGAGCCATTTTCGCGAATTCCCTTCTTGGTACTTTTTCGTGCTCCAGAAAAGGGCGTCGCTTTCTGGAACAAAAACAAGAAAAAGTTTTTTTCCTCTGCAGCAGGCGGACAGACAGCAAAACGAAACAGCCAACACGGTTAACGCAAAGGGAGGCGGGGGCGTAACCAAATTTTCTTTTCGCCCTCACTTCCTTTCCCCGAAAGTTTTACGCTCTTTCCTCTCTTTTCTCCGAGCGTTGCTGCCGCAGCTTCTGTGCCACCGTGGAAACGCGACCTACACACTTTTCTATATTTCGCAGCAAAGAAAAAGCAACACGGAATTTCGCAGGATGGACGACGAGTTGCTGGAAATGAAAACAGATTTAGACGTTTCCTGCGCCGTAAATCGCCTTCCTCGTTAGCCGGGAGATTTTCCGGCATTCTGCATTCGGCCCAACTGACTTCCGGGGGGAATAAGTCCGAATCTAAACGTCACTTAAAATCCAGGGAAAGAGGGGAAACATTTGTCTGTCCGGCAATTGCTCTTTCTCGCCTTCTCCTCCTTCCTTCACTCGCCACCGCAGAACGCAAACACGCTTTTCTAAAAGAGGGTAAGGAATTTTCGCTCCATTCAGTTTCCCATAAAAATAAAAGGATGGAGGAAGGGAGAGCTTCCTGTTGTCCGCACCCCAATTCACTCCCCTCCCTCCCCTTTGACTTTTTCTCTTTCCCTTCCTCCTTTTTCCGAGAAAGAGAAAGAGGCGACACCCTCCTCCCTCCCCCTCCCTATTCCCGAAAAAGTTGCTTACTCTGCTGCCTTCCCCCTTCCCTCCCTCCACCCCCACTTTGACAATCAGATGTCTTTCAACCCTCCTCCTCCCCTCCTCCCTTTTCTCCCTTCAGTGCTCTTTTCAGTGGGAAAGTTGCTTTTTCTCTCCCTTCCCTGAGTAAAACTTTTCCCCCACCCCCTCCTTCCTATCCTCTTTCCTCCGTCCGTTTCGCACATTTCCGGACACGGGAAAGGAAAAAAGAGAGGAAGTAAAATTCAAACTCCCTTCCTCCTTCTCCTCTTTCTCTTTTATGTAACGCTCTTTCGATATACACTCAGTGAACTGTGTTTGAACAGCGAGTGGGATGGAAGAAGAAGGGGAGAGAACATGAGCGAGAAAAAAAACTACCTCACCGATCCACCCCCCTCCCCTTCTTCCTGCCACCATCCACCAAAAAACGCAATTTTCACCCCTATACCTCGCTTCCCCCTCCATTTTGTTCTTTTCCTTTCCTGTACCTAGAAACTTCTCTCACATCTCCGTTCCTTCCCTCACCGACCGACCAAGGGAGAAAGGGGAGGTGGAACTCAATTTCAATTTTCGTAGCGGTCTCTCTTCCCGCCCCATCCCCCAAAACCCGACCCGACCCACACTTTTCCTTCCACCGGCGAAAAATCGAGAATATGCGAGTTTGGAGGTGGTGGTGGGATATCGTCCCTCTCACTGTACACTGTCCCCCCCGCTGCTACATTTTCTCGAAAGCCCTCCTTCCAAAGCCCCTGTCCGTTTTTGGAATATGGCTCTCCTAGATCCCTTCCTCCTTCTATTTGCCGAGGTGGATTTTCGCCTCATAGCGACGTTCATGTACTGTAAGCGGTGTTGGTATAGGGGACATTGCATTCAAGACGTCGATCAACGCTGTGCACTCAGATACACATTCGGGAAAAGGAGAGGGGGGGGGGGGGGAGCTCTTTCAATATATGAAAGCCCCCCTTCTCTCTCCTCTTGCGTGAGTGTAGTGAGCTAGAAAGGAGTGGTTGGATGGGATGGGGTGTGCAATGGGACCGAGGAAGAAGAGGTTTTTTTATTCCCCAGGAACACACAGGAACAAAAGAATAGGAAGGAGGGAAAGAGAGGAGCATTTTCTGTTTGTCCTCTTCCCCCAGTTCCTGCAATGTGTTTTCATAAAAGCATGCGGAGAAGAAAGGGAGAAAGGAAGGGAGGAGGAGAAGATGGGGACAAAATCCCTCCCTCCCTCCCTCCCTCCAACCCAAGTCTTCTTGGTTCCACTCTCTTTTCCTCGGAAAGCAATATGGGAAATTGTTTTGTGCAGGCAACCGACGGAAAACTTTCTTTTCCCCCTTCCTCCCTGGACCCTTCTTCTTTTTAGCTCTTTCCCTCCCAGCGAGTCGCCCGAGGCCGGAAAAGGAGGAGAAGCAGAAGGCATCCTCCCTCCCAACGTCTCTTGTTTTTTTTCTCTCCCTCCCCTCCCCCAACTCTCCATCCAAGTCCTTCTCCTCTCGCCACAATTTTTCATGTTCGGGGTTACGGAACGAGGAGGAGGAGAGGAGGAGGAGGAGGAGGAGGAGGAGGAGGAGGAGGAGGAGGAGGTCCGCTGGGGGTGAAAAATGCACCGTTTCCCGTCTCCCCTGCTATCTCTTTTTTGTGCGGGTGGGAAAAAGAAAGGAGTCACAGAGCGCCCAAGAAAAAAAACCGTTATCGAATCGACCAAAAAAGGAGGAATTCCGTTTCTGCAGAGAAAAAAGAAAATGCAGAGTATATTCCATTCTTTTTTCTATTCTTGGCGGAGAGGAGAGAGGAGGAGGTGGATATCCCTGCAGATGTATTTTATCCACTTTCTCTCGAGAAATCCTAGACTTATCTTCTTTTCCCTTTCCTTATCCTTCCCCAAGCGAAACCTTTGCTGCAGCCTTGGCCCGTAGAGGCATAAGGCCCTCCTCCCTGCTCTTAAAAGGGAAAGAGGGCAGAGTTGGTAGAGTAGGAATGGGGGGGATGATATTATGGCCAATCTCCAAATCCCACTCCCTTCTTACTCCCTCTACTGTATGCCCCTAAGTGCCCAAGGCGATACTTTTGCTCTGAGGAAAAGGGAAAAAACGGATGAAATATTCTTTTTCACTTTCCCTTCTTTCCCCTTCATATGCACCGCCAAACCGAAGGCGGTGGTCTTTCATCAAACCGGGCCATCTCTCCCTCCTCCTTATTCATCCGAATGTGAATTGCACCCACACACCGCCTTCGCACATATATTCCGCCGGAAAAAAAGAGAGAATAAATGTCACTCCATAACGGGGCCCGCAAAACCATATCTGCCGAGGAAAACCTCCTCCCCCCCCTTTTCCTATTCGCTGCAAATGGGGAGGAAAAGAGGGAGAGGAGGAAGAAGAGGAGCAAAAACGTTATGCTTTTCGCAACATATTTTATTTTCCCTTTTCGCTCCCATTTCCCACATCTTGATAAAAAAACTCTCCTTTTCAAGACGCTAAAAGGCCATAAATCACTTTACTAAAAAGACCGGAAGAAGGAGGAGGCAACCGAACATTCCCTCCTTTCCGAAAGTATGGAATACATTTTGAGCTAGGCCCGAAAAAACACAAATTATTTTTTCCCTTTAACTGTTTTGCGCCAAAACGGCGATTATTGCGTGGGAATCGGCGACCACGGTGGACCCTTAATTAGTGTCCTCCCGTACAGGACAGCGGGTTTTTCGAAAAGCGCAACACGCATGCACACATATGGAGGGAAGAAAAATTGCGGGTGTGTATTTTTTTCTCCCTCCATTTTTGGGGTTTTGGTCGCGTGCGGCGGCGGTTTTCTGGGTGGCCCCCTCCCCTTCGCCTCCTCCCCACATGCAACATACGACCGAAAATTCATGTGAGTTGCTTTTAAAATCCCGCTACAAACATTGCGGTGGGTCGGGGGTCGCGGGTCGCTAGTTGCAATTCCCGCAAAAAAATCACGTTGGTATACAGTTGCCCTTTTCGTCATTTCTGAGGAGAATGCGTCGTCATGCTCTTGACACAGTTTCTTTTTCACCCGTGGAAAAAAGAGAGAAAAGTCCACAGTTCATCTTTCAAGGGCGCTCTTTTCCCGCCGCATGTCATAACAACATGGCAGTTTTTTTCCTCTTCTGTGGAACTAACCCTCTCTAATTACCCCTCCACTTTTTACTTCTCCTCCTCCGCGGAATTATGAGCGAGCACACAACAAGAGGAGTCTGAGTCTAGCCCTAGCCCATCCGCCGCCTCTAATTCAATTACCAGCGGCGGAGGAGAAGAGGCCTTCCCCCGTGGGAAATATAGTTTATTACCGCCGCCATATTTGGGAGCAGCCGGCGGTGCATTAGTCCCCCAATTACACCTCCCACACAACTCACGGGGGAAGAAAAGGAGGAGGAAGAAGAATCTGTCAGAGAAAAAAGGTGCTTTTAAAATCGGGATAAGGGGCGCCGCCCATTTCTACTTTTAGCCAAAGCTTAAGCACAGTTACGACGTATTTCCAACAAAAATAGCGGCACCTACTAATTTGGGGGAAAACGCCAGACGTGTGGCGGAGGCAGCTTTTTGTGTTGTGCTGTGTAGAAGGCTTTTCTTCTCTTTTCCTTGAGGGACGATGTCGGCACTTCTCCTTCCCTCCTCTTCCCACCGTTAATTAATTCTCTATTTAGCCACCGGCGGCGAAGGAAGGAGAGGGGGAATGGATCACGCAAAGTGTCGCCCACACAGGCGAAGAGAAAAGGAATAAGAAAAGGGGGTCTCCTCTTTCCCCTCTTTTCTTGTGTGGGGAATCGTCTCTCTCCCAAATGAATTCAAGTGGATTTTGTCCGACCTTGAATTCCGCCCCCCCTCTCTTTCTTTTCTGGCTCCCCTGATATTTCACACCTCATTTTGTGGAAAATTTCGTCCTCTCCTTCTCCTCACAGTAGGAGGAGGGAGAAGCCTGGGGACACATAAATCCAACCCTTTTCTTCCACCCAAAAAAACATGGGAAAAGGTTGGTGGGTGGCGAAAAAAACCTGCATGAAATTTTCGCCGCCCTCGACCTCCATCCGACAGTAAATCTTATAATCTCTGCATCTCCTTTTTTGCTCTCCTTCTTTTGAAAAGGTTTGATGCTGAATTCTTTTATTTTTTCTCGCTACCTTCTCTTTCCTGCAAAACTCTCCGATATAATGCGAAACAATAATAATACGAAATATGTGGGGGAAACTAGCGGGTCTACATCATCTTTTTTTGTCCGTAAGATAGACGGGCCAGGAAGACAAACAGAAGAAATGAGATTCTGTTTGTCTAAGGGGAGGGAGAAGGGAAGGAAGAACCTGGAAAATAAGGAAAGAGAGACCGGACAAAAACAGAAATAATAAGAAATATTGCTGAACTTTTCTCATTTCCCACTTTTCTCGTGTGTTTTTCCAGGTGCGACGGCAAGACCTCTTGCGAGATGTCCGTCAACTCCCGCGTCTTCGGCGACCCTTGCCCGGGCACGCAAAAGTACGTGGAGGTGCACTACGCGTGCGCGCCAAAGGACAGGGTCACCACAAAGGTAAGAGGAAATACACAATTTTACTTAAGAAACTTGAATAAAAAACTAATCTAAACTATTATATTTTTTCCAGCGCCCGCTTCCGCCGTGGTTCCTTGAGAGCGGCGCCGGCGACCTGTGGAACCCCAACGAGAAATCCAACAACGCGCAGACTTCATCCTCGTCCTCCTCCACAACCACGTCAACGTCTTCTGCGTCGTCCTCGTCCAAGTCATCATCGGCGTCACCAACGTCTTCCTCTTCTTCTCCGTCCTCCTCCTCCTCTTCATCTTCTGGCACAACAGCATCCGTGGACGATGGCAAGAAAAAGTCCGTCTTTGCCTCCGCCGGGGGAGCGACACCAAACAGGCCGGGAAGGAGGCCCATACTGGTCACACAACCCACCACCCCCGGTAAAAGAAATATTCCGAAAATTGATTTGACAGGCATAATTTCACTTTTAATTCATTTCCGCAGTTCGCATTCCTATCACCACGCCCACGCCTAGTAGGAAGAGGACGTCGGTGGCGCAGAAGAACAAACCCAAGGGCAGCAGAGGTGAGATAGTCGAGAGAATAATTACTAATTCAGGAGCTTGGAAAAGTTTTCTCCACTCGCTGCCTCCCTCAGGCAGTAGCTACTGTGTGCAGTTTAAATTTTTGCCCGGAAACAGTTTATGCGGGAAAAGAAGGGCAGTTGTTGGTCTGTCGGACCTTGAAAATTAATGTTGCCTTCCAGCTCCGACTCTTCTTCCTCCGTTTCCTCCCTCGTCCGTCCAATCTGATATATCCTCTTCTTTCTTCCTCTCTTTCTCCCAGACAGTCTGCTGCCCAGAATTGGAGGAAGAAAAGGGGAGGGGGGAAATCCTTCTTTTCCTCCTTTATTTCAACGAGAAAGGGTTGCACTGTACTGTAGCCGTTGGTGGAATGTGGGGGGGTGTCAGTACGTGTTTCCCCATCAATTTGTCAGGAAAAAGAGAAAAAAATGTAGAAAAACAGGAACCACCGAAAAAACCCTCTTTTTCTCTCCAATATTGAGCAAGCTTGGGAAGAGCCAAATAGGCCTTGTCGCCATACCGTCGTCCGAAATAAGAGAAGGCCTGCTGCAACAACTACTGCTGTAAAGTTGTAAAGTGGCCTTCTAGTTTTCTCACTTTTACGCGGTAATTCATCATCTACTCTACCTTAGAAAAGAGTAGAGTCTTCTTCGTGCCAAAGGCTATTCCTCCCCCCTTTCATTTTTTTGAAAGCGGGGCTCTCCCTTCTCCTTTTACTCATTCAAGGTCTTTTACTACCATGCCGCCCCAGACGACCAAGGCGGCGGCCAAAGTTTTCCTCCCGTAACCGAGCGGGAAACAAAAACTGTTTTCTCTCCCATTTTCCCCGATCGCTCTCTGGCGGCGGCGGCGGCTTGTGCGTGCGGCGGCGCCATTAGAAGAGGGCAAAGAAAGAGCGGAGGAGGAGGGTTAATAAGAAATACCGCCATCATCATCATCATCGATGAGACGAGAAACGGGGGAAGGAATTCGCCTTTATTTTTGAGAGTTTTTTATAATAATTGTAGGAAAAGTCTCATATTCAGAAGCTGAAAGCAAAACGTATAAAGTTTTTCCTAAATGCTTGGCACGATCTATCCTCCAGACCCAATCTTTTGGAGGGAGAAAAGGGGAAGCAGATGGAGACGAGGAAAAAAATCTTTTCCGATCTCCTTCCCCTCTTCTCTCCGCTGAATTTTATCAGATGAGATGGATCAATCCAATTAGTCTATCGCTCTCTTGGAGGAAGCTAGGGAGAGCCCCTCATTTCCCACCGGAATGGAATCATTTCGTTAAAAAAGGAAAATCTCTTTCTGAATTCAAAAGGTATTCAAATCGGCGCCGTGTTGCGTCTTTTGGAAGTGGAAGAGGAGGAGGAGGCCCTCTCTCTTCTTAGGCCGTGTGAATGCCCTCTTGTTTGGTGGCAGCGACGGTGGTTCTTAAACTTAAGACGGGGGGGAAAGGAAGGGAAATTTGATCCCCTCCAAATCCGTCCGCCTTCTTCCTCTTCTCCCAACCGTCGTCCAAACAGACACACAACTTCTTCCCAAAGATCCTTTGCGGTCCGCCTGTGGCATTAGCATATGGGCGGGTGGAAACAGGGGGAGGAAAAGGCTTTATTGTCTTGTGAAGAGATATTTCGATTAGGTTGGGTTAAGGAGAATAACCCAAGCTTCCCCCTCCTCAAATTTCCACTTTTATATCGCCCCCCCAAAAAAATCCTCGGTCGCGGCAACATGACTTCGAAAAAGCTTCTCCTCCTTTTCTACCCTCCACTATTTTGATTGGGGCAATCCCCTCCTCCTTGGGCGAAGCCTGGGGTCACTGGCCCTCAGACGAAGACGAAGCCGCCGCCTGTATCAAATGAGAAATTTGACCGCGAGAGAGGGCCACACATTTTTGTTTTCTTCTTCTATAGGGCTATATGGGGAAACGTAAATGGGAGAAAAAGAGAAATGTTGACGCCTACGTAGTACGTCGACCGTTTTTACCCGGACAGACCTTAACGAGCGATTCTTCTGTTGGTTGGTCTCTCTCTCTTGATATCTGTCCGCCCGATCTCTTCTGACGATCAAATCTCACCCTCTCAGAGGTGGAGGACGGAAGAGGCGTCAGCAGAAGAGGATGCGGAGCAACGTGATACTTTATTTCTCCTGGCGTGATTTCACAGGGTGGTCAAATGAAAGAGTAGTCAAGTTCAATTTCTTAAAAGCCCGAAAATTTAGTAACTTGTCCTTTCCCGAACAGAGTGAGAGACCTTAGGACTTTTTTTTTGCCTCCGTCCCACCTGCTGCGCGCGGCCGTTATTACCAAACTTTTTCCCCTCCTCCGTCCGTGTTGCAGCAAAGGGCTCTTGTGAGCTGGCTTCCCTGATGTGATGGTCGCCGGTGTTGTTGGGGCTGACATGCTCCCATTTGTTAAACTTCCCCTGGCCGACATCATCCTAGTCGTACTTCAACAGGAGGAGGAGAGAAGCAACTTTTAGCAAGGCAGGCCCGATTTTTGATGAATGCTCCGCCCCCCTTCTTCTTCTTCTTCCAACACCGGGGGAGGGTTTAGTAGCACCTCCTCCTCCTCCTCCCACTCTTAATCAAGAAGGGGGATGGCAGAGCAGCAGGGAAGAAAGGAGGGATTAATGGCGATTCTCTTTTCCTCCGGCCCAAACAACGGCAGCGGCGACCGTTGGTCACAAAATACGACCAAAGCCCAAGCCGCGGCCGTTTTTCTTGCCTTTGGCTTTAGGTGTTGTTTGTGTGCCCACCAGGGGATGGCCAATATTAAATGCAATTAGTCAAGAACCGGGTGAGGGAATCGGCAGTTTGCGAATAAGAAGGGCGGCCGGAGCGTGGGCGAAGAAGATCGGGGGAGGAGGTGAGGAAAAAAATAGAGGAGCCGAATTTGCAGCTCGGACTAGGAGGTGGAGGAGGAGGATTAGTTGATGATGAGATTTGCGTGGGAGGGCAATGCCCACCGGTGGAATGGGTTGATGAGGTGTTGGCAAAAGTAAATAGCTGTTGTTTTCTTTACGCATTATAAAAGAAAAGAAAATTAATTTCACTATTTTCAATCCTCAGGCTCCGGAGCCTCCGACCCTTCCCTGTCCGACGTGGAGGTTGTGGTGTCCGACATCCCCCCGCTGGCCCCGTTCGGAGGAGGAGGAAACAACGGGGCCGGAGTTGGCGGGGGAGGAGGCCGAGAGTTCTGCCAGCCCGCGCGGGCCAGGAACATCAACTGGAGCTGGACCAGGAGGGGGGAGGTCGCCATCGTCCCATGTCCCCACGGGGCGACCGGTAAGGGAGAGAAAAATGGATTTGTCTTGTGCGCGTGACCTAAATGGACCTACTCCTACGTAGTTTTTGTTGGTGGCCTTAAAAGTGTCTCTGCGTAGCCAAGAAAAAAATAACTGCATCAAAGGGAGTAGGAAAAGGACAATCCCGCCTGGGGGGCCCTAAAGGCCACTCTTTTGTGTGTGGTCTTCTGCTCGGCACGTTGCGAACCAGCAGCCTCGGGGTCTACTCCTCCTACTCCTCCCCTTTTGGTCCATCCTCCTCCCTCTTCTTCTTGGTCGCGTGTTCCCCCCCTTCTCCTTCGTAGCACCTCCAAAAAGTGCACTTCGCGATCACCTCCGCAGCCCACCGTCCAACGCAGCCGCCAAAGCCGCGGCCGCGAAAACGCAAACACCGCCACACGCAACGCAAGGCGGCGAGAAAAGGAAAAAAGCCTTCTCCCCTTTTTTCTGCGGTCAACGAAGTCCAATTTCGTGCACCTTTTCCCTGTTGCATATTTTTGCAAATATTTTTATTCAATTTCCTATCTTCTTAATGCAGGCCTTGCCCGTTGGTCGTGCTCGTCCTCTTCCCCCCGCTCCTCCTCCTGGTCCTCCCCGCACCCCGACCTGTCCGACTGCCGCTCCAACGCCATGTCTGACCTGGAGTCCCGCGCCCGCGAGGAGGGGGCAGCAACAGAGGCGGGGGCGGCAAGGGAACTCGCCGCCATCACCTCTTGCTCAGACCTGAAGGAGGGGAATGACCTTCGGCTCAAGCGGAGGAGGGAGCTCTACGGAGGGGACCTGGAGGCGACGGCCGCGGTCGTCAGGACCATATCCAACAGGCTGCAGTACAAGCTGCAGACGAAAGCAGGTGAGGAGCCGGCGCACTTTTGCTGAAAATGTAGCTGCTGCCGCTGCTGAAGTTATTTCTGCTAGTGGTGGTGATGCTGTTCTTGGAGATGATATTGCTACTGCTCTAGAACCTTAGATAATGCAGCTTCAAGTACTCATTTTCATTCGACCTCGCAGGCCCCAACTCCAACCACGAGAACCTAGTCCAGCCCGTCTTCGCCAACGTCCTCCGCTCCGTCAGCCACCTGCTGGGCGGCGCAAGGGGAAACTGCCGCGCCGCCGCATGGAGGGACCTGGGAGACGACAGCAACAGCGTGGAACCAGCCGCGGCAGGAGGAGCATCCCAGGAGCGCGGCCGCCGCCGCCGCTCCAAGGCCGCCGCCGCCCTGGCCGCCTCGCTGGAGGAGGCCGCATTCCTCCTGGCGGGGACGGTGCGCGGCGGGGAGAGATACACGGAGGAGGCCACGGAGGAAATAGGT
>JAAUXU010069536.1_pt1 | contig 10728 bp, 9 predicted proteins | sample 7278151 | NCBI WGS metagenome assembly JAAUXU01 (sample SAMN14350113, study PRJNA611818) | marine sediment metagenome | isolation source: surface marine sediment (1.8m) | place: French Polynesia: Moorea | collected 2018-08 | reverse complement strand
GGAAAAGAAGGAGGAAGGAAGGAAAAGAAGGAGGAAGGAAGGAAAAGAAGGAGGGAGGAAGGAAAAGAAGGAGGAAGGAAGGAAAAGAAGGAGGGAGGAAGGAAAAGAAGGAGGAAGGAAGGAAAAGAAGGAGGAAGGAAGGAAAAGAAGGAGGAAGGAAGGAAAAGAAGGAGGAAGGAAGGAAAAGAAGGAGGGAGGAAGGAAAAGGACAAAGGAAGGAAAAGGAGGAAGGAAGAAAGAACAAAAGAAAGAATTCACGCTTAGCAGTGACGAAAAAGTATAGAACGATCAGAATGTGTACACACAAGCAGGGCCAGGGACCTTTGGCACTGGTGTCAGAGATCCCTGAAGGATGCTCTGCTGAAGTAGGTAAGGTGACCACCCCTTAGCGCGACACTATGGTCACTGCTTATAAGATCTTGATAAGAAAAGAAGGTGTGAATTCACACTGTACTTCTCCAGCACAAATCGGTTAGTGATGCATGTTTAAAATTTAGACCAGCTGGGACATTCCAAACCTAACCTTATACTCAAGCTGGCAATGCTTGAGCTCAGTATAATGCTTGAGCCGCGGACCGCTGAAGATGGCCCGCCGACATCTGCAGGTCATCCTTGTACTGTGATTACCAGGGCTAGGATAATGAGGGTGAATCACCTTGAAAATATTTCTTACCTGAAATGGCATGCTTGGCTGGAAACAACTAACATCGCACTTTTGGCCGCTCATACCTAAAATAGTATAGTTGGTCTAGATCGCCCTTAAACCTGTACCGCTTCTGCTGACAAAACACATTATGTTTGGCCTTTATTTCGTTTCTCACTACAGTTGAACTCCCGTTTTCAGTTAAAATGGCGCCTTCGTGAACTTGCTTACAGAAATACTCCACACAAGACAAAGACCTTCACTTTTGTGGAGTTTTGCTAGGATGGCCTTCGCCGTTACAACGGACGGACGTTTCTGAGGGATTATGACATTTGGCTCATAACCCGTTTACTCAAGTTTATCACAATTAATGTGACAGTGACCCAGGGCTCAATTACATTGTCTACAGTGCATCAGTATTGTCAGGACAACAGTACTATTGGCGAAGGTGTTTTGTACTCCCTTGCCCTCAAGTGTGAGTATCTTGAAGATTTCTAAACGAAAAAACCTTAGCCAAGCAAAAGCATCCTCTAGAAACTCACCATAATCTGTCGGCGATGAGTCTATAATTAACATAATAGGGCATTTATATTCCCTACAGTTGCATTTTCCCTACCCTTGATTTGGTAAGGACTCTTGACTTTCTAAACATACAGTTGCTCACCAGGAAAATCTCAAAATCAGAGGTTGGCTACGTCGGCGGTATTTTTTTAACATTTTTATCTGGGTACAGTGCCTGTAAGAAATGAAACAAATACCTGGGGCCGGGATTCAAATTCGGCTTTATTTAAGACTGGTTACGTCACTGCACTGAAAAAAAATTCACGTACTTCATACATAAGAGCCGAATCTTGAATTTCCCAAGCAAAACAAGTAGTTTTACTTAACAAAATCCATTGGATGTAAGAACACAGAAAAATTGCAACAATGGAAATGAGAGAATCTAGTTAAACTGTTCCCTTCCAAGCATGGGTTGGTCAGTTTGGCCGGAAAACTATGACTGCAGCAACAGCGCGTGCAAGAAGCAGACCAACAAAAATGGCAATAAAACGGAAAGTTCTGTCCATCAAGGAGACGCAGGAGTTGTTGACGGCCTTTGACCAGCTGCCCAAGTTGATGCAGCACGATACATCCATTAAGTTGGGTGTACAGTAGAGTTCACTTGCCAAAATTTTGTCCCAATGGGCCATAATTGAAGCCATTGCAGCAAGTGACAGAAAGCAGTCAACGTCAGGTCACTTCTGGAAGGTTGATACTATGGTTGTCAAATGGATGCCGGATGTGTGTGCGAGAGGTTGATCTCTTTATGGGCCACTTGAAAGCAGACCCATTTGTGTCGCTGCTCAGCACCAATTCCATGGCAAATGAGGGCTGGCTGCAACGAATGAAGAAGAGCGAAGGTGTCATTTTCAAGAAGCTGCAGGATGGGGGCAAATCCACAGATATGCCAGTTATGGAGGCCTGGCTGCTGGACAAGTAGCTGAAGCTCATCGAGAGCTACTCAGCGGATGTGGTGTGGAACGCCGATGAGACAGCTCTCTACTTTAGGGCCCTCCCTGACGGAACTCTGACGTTCACAAATGACTTGGAGAAAGGGGGAAAGAGAGAAGGCTTTCAAAAAGTGGATCACACCTCTGGACATTGCGCCCGAGTGTCTCAATAACCTATTTCAGCCCCAGATTCCACACCAGACGTTGCCACCAGCGTAGGTTGTCCCTCTCTTCCCCAGCAGACATCTCTTACGGCAAGGACTGTAAGCGGACATTCTTTGTACGAAGATGCTAATAAAATGCATGGAAAAATGTGCAGGAGAATTATGTGGATTTTTTCCATGTCAACTCTCGCTCCTCAGACCGTTTATTCTCCTCTTCTGCTTTCATCGCTCTATTTTCACCCAATGCACATCACTTTGTACCAAAATCATGCACAGTCATTGCTATAGTTGCATCCAATTTAAGCGAAAATGCAACACTTCTGTATCATACGTTTTCCATAGCTTTTCTGCTTGTTCCTCTTACACTTCACCTACCTGACCCACGGACTTCATTTTTCGGCAGAGCAGGTACGGGATATATTTCAAGATGTAGACAACGTCATAGCCTTCATGAAGAAGGTCTTTGTCCAAGCACCGATGAGCACAGCTATTGTCAAAGAGACCTGTCCCAATCTCCGGCCCTGAGGCCTGCTCCTACAAGACAAGGTAACGCTACTTGGGTCGAGCCAGCATGTCAGTGTGCCAACCACTTGGACCAGATCAAGCTAGTCATGGTCCGGTTCAACCCGGCCGATGCTGAGCGTATCAAGGAAAAATATCTATCTGTTGATCTTACATTTATCAAGCACCTTTCTGTCAACCTCCATCCAAAGACTGGTGAAGGCCGGCCGTGGATTGGCAAAATCTCTCGCCATTGTCGAAAATGCTCTCAACAAGATATGTGACAGCCAGGGAGAAGCTCTGCCACAGAAACTAGAGAAGGGAATGGTCAAGAATCCTGGTTGAAAGACCATGCTGGTTAGAGCCGGAAGGGAACAGGAGTTCTGCTACGGAAAATGCACCCTACCAATGTTATCACCTTTTAGTACTTTCCTGGAGCTTTGGCTGACGTTGACAGGAGTTTCGCACAATGTCAACATATTTTTGAACCACAGTGATTCATCTGTATGGAGGAAAATCCTAACAAAACTGTTGTCTCGCACGGCTTCGACAGCTACTGAATAAAAAACCTAAAGTGACAGTACGACTTCCTCCTACTTTCTTTTCAATCACCTTTTTTCTACCTTTTCTGCAAGAAGTCTCCCCGTATTTCCAATTTTTAATAACCCTAAAAGTATGCCTATCTTTTATGCCTTTTTAAATCACCTTTAGGTCCGAGTTGTAGTGATGGCTATCACGGTGTTGCTGCTTGACCTAAAAAGCCGTCCCTCCCCCCCAAAAAGTGTCAATCTTTCATTGCCTTATTTTAAAAACAAGTCCGAATCGCGAGAAACCCCATACGTACACCCCCAAACACATATACAAACACTTCAGATAAGAAACTGCCGAGCCTTAATACGCATAAGATTTGAAAAAAAATGTGACGATTCTCAAACGGGGTGCCTAATTAATGCTGTAATTAGTAATGGTTAATACTTTTTTGAATGAACATCCTCCCTGTATCATCTACGACGACACGGGCCCCGCTCATTTCGGACTCTAAGGGAATTTAACTGAGGAAGCTGAGGGAAATTAAAAGGGAACAATACAGGAGAGCTGGGAGAAGGTTCTCTTGTAGTCACTCGGATGATGACTGGTTTGCATATCTCGGTAAACCCTGTGTGGGGAACTATGACTTAAACTACTCTGAGTCGGTCAAGTATCTTGGGGTGCTGCTTGACAGCAAGCTTACCTTGGCCCACAAATCAGAGATAAAGCAAAGAAAGCTATTAGGCTCCTATATCGATTTAGGACCTCAGTGGGGCAGCTATAGGGACCCAACCTGTTTTTGACAAGATGAGTCCTTACAGGAATTATGCGACCCAAGATTATGTATGATAGCATAGTGTGGGCCAACAAGGCTGCAAACCACAAAAAGCAACTGGAAAGAGTTCAGAGGTTGGGATTGCTTGGTATGGTCCGTGTATGACATTCAACGGCCACTGCTGACCCAGAGGCCATCTTGGATGTGATGCTGCTTGATCTGTTTGTGCAGTGTGCAGGAGTCCTTGTGGTACTAAGGGTCTGGGATAGGAACCAGCGTAGCTGGGATGGTATCCCAGGTGGTGGGGTGGACTTGGCACACCAGGCCTTGATGTCTGTTAAGCCCTTAAATGTTTGCCACAAACTGGGGCAGGAAAAGACCCAACCCAGGGTTACTCCTCTCTCTTGTGAATTCCATTCATTTTGAGAGACCCTTTTAACAAACAACCAAAAGGGAACAAAAACACAATGTTTTCATATGGAACAATTCCAATTCCAAATGATACAAAATGCTGATGGAGGCACCCAAATCTTCCGAGGTTAATGACTAAATTAAAAAATGAAAACAGAAAAGCAGAACGCGCTCAATGAAGCATACTTGGAACAAGGAAAAGTTGCACGATTGAGTGAGTTGCATGATCAAGCAAGTTGATTTCGCTTCGTACTTCTGGGACTGGGACTTTTGTAACATTGCACGCATAATTGAGTTACACGATTTAGAGTCTTCCAATAAAATGAGTTTATGCATCAATGGTTTGAGCATTACTTTGATGTGCATCAGACTGAATGAATAAACAGTGCACGTCAAGTTTCCTCATGTGCCTCACGTGAACTTCCTTTTTCGTCAAAATGTGTGCTGCGCACCGGATTATCTACTCAAGCATCAGACTGATCACTCGTGCATCAACTCAAGTACTTGACTAAGTACTTATTAACTGTCCTAGCTATACAGACCTTTCCGTAATCTTCTTTTCGTGAGCGGCATGTCCATCAAATATGAATGTTTTCATCAGGTCAGATCAACTTAGGTTAGGTGAAATTCGGTTAGGTTAAGCTAATGGGCAAGTTAGGTAAAGTTTACATTTAAGTTTGGGTTAGGTCAGGTCTTGCTAGATCAGGTTAGGTCCATTGGAGTCTCGTGAGTTTGTACTTGACTCGTAGAAGAGAGGATTCCCCTCCACATCCCAAGCGCCCGCTTTTCAAATAGTGCAACATAAAACTTGTCGAGGTGTTAACAAAACATCAGTTCTTTCCCTGAGCAAAGAGTTGCCCTGATTTACCTAACGCAGAAGGAACAGTGAGAGAACTAGAGACCAATTCGATGCTCACAACACAAAAGATGCCCAGTGCTCCAGTTGATGCGTGAAGATATCTATTTAAAGTACAAAACCTTCCAAGAAGCTGTGCTAAATTCGCCCACAGTATAAAATATGAGCTCATTCTCTCCTCGCTCCGCGCTAAAATATCCCTGTGCTAATATCCCCATTCAAAATCCCCGGGTGGCTGTCCAAGTATCCCCCATACACGTGCACACACACTTCAGGATGCATGAATCTTATGCATTCCATAAAAAGGCGCAATATCGGTGGTCCCACCGTGGGACAGCCTAATCTGACTACGTTAATTGCCAAGACCTCCAGTTAAGTGAGTTATACGTGCACTACATAGAAATTAGGGTTTGGTCATGAGAAAATCCCTCGAGACCATGAGAGTGTACACTCACCGCGCATGCCACGACGGCGAGAGCGGGCACAAACCTGGTGATGTTAGGTTCTCTTATGCAGTGCAAGTATAACTCACCTGCTACAGTAATTTCATCCAAAAGTCCCTCCCTCCAAGGAGTTTCGCTCGAGCAAAGTTCACCTTCACCTCAAGATTTCGCACGATGCCAAATGCTTTGCAAGTTGCTTTGCTACAGCACTGCTTAGAAACCCTGTCCGTACGATGCACACCGCTTATCAATGCATTCCTCCCAAGTACTTTAAACACAAATTTATACGGCGGCTAGACGTGGCCGTTACTAAGTGTCTCCTGGACTTTGCCCGCGATTGCTCCCGACGATCACGCCCGGCTGGACTGTCTCCGCGTTAGTGGTGTCGACGGTGTGGCTTTTTCGGGCTTCGTGCGGGCACGGGCCTGGTCAACTCGAACTCGAGCGGGCTCAGGATTAATCAAAGTAGCAAACACAGTGACTTAATCAACAACTGGCTAAAAAGTTCGGCAGAACAAGATTTGTCCTCGGCGGGCTCGACCGTTAACAACAAAAAAGCCACGTTGGAGCTCGGGCTCTGGCCCAAGCCTGCAACACCACAATTCTGTATGGGGAATAGATATGGCAGGTAAACGAGCTTGACCCTCTTGGTGCGGTCATCCCTCAAGAGAAAAGAAAAGCTCTTCCACTATTCATATCATCATGAAAAAAAAAGGTATGATATGAACTCCCGGCAGATCTCTGGACCAAACTGACGGGGTCACTGATTTTTTCCCCTTCATTTGTACAAGGCTTTTGAAATAAACTTGGAGCCCTCGAAAAGTTACTGGTAGAAATGGCCAACCAGAAGTAGCAAATACGTAGGGGTAGGCAAGTTTTAGAATTAAAAATGTGCACATTTCAGCGTAAATCCTAGGCTTGACTAGTCTGCACGTAGACGTCTGGTTATAGCTTTCCTAGAATGCTCTAAACCCTATTTTTGGTCAAAAAAGAGTGTCATGTCTAGCTTTGCGAAACGACCCGCGTCCTCGTCGGTAACATACAAAGAAGTCTTAGAAATAGCCTTAACAACTTTTTTTGAAAATGATGAGAGTAATTGGTCGGGTAATCATGCAATTTGTAAATGATCCAGTCCGAAAGTGGATCCAATGTACAGAGGAGCGACATTGACAGGGTCAGCAGGATACTTTCGGCAGCTGCGACACACCGAATTTACACGCAGCCTCAAAGAAAGTACAGTAGAACCTTGACTTTGTCACCCCTGAATGGTCAATAAACCTCAACGTTGTCCACTTTTCACTGCTAACCGGTTTTTTTCCTGCGTGGAAACTGTCAACTTTCAGGCTTTGTGAGACCTTGATTTTGTTGACTTCTCTCTGAGGCCTCTCAGTGTTTCTCTACATTTTAAGTACTTCAGCAATAACATTTCAACGTTTTTGCACAGAAATCCGGCAGTGAGATTAGCCAGCTAATCCAAGATGGACTTAATTTTTGGTGGCTCCGTTTTTGAATATAAATTAAATGCTTAAAGTGTCTGTGACCTAGTGGGTTCGGCCAAAGGTGCAGAAACATGCAGTAAGTGATTCAGTGCTGTCACTCATGAGCATCTTGCTCTTTTGCCTCTTGCAGGGGGCATCAAAGTTTCAAGTGGTATGAGACTAAGAGCACTTAATCATTTGCCGCATAGTTCTGCACTCGCCCATAACACAAAGGGTGCTATCACTACCTTCTAACATGCAGAAAAATGAGCAAAAACTGAAGCATTGACATTATACGTGAATGTCAGCTTCTATACCCTAAAATATCATTTACCTGAAATCGACAAGCCTAATGACTTCTCTTTTTTCTGACTACTTCATGTCTTGGGGTGGGGTGGGGGTGGGGGGTGACTTTCCCCATACAATGGTCAACAAACCTCGACACCTTTTTGGAGCCAACCAACTGCATTGACGACGTTGAGGTTCCTGCTGCACGGCATTTAAGAAGGATGCAAGGAAGCAGACTAAAAATTTTATTACGTCCTCATCATCAGATTCTTTGTTAGTGACACGGTTGGAATCTATGCTTTCTTTTTCCTTCTTCACAGCCTTCAAAATAATCCCTGACGATGCGGTCACACGTGACATTTTGCTTGTGCAGCTTGACAAAGCATTAAAGTAGCAATAAAAAGTCTTTTGCTCTACTACCAGAAAAGTTTCTCCTATAAAAAAAAAACCACCACCCACTTGTTGCACTGTTTCGGAAGTTCGGTGATGGTGGAACTGTGCTAAGCTATAAAACCTGTCTTGTACCACCCTGTTATGGCTGTTTCATTGGTGAGACTATCAAGAGGTCTGTCTTCTTTTGGGGGTTGTCTTGAAAGTCAACTCCTGCTCCATCACCACGTTGCAGGAGGAGCCGTGGGTTGGAGGCGCTGGCGCCTTGAACAGGAGCAGGGACGTTGGGTCTGAGAGATGTCGCCCGTCTTGCTGTCTCCTCCTCAAAAGTAACCGTCTCAGCCTCTCCAACTCGGCCGTGTCCCAGTGGCGGGCGGACTTGCACTTGGGTAGGTGCCTCAGGAAATTGTCGTGAGGCAAGAGGATCGTGGACTTGCCACTGTTGTGGACGCTGTTACCATTGTCGTGGTTTCCGCCGCCGCCGCCGCTGTTAGTGAGGGTATCCATGTTGCCAGTAGACTTCCACCTGCGGTTCTTGTGCCTAAACACAGGGAGAGGCATCACCTAGGTCATGGGAGAAAAAACGTGATCAGACGTGCCTTGATGATGGTACCACTCGTAGTGGTACGATGGTACCACTGGTAGTCCACCAGTGACACCTAAACTGACCCAATAATTTTGATACTCTGAGCATGCAGACTCTTCGCCTACTTCGGAAGCTACGTGATCACGGCAATGGGCCATGGCCGCAGTTTTGGGCATTGGAAGGGGCAGCTGTCACCTCCAGTCAGGAGAGGTTCTGGTAAAAATCAGCTATCCCCATGTAGCTGTGGACAGCGGAAGTATCGACCACGTTGGGACTCTGGGTTTCGACCGCTACATCCGTCTGGCGTAGATAGTAACGGAACAGCTTGATTCGAAACTTGGCCGAGAGATACATGCAGGGATCGTTCTTTCCGTTGTCTTTTGTTCCAATTTTGGGCCACACGGTATTGTCTAACTTGGCTACTTCACATTTTGTGTCTGACCGAGTTTTTTCCCCCCTTCCTCATTCGCGCTCTCTGTCCCCGCTCGAGTTACGCTCGCTCGGTCACTTGACGGAAATAATGAGCCTTTACCCCACTTTGGCCTTGTCCAGTCCCTTTCTGTCTTACTCTGGCTCACCTGGTCGTCGACCTCTGCCATCTCGCTGGTCGTGCGCGCCCTCTGCTGCACGAAGCTGGCGTTGCTGAAGTAGTCGTCCTCGTTGTCGTAGCAGCTGCGGGGGGACGTGGTACCACCGGTACCACCATGGGAGAAAAGGATCTGCTCCTTCCGTTTGCGGAGAGAGTCGCGCATGCGCAACCGCAAGGTGCCGGAGCACGGATTCTTGGCCCTGTCATTCTGGTTCGACGGGTTCAGTGACTTATTTTCCCTAGACAAGCATTTTTATCCTTTTTTTAACTCAGCACAATTTGTGTTCCTTTCTCTCTCTTACTGTTGCTTCAATGAATAAGTGAGAGCAAATTCGTAACAAACATTGCATAGAAAAAATTATACACACATGTTAAGCTAGACTATTTTTTATCTCTTTGTGCGTGCTACATTCGTTGCCAGACCTCATCTGATTCTATTCCAGTCAAACGGAATGAAGAACTCATTAGTTTTGGGGTCCCTTTTCTTTGTTTGAAGTTTTATCAACACAGTACATAGGGATGTTGGGTCAACATTTCAAATTTGACGTGGACCTGCTTGGTCACTTTCCCAAAGTGCAGCACTGTAGTCAAATGGAAACAAGGCTCGGTTAGCTTTGCCCCGCGGCCTTCCCAATCTGAACACCTTGTTATGCACTGAACTAATATAGTAAAACTTTATTGCAAGGCCGAGGTCCTTTTGCGCCAGTTGACTCCATCTTCATCATTTGGCATTAGGCAACGAATCTCAGATGCACTCAGCAAAATTCCAAAATTTTTCTTTTTAGGCCCAGCCTAATGCATATACATAAAGCTGTTACTCACTTGCCCTCTGTGGCAGAGTACAGATTGTCGCTCTCGCCGCTCCTCTCGCTGCCGTCCTCGCTCTTCTTGGCCAGGAAGAAAATTTTGCACTCGAAGACCAGCCAGATGGTCAGCTTGATGGAGAGGAGCCACAGCCAGAGCCCCAGGCCCAACAGCTTCCTGACCAACAGCAGCATACTAAATTTTAAACAGGAATAGATGTTCTTGGGGCGACGTTTTGCAGACTGCGGGGACGGGTAAAGAAAGAAAAAGGGAGAGGTCGACAAGCGAGCCAAGTCGACATCATCAACTTTTTCTCTCTCAAGCGAAGTTTAAACAGTGTTTGTTTCACACAATCGTCACGACTTGAGAAGGAATAGTTGGTGTGAGCAGAGCAGAGCGAATAAGTTGTAGAGGGAGGAACGACCCTGGCCCGAGCCGGCGAGCCCAATTTCACAGCCCGCGAGCCTAAAGTACAGTGAGCGCGAGCAAAATCAGACAAGAATCCGTCTCGGGACAAGACCGTCGCAAAACATATCGAGAAACTTAATGCCATTAGAGGAAATGTTCTAGTTAAAGCATTGTCACTACACAGAACGCGTTCATTTCTTCAGATGGTGTTATCAGCCTCCAATCTGGTAGCTGAAGTGAGAGTGGACTGCCACCATAGTGTCCCCGGATCTGTTGGCCGAGACATTCTCCACTGATGTCTTCCAGCTCTGGATGCTGCTGTAAAGAGGTGCACAGGCCACCCTCTGGACACTTCCCCAGGGGCCAGAGTCCAG
>JAAUXU010114905.1_pt1 | contig 10733 bp, 7 predicted proteins | sample 7278151 | NCBI WGS metagenome assembly JAAUXU01 (sample SAMN14350113, study PRJNA611818) | marine sediment metagenome | isolation source: surface marine sediment (1.8m) | place: French Polynesia: Moorea | collected 2018-08 | reverse complement strand
CCCAATATCACAGTAACACGGTCCAAATCAAAATTCTACTTCAACAGGTTTCAGTACAGTGTAGGAGGTGCCGTCATGCCCGACGCAATTACTTACAGCCAGGACTGTACAGTGCATTCACTTTGATGTGCAGATGGAATGTATAAAGATACTTCATGACTGAGTCAGCTTTGGTAAGCTGAAATTTTGTAAGTCAATGCAGTTTTGGGTGAAAGATCGACCCATGATAGTTTTAGACATGATTTCAAGCATCGTTAGGTAATATTACGTAGAAATTGCTTTTTCTCCTGTTTGTGTTTGATAGGCACTGCACTGCGTGTTTATACATACCAGGAGTTGTGAAAAAGGTGCACTGTGAAGAAAAACTAAGTGCAGGCATGTGTATTGTCAAGTGAATATTGAAAGTGCCTGATTGATTGTACCAAAATGACCAACTTTTCCTACGAAAAAATCCAAAAAGGCTTTTTTTTCAATGAAACTGACCTTCGCATGTAACATGCATACGTACTCAACCCCCTCAGCAGCTTGCAGATAATTGTGATCACAAGTGACCTTAGTAAAAGAGATGCAGCAAAGCCTTTTCAATGAGATTCATTTTATTAGTTTCTTCGTTACATAACTTTTTCTGAAGTTGCAGTCACTTTTTTCTCTGCACCAAAATTCCTGGTGCACACAGTACACTATGATGCATATAAAAAAAGAACGGGCAAAAATGGTTTTTCTCACAATGTGACCCTAAAGGTTCCCTGATCATGTCTGAACGCATCCTTGGTCATGGTCACATAAAACTGCCTGGACTGAGAAAATTGCTGAAAATACTCACCAATCTGACTCAGTCATGAAGTCTTTTAACAACTGCACCTCCATATCAAACGCGAACGCGCTATAGATGTACTTCACGTCCTTTTCAGAGCCTTTACACATTCTACTTGTCAGCTAAAACAAGGGATTCTGTCTCATAGCGTGCGTACTGTAACAATGAGTGTGTACCTGGCCTGGGAAAGGTAGTGATTCTCTCGGCCTGCCTCAGCCTGTTGCACATCTCGTCGTAGCTGCTGGGGGAAGGCATGCTGCTGCACCCGTAGAAGAACAAGGACTTGAACTCAAAGGGGAACTTGCACTTGAAGAGAGCGTCAGCACCATAAAATGCGTTCAACAGACATGCCCATATGATGTCACCTTTGCATTTGGAGATGGGCCAAACTCGTTCGTGGTGCATTTGGCGTCGTGCGTGGTCCCCCAGCCTGCGACGAAGACGTCCCCGCTGCGGTCGGGGAAGCGACGTCCGGGGGGTAGGCAGATTGGGCGCACCTTGGGGCCGATCATGAAGTCGCGGTCATTCTTGACCAGGGCAAGGTCGTCCTCGAAGAGACAGAAACGTTGAGCATGCAGACGAGTGTCCAGTGCAGTTCTCGTACCTGGTCGTGCTCTCCGGGCATGAATTTGGGATAGACGACTACTTCACTGGCTCTGGAAACCGCCTCTGGATACCTACAAAATATTGAAATTGTCCAGACCCGACACGCAGCAAATTCAGAGGTGCGGACATTAACTGTCTTTGTAGTATACTGCCGGTTCACCTCCCGTGGTGGGTAATGAGCCTTTTGCTATTAAAGTACACAGTTGTCCGATATTGTCCCTCGTCAGCATATGCGATATTTTCCCCGAACAAATATCACTGAATCCACGTTTCTATGACACTCCTTGAAAAACACAATTTAATATCTTGTAGTGACATTGGCATTTGGCCTTATGCTACTCTTTCCCACTGACTACACCGCCTGCACCAAGTCTACTGCAGTTACCATGTAGGGCAGCTGCTCCCCTGCCCACTACTACATCACTGACGATGCGTCCTCGCTGCACATGCGACATGTACGCAGTGTGGACGTCGGCCTAACTTTTGGAATAGTACCTTCCGTAGGTGGCAACATCGCTCAGCCCAGTAATGATGCCGACGTGATCTTTGGGATCGTAGTCGATCACCGTCGCTCCGGTGGTGGCGTCCCTCAAGCACGGGTTCTTGGTGCAAAAGCAGTGGCCGGCGGACAGGAGCCAGCGGACGTTCAAGACGCTGCCGCTGCAGATACCGAGACTGTCTCCTCGGTGAGGTTTAATCTCGGGGGAGAAATGAGGCAACTTTTTTCTACTTCCATCTTTTGACATGAGGTTACGCTGATAAGTTCTTGCTTGTTGCGCATCGGGATTGAAGATTTGAATGTGGGAACTCCTTCTCAGGTGTTGCCACGAGAAGCGTTAAGTCAGTGACCAAGTTAGCATAGGATGACGTAGATTGTTCTGGACGCCATTGCCCAAGTTCGAAAGCATCAACGCCGTGTTCGTCAAAAATGGCATTGGTATGAAAAATAAACATTTATATGAAAAAAAAAGATATTTTGTTGGTGCTTAACAGTATTTTGCCACAGACTTTAAAGTTCCAATAAATAATACCTAAGAAATGAAAAGAAACTGAGCTGCAACTGAACTGACACCAAGTGTAGGCACTGCACCTTCGCCACAGGCCTCACCTGCAAGTATGCCATCCAAGGCCGCGACTCTGGTTCATATCCGTCCACAATTCTGACCTGGAAACAACGATCATCTGACTCGTAACACATCATTTGTGAAGTCTCGGGTCCATGCACATGTGGCTATAAAGCATGTGCAGGCACATCTACACTTTGCTATTGTGCACTGTGCAGAATATGAAGCCAAAAAGCACCCAGTCGAATCACACATACCTGCATGTCGGACTTTTCGCCTCCGTGCGATCGTCTCTGGGGCCTGTTGGACCCGATCCTGCCCCTCTTGGCCCTCCCACAGGCGCAGCCCATGGTGCGGGCGGCAGCGGCGCTGGCGCATGCAACAGACAGGACCAAACAGAGCCAGAAGAGTCTCTCGAGGGGACATGACATGGCAACATGATTAATGGAGCTGCGAAAAAAGCCCTGTCCTACAAGACCTTTGAACACATAACAGCAGAAGAGACACGAATGGCCCAGCTTATTTCCGGTAGTGAACAGTGTGAAGGAGAAAAAACAACAACTCGCACCGCCTTAAGGGACGCCAGTGTCCAGTCATTCCTCGCTCTGCTTGGCAATGTTGCACCGCTACGTTTTTGACTCACACGACCGAAAGCAGTGCCTGTATTGGCATACGAGTTATGCTCGGCAATGGCTTTGGGTGGGTCTGTTTATTCGCAATTGCATTAATGCCAGAAGCTTCCGCGTGGTCTGTTGGCAGTCACAGGCAACGAAGCAACAGCCAAACATCATTAGGAGAGACTTTTTCGTCCACCCAAGCAACGCTGTCTCACTTTAGGAGGATCTTTTGGCGACACCGACAAAGAAAGGATGAGAACAATGGAGCGGCAATGAAGGATGAATTAGCACAGGGGCTTAGAGGACAAGTGAAGGAGAAAGAGGGTGTCAATGGCAGCGGCCTGGGAAGAGGCCACCGCCGAGGCCGCCGCCGAGGCCGCCACCTCGGCCGCTGGCCTCCGTGCCGTCGTCAGCCTCAGTCCGCTCACGGCGACTGCGGTAGCGGAGAGAAGGGAAAGGGTGAGGAGGAAAAGAAAACTTCTATCAATTTCATCACAGGCGTTCATGCACTTATGGACTCAATGAGGAGGGGGACGATGAAAAAGTCCATGAACTCAAAAAGTTGAGACCCAGGCCCAGGATTGTCGACGGCTAAGTGAGAGCTTTTGCTTTCAACGAGGTCGTGGAGCTCGAGGATGCTTTTGCTGAACGATACTTGAAGCACGATTCTGGAGAGTTCACATTTGCTGAGATGAGCTTTAAAAACAGTTTCGCATTGAGGAGCGCTTCCTATCTCCGTGTCCGTCAGCTGCATGTCCAGCTTTGTTTGCCGAGCTATCAAAGCGATCGTGGCATTAGTAAAGGATCCGCTGAGGCTCGTGTAGCGATCATCGTCGACTGCTGTGGGCTTCAATGACGCGCGTCATTACTGACCGGTACAATGACAGCCGATTGTGTCTTTCTTCACCCCACTTCTTTCTGTTCTTCACAACTAAAGGCTCTTTTTTCTGGTATTACACATCGACCGCACTTCTCAGCATGCAACAAGACCAATATTATTGTACTCAATGTTTCTGCTCGCAGCCTTTGGAACGGCCGGCAAGAGTTAATTTCTCCATGGAAAAGGTGTGCGTAACATATCACAATGTGACAACCACGCTTTGAACTGTTCTAACAGGTGACCGTCTACCTCGGTCTTTGCTAGGTACGACCAGACCAGGATCTGGGTCGCCATCGAGGCCATCGTCGTCAATCGCACCTATGCAGGACCATGCAAGAAGACGTTCAAGGTGATGTGAGGCAATTTTGTCCCACAAGTTTACGCACACCTTCAAAGGCAGGGTGCGCAGTTACATCTTATCAGTTCCATGAATGTCAGGAGCAGTTAAAGTTGCATTGACAGCCGGGGGACCGATATCACATCCCCCTTTTTTATCTAGCTGCACCGTGCGCACCAAAAAAGTACAAGAATAATATTGTTAGGCTTTTCTCCCTTTGGGGAATCTGGGCGCGAACAACTGCACAATAAAAGTTTCTCCCCTTCGTCTGTTTTTATGTGGCACCCGCCAAGTCCTATTACTTCGCATCCCACTTACCTTTGTGCAGTAGGAGAAAGCAATTTCGTACGCTACTATACATGAGGACACTTTTTTGCTTTTAAGATGTGCACGTACTTTGCTGTATGTGATGTATACCTGGAATAACAATAATGGTGACATAACATGTCTGTACTGGTCAGCACAGGTGCAAGAATCAATACACGCAATGGACCTGACTTAGAGAGACAAAAGTAGGCACAGTTGCTTGTGAAATCACTCTTGATCAGACATACCAAAGAAGATCTGCCTGCAGGGTGACCAAACAATTGGCTGCTATATATTGCACTGTTCAATCTTGATGCCACACTCGGCAAAGACTTATTCGAAGTGGTCTTGATGACCCGCTGAAGAAGCCCGCGGGTGGACATGCAGGAATGTCTAAAAGCCACTTCATGACTACGAAGTTCTTCACACTACCCAAGCTTCGCACTAGGTTAGACAGAAAGGCTTATGTTCTACGGCCTCTGTCGCAAGTAATTTCCGCAGGGAGAAATCGCATTCATGCGCAAAACTGAAACATTTTGAGGCTGAATTTTTAACGTGAAAGCTTCAGTCAGGCAGAAGATCCAGCACCATGAGCAACTCTGTGACTGCCCAATTTGATGCCACAGTGCTCAAAGTGCGACGAATCGTAGAAAATCCAAAATGCTTACTGACATTTTTCTCGGGGGCTCCTATCCCCTAGCCGCCCCTCCTCCCCCGCAACCTAGGGAGCACCCATGAGCCTTCCTCCCCGGGTGCTCGACGGGTGCAAAACCTCTGGCTCGAAGGTTGTACATTTAGTTACAGAAGTAATTCACTCAGATAAGCACTCTTAAGTAGTCCCCCTCTCTAATTATCTACCCTTGCTGTTGAAAGCTGAAAAATAATCTGTTTTATCTATATTTTATCTGTCTCTGTATTTATCCCGCCTTGTATTCAATCTCCAGAGAAGACCAAACATCGTGGCTCCTCCTGCTCTACATTTACTTTTTTCGCATTGAACCGTCACATTAGAACACAACACAAAAGAGGCTGCTGCAATGTCAGCAGTGAGAAGTGAGGTCGCGATGTGTGACAAAGATGGAAGTGAATGGGCAGACCTGAGCCGATCAGGTGACAAGGTTCGTACCGTCATGATCACATGATATTGGGAATTGGTGGTACAGCATATTAGCGTCACTTTCCGCGAATGCTTCGCCCTTTCTTTACTACGTAAAAGTATTTTTCCGCAAAACAGTCTTAGTAGCACAAGCAACCAGAAAACTGTGGTGTATAGTGCCCTGTGGGCCGAATGGGCACTTTACATGTTGTGGCAGCAACTGTACAGGCAGGTGAAGAACTGGTCTGTGTCACACCAGTTACTGCTTACCCCTTGGACAGGATAGTCTAGGGATAGAGTGTCTGGCTCACACTCGGGTGGTAGGAGATCCAAGCACGGCCACTTCCTCAGGGACATTGCCATAGAAATGTCAACAGCGCCATCTAGTGCCCCCTCCACCAGTGTGGAGTGTCACGCAGTTGCTGTCTTTTTGTGAATTCACAGAACCTAGCAATCTCTACCCAAAACGTACAGGTTATGTGCCGTTAGTGCACAGGACTGGAGGGCCGGGGGAGTGAATCCCTCTGGAAATGAGGAACCGTCCACACTCACAAAAACTTCCCTGGACTATTGAGGTTGAGCCTTTTGTGTCTGATGTGGTCAAGACTTGTCGAGATCGTCATCCTAAGCCGTGAACATGGCAGTCCAGATAGCACTTCTCAGCAGCATACATTGTTCAAGACTCATGCAGATCATTGTACAGATTGTCGATGTCTATAAGTTTTGTTTACATGGCAAAGTGTCACCCTGTTGCTCTCTTTTTGTAACTTCATGGGATCCAGCAACCTCTCACACTGGACATGGGTTTCTTGCATCATTGCACACTTCACGGGAGGGTCTGGGGAGTGAACACCCTTGGAAATGGTCTCACATCTACATATTTCACAACGAAATTCCACGTCAACAAGTTTCAGTGCAGAGTGTGAGGTGATGTCACGCTGTTGGAAATTACTTACAGGAAGGACTTTATAGTGCTCCTGCTCTGACCGTCCTGGTCACGCCTGGAACCCCTGCGCTCAGTCTGCCTACTAGTGTGGTTTTCTGTCGCCTGCCAGAATAACCAGAGCAGACTTAAACGAGGATCTTACCCCATCTGACTTTCATGTGAACTTCATGAGGGATTTGTCGGTCTTGGGATCGGTTAACATAGATTTGTGACTCACAAGACTTTGGCATAACCTTCATGTGATGAATGAATTAGTGTTAGGGCCTATCAACATAGTTAGGACAGATATTATAGTTGTTTGGAACAGACGAACATGGCTTGTTGTACTTGATGTCAACTTTTTTATTCTATAGAATTAAGATATAAAATAAAGCAACTTTTGTCATTCAGTAGTGCGAAAGAAGTTGGCAGCATAATTAACTCGACCCGAGTTCATGCGTACTTGGTATGAACTCCGTATGTATCAATCTGGCAGGGTCTGGCCTACCACTTTCCTCTAGTTCAGTCTGTTCAGCTTTGCCAGATGGCTCTTTTGGAAGCCAGGTTAAGGAAAATCAACTTTTTGGTTATAGTTGAACATGTTTGCTCTGGAGATCGGACGTGAACATAGTCCCCTAAAAATGTCATATTGGGATAAAAGAAAAGCCTCCTTGAAATAACGCACTGAGATATATAGGGCAGCGCTTTGAAATCGGGCAAGGACGATCATTGGCCATCTTGTATCTGCACTAAACTGCTGGGTGTGCCATATTAACCTTGACTGTTCTCTGTGCCCCAAATCAGACGTCTACGCAGATATTTTAAGGATTTAGCACCAATTGATGAGAGAGAGTTAGCACTGAAAACAGTTCTTGATTCGGTTTTGGCAAAAAAATAATCAGTTTGTCGAGAATAGCAGAAAATGTGCATCTGGTCACTTCTTCAGCAAGGTTACACGACAGGAAGATAAATCAGTGGGCCTGTATAAGGTCACTGACCCACTTCCAGGCTTATCTCTAGTGAGAGGTCGACACCCCCTTAATGGAGCACTTTCACTGCCATTTTAAAATGTCTGTTTAAGCAACACTTTTATCATTTCAGTCAGATGACATGTATCGTCCTATACGCAGGTCAAAGGCAAAAGCAGTCGCCCAAGACACATCAGAAGAGCCCAAATTTCAAGATGATTCACCTAAAATCTGGCCTCTTGTCTCCAGACGCAGTGCATTACAGACCAGAGGCTCCACCGGCCATATTGAACTCGACAATTGCTCTGCTTTCAACAGGGGCTTTCAGCAATTGCACAATTACTTTACCTTATGTACACCATATCTACTTAGATGACTCCCCTATTTTTGGCTCTGTTCCTAGAGACCGGGTTTTCAGGACAATTGCCTTCACGTGCTTTCGAAGAAGGAGACATTGACCGTGGACTCCGAAGTGTTGGACACGCAGCCTTTTTGCAGAATTGGCTGCTCGTGTTTAAGGTTACAGCTGATATTGAGAGACATCTCACAGACTTCTCAATTTTTTGTGGCATTCCAAAATGACATCTGAACGTTGAGGGTAGATTTGGTCCCACTTTAAACACCCTGCACCTCGCAGTGTCAAAACATGTGAAACTGAAAGTCAGGCTTTGTCTGGAAGAACTAACCTAACCTAAGTTTAACAGCTCTGGCTGTAATTCCCGAAGATGAAAGTGTGAGTCCGTCGGTAGGACGACGTCGCGCTGGTCATGTTCGCCAGCGAGATTGCTTTTGACAAGCTCCGCGTCAGCCCCATCTGCCTGCACCATGACGAGCAGTTCATGTACACCGGCCTCATCGAGGTGTGCGTCGCCGACTGGGGCGTCCTCCGTGACACAAGCTGCGTAGCTGCGTCTGGTCCAGACGCGTGTAGAAGGTGATTACAAACAATTAGAACAATTGTACGACTCTTAATTAGTGCACAATTATCGCAGTAGTTAGCAAGTGCGAAAATTGGAGAAGACAGCAAACACTTGCGAATAACGAAGTGTGAAAACAGGTGCTGCCTTCGCCAGTCGACACTTTCGCGGGCAATAATTAGCCGCAGGCAGCGACGTTAACGAGGAAGAACGGGCAAAAAAAGTTCCTCCCAATTTTACACCGAGAGCCTTTCCTTTATTGGAGGTAGAAACAACAAATCTCTCGAGGATAAAACTTTTTTTTTCCTCCTTTGCCTTTTCCTTGCCTCTCAGCTCTGGCCAAAGACTTCTGCATACCGAGCCTTAAAAAAACCACCACCTCCTCCTTCCATGAAGTGGTTGAAACTTCAATACCAAACCTGAGTGACTTGGCTTGACTCTAAAAACATGCCTAAATAATGAGGCTTTCTCGAGTCTGTAGAGCCCTGCAAACACGTACACCTATTTTCAGCACCGGTCAGTGGCAAAAAAGTCCTCCTTTCCACACTTCGCGTGCTTGAGTTTGACAGATGGAGGATTTCTTCCTATTTTCCTTGCAGGCGCCACTGGTCCTTCGACTGGTACGGGTTGAGGTACTCGCGCTTCTCTGGCGCGTTCACACCCACCCACTCACACCCGGAGTGCTAGACTTTCTGAGAGGCAAGCACGAAAGCATTCGCTTAAGTATCTGACCCAACGACGTCGGCGAGAACTTGGTGAGCAGTACGTAGTGACCAAGTCTTGTGACCGCACGGATGAGAACAACTTTAAAATGGCAAAAAAACCAGATGTTTTTGACTTTCTTTTCTCACTCTAGTCCTTCAGTTAGGAGTCACACTTTGAGGATAATCACGTCAAATATTTTTTTGACACCAGCGTAAGCGCACCTAAAGTGCTACTCACACCAGGCATAGCCCAAGAGAGAAAGAAGCTAAGGAAGAGTGGACCAGTAGCATGTGCACAAGGCTTTTTAATGTGGTTGGCAGGTGGAGAAGTCGAAGAATTCCTGTCTAGTTTTAGCCTCCGAGAGTCCAGTCCAGAACTAAAGCTCTGCTCAAAATTCGAGTCTTCACATGGTTAAGCTCAAGTCAACATTACCGGAATTCCCTGATTTTCCACCGACCGAGCGGGGAGCTTGACTCGAGTTGCGTAACTGAGCCCTAGCTCAGACAGAGACACTCTTGCACCCTTTGTTAGGACGTCACATGCATCTGCGCTGGAGTTCGGCATCTCTGTGACTCGAGTCCAAGCTTACCCACAGGCAACTTTGTCAACTCGTATCCATCACTGGGAAGGAAACCGCCCTGCTGAAAAAGATTATCCCGCAATCCAATAGGTAAGGACGAGCCCTTAAAAACTGACAAAAACAAACCTGTAGACAGTTTTGATCGCGTCACGTTTACGCACATCATTCTGCGGCGAGCCTTCCAGTCAGTAGTGCTACGTACGAGCTGGCTCAGCTCGCTTAAGCTCACGAGCTACTTCTCCAGTCGGCTTGAATACTAATCTCTGAACCTTAATCCTCCCAAAACTTTTACAATAAACCTTTTCCTTGTTATTAGAAGATTCAGCTTCCTGTAACTTCCAAGATCGTACAGTTGATGCCACTAACTACCACTGCATTGAGTCAAGCGCGGCTCGGCCCGTGTGCTTCAAGGGTCAGAGGGTCAGCGGGTCTCTCTGCAAATCGAGTGCACAAAAGGAAATATAGTTCCGTTGATATAACGACTCTTTCCAGTGTATCGAAGAAGTGAAAGCTGACATCTGGCAGTCAATAGCAGACTCGCAGTTTCGAAAACCTCATTCGAAAATGTCTAAATTTAAGATCGAATATGTCTCGGCTTTGCTCGTACTCGAAATTCCAAACTCGAACTCGACTAGTGATCGAACAAGCTGAATCGATACAGCTCTGTCGCAAACACAGGCATCAGATAAAAGTATGACATTCGTTAGCCACTTGTACACTTTTTCATATCTCTCCAGCTTGGCTCGCCAAATCCGGCTCGTAGACGACACTGCTAGCCAGCCAACCAGTGGAGACTGACCGGAGTCTAGGGGCTGACTGGACAGAACTTTCAGGAACTGGCGCAAAGAGATGGAGCTGGGCCCGAGCTCGTCAGCCGACCGGGCACGAACGCGGACTCTCCTTTTATCTAGTCCGGTT
>JAAUXU010181543.1_pt1 | contig 10734 bp, 8 predicted proteins | sample 7278151 | NCBI WGS metagenome assembly JAAUXU01 (sample SAMN14350113, study PRJNA611818) | marine sediment metagenome | isolation source: surface marine sediment (1.8m) | place: French Polynesia: Moorea | collected 2018-08 | reverse complement strand
TCGCTGTTTACCATCGTGAGCTTCCAGAACGACCCCTGCACTTCGGGCAGCGGCAACAACGGCACCTGCTACTCCTCGTCCGACTGCTCCAACCTGGGCGGGACCGCCTCCGGGTCATGCGCCTCAGGCTTTGGCGTCTGCTGTCTGTGTAAGTTTCTCTGACGAGCATATGTGATACATGTAGCAGACGTGCAAGTGGTGGCAAACCTGAGAGTCGAATTGCACGTTCTTCTTTACTGAAACTGGACCTGGTCAAGTAGAGACCTAGACTGAACCTCGTCAAGAACAATGTGGCAAAAGGAGTGGAGGCTCTGGACCATCCAGGATCTGGATGACGTCGATAGCAACTATGGCACTTTTCCACCCTTGACCTTTGGTGGTTTTGGGCTTGCATGGCTAAGAGAAAGTTGAGGTCCATCATCTTGTAGCTGTGGTACTCATTCCAGTACTGACTCTTTCTGCTTGTTTTAGACAGTGGAATTTTCACCCTGATGTCTCTTCTGGCAGGAAGATTTGAACATATTCAGAATGAGTAACATTCCATGATCGATCGGACTCTACATTTTGCCACCACCTAATACATATGAATATTAGATTAGGTTACTGTCATTTCGCTTCTTCCACGCAGTCACGAAGTCGTGCGGGGACAGCACGAACACGAATTGCACGTACTTCCAGAACACCGGCTACCCGTCCACCTTTGACACCGTCGGCTCCTGCCAGCTGACCGTGAACAAGGGCAACAGCAACGTGTGCCAGCTGAGGTGAGGGGAGAACCACTCATGGCACCATGTTCGTGAGCGGCTTGGGGATCACTCCTTGTGTTGCAGGCTCGACTTTGAAAACTTCATACTGGCCCAGCCCGATGCCACGGACCACGTGTGCCAGGACGACCAGTTCATCGTGTCCGGAGGCGCTCCTATCCCGGCCATCTGCGGGACCAACTCAGGACTGCACAGTAAGTCCAGGGCCTGAACCAGGACATGTCCGCCCGGTTCTGTGGACACACAGCAACGTTTTTATTCTTCTCCTTTCCTCCTCTCCTCAGTGTACGTGGACGTTGGCCTCGCCTCCAGCGCCCCCGTGGTCTTGACCGCGGTGACCAGCGGCAACTCCTTCTCCAGGAGTTTCTCTGTTAAGGTCACTCAGATCGAGTGCAACTCACTCAGCAAAGGTGCGCAACACTGTTGTCATTGTTATATGAATAGATTTTGGGTACGATTTGTATTAAACATAGGGGGGGGGATAGATTACCTGGAGAGACCCTGACAGAATCTCCTGATTAGATTTGACCTCCCCTCTTAACCTCATCGGGTTTAAAACACAGCTCCAAGCCAAATTTGGTCCAGATCCTTGAACTTGATATATATGGACACAGGGCTTTGGGGGTAAATTGTCGTTTTAGGCAAAAATATGTTTATTCGTTGAATTTTTACAACAAATTAATGAACATAATGCCAATTGATTTGGCTATGACATAGTACCCAGGTGGGACTCTCTTCACTCGAAGTAGTTTCCGTTCACCTTGATCAACGCCTCCAGGTGAGAGCGAAACCTGCCACAGACACCCACGACCTTAGCGGTCTCAAGCGTCTCCGTGATGGAGGCATTGAGAGACTCACGGTTTGGGTGATCGGTAGCATTGACCCTCTTCTCCCACAAGAAGTAGTCCCCGGGGGTTGGGTCCGGCCACAACGGTGGCCACATCTCCCTCGCCCCTGCCTGAGCGTCCGAGGCTGGTGTTAAGCCAAAGTTGCACCAGATTTGAGGTGTGCGCTTGGACACCGTTTTGTTGCAAGACAGACGGCCTCCCAGTGGCCTCCTCGATCATCCCGGCCATGACGATCTTTGTCTTGAGGACCTTCAGGTGCACCTTCTTTGTCACTGTCTCAAACAAGGGCGACTGTTTGTAATGAAACTGCCAAAGAAGTCGAATCTTTCTTTATTTGTCCTGCGCGAATAAAGTGGACCCGAGGATGCAGGTCTTTTTCATCTCCTCCGTGAAGTTCACGTTGACGTTTGGCATCAATTGTTGTTTATGCAGCGAGAGAGGGATGTTGGAAGCGTGTGTATGCAAAAAATCACGCAGATTCTCTCAGTAGATCACAAGCAAAATTGGCCCAACGTCAGCGACAATTTATCCCCAAAGCCCGATGTATACAGACATTCATTATTCAACTATTACAAGACTAAAACATACCATGTGTCAGCCGAGCCTCTTGGCAATATGTATTCAGCATTTTGGCCAGCGCTTACATTCAAAAAGTTAAAAGAAAATGGAAAGATTTGCCTAAAAAATAATTTTAGATCCAGGACAGTCCAAATATAAATATATAGATTGTGCTAATTTTTTAGGGTAATTGTAAAAAAGTACCCCAATTTATGGACTTTGTAAGTTATTCTCGTTATGCTTGGCAGCTTCTGACGGCTGCCTGCAGTATTTCACGGGCGTGAGCGGCCAAATCCAGAGCTTCAACTACAACTCTGGCTCCGGCCTGATGCTGTCCAACACTGACTACTCCGCCTGCATCAGAATGGAGAGGAACTTCTGCGGCATCCAGTACACTGCGTGCACAGACACAGGTAAGAACAAATGTGCTCAGTGCTGATTGGCAGTCTCAACGCCAACTTCTCTCCGGTCCAGTCAACACCCCGGCCATGTCGTTCAGCCTGACCGGGAGCACCGCCGCTATGTTGGGATCGGTCGTAGGTAGCGCAAACTGCATGACCGACTGGATCACCATTCCCTGCGCCACAAACACCAACGACCCCACGGCGCAGAACGGCACGCCCACGGTCTGCGTGGACAGGATCTGCGGGATGGTCTTCAACTCCGTGACCACGGCGATGGGGTCCACCAGCGTACCCGTGAACAGTAAGTGGAGTCGCTTGAGTGACTAATCTCACATCTAACCTCTCTAGCTCCTCCTCAGGTTTTTTTTTACCTAAGACCTTTGTCATGACCTTGCTGACCACGTACGTGTGACCAGAGTCAGAAAGTCGCGCCTTGACTAAAGGACAAAGCTTTTCGACAGTTTTTCCCCCAATTGCTTCTTTTCAGGCTTTAATAAGCCTTTCGTCGTGGGGGTCCACACGGACGAGTTCGAGGGCAGCTCCTCGCCGGCCGAGGCCGGCAACATCGGCTTCTGCCTCAACTATGTCCAGCAGCCGTGCTCAGCGAACTTTGGATAGAGACATAGACACAGCAGATATGCATAGCGAGACCATGATAGCAGATTTTTTTTAAGATAGAGAAAAGAAAAAAAGAGACAGTGTGACCAAAAATTTGAAAAAGGACGGCGACGACGACGATGGCGGCGGCGACGGCGGCGACGGCGACGGCTGGAGACACACACACACGCACACAACACACTGACGACCTCATTGACGTAGTAACAGCTCAAGTGAGACACAATCCTACTGATGCTAATGTGAAGACGCGTCCACACCATGACGGAGTTCCCCCGTCGGGTGGACGCGCCTTCAAACGTTGCTGACTTCTCCTTCTCTGTCATGTCTTTCACCTACATACGACTTTGGGTCGAGGACGGGCAATTGTCACAACTCACGTCCAGGGGTCTTTCGGTACAATGACTTTCGGAAAAGTGGCTTTCGGTAAAGCGGCTTTCGGTAAAGTGGCTTTCGGTAAAGTGACTTTCGGGTTATGGATATATCTGTTCCTTCCCTTTGCCAAAGATTTTTGCCAGATGCAACGGAAGTAAGGTAGTTGCCAAACTTTCAGATTTACAATGCTCAAGTATGCGGTTTGTGTCAGGTTTGACCCCCAATTTAACAGCTTTTAAGGCTACGGCAGAGAATCTGACAAAGGTTGGAGCAGGAAAAATGTTTACTTCATGGCTGCGTTGTTTGGAGGACTGAAAGGACAAAGCTAACATTGGGGCAATCCTAACCTTGCAACTGGAGGACCTTAAAAAGAAAAGATGCAAAATCGCTATTAGGAGAGTGCAAAATAATCAATAACGGACCAAAGTTAGGGGAGTTGAATCATTAAGTTCATTTTGATGCTCAAAGTGCAGCTATCTCTGGAAGGCGCCATCAATTTTCCACCCTTTTCAGAGGGTTTTTCTTGATGAAAGTGGCTGAAACTTTCTGTGGGTGCTGCCACACAACCTTCACTGCTTCCACGCCAGCGATGACTTCCTCCAGACCATCCCCGGCCATGCCATATGCAAAAAAAATCCTCACGTTTATGAGCACTTAACCTGGGGAATCTCAAAGTTGCTCATGATGCTGCGTCTTGTCCAACACTGTCTGGATTCCAAGCGAAGATTCCATCTTGAAAGCTGTCAGTGCAGCCTGCGGTGCCACTTTACCCCACTGCATTTTATTAAGACGACCACTGCCAAAGCATGCATTTATTTTATTATATAAGTTGGGCTTGACAACAGCTAAACGCACACTTTTACAAAAGTGTAAAAAGTTTCAAAGTTTTAAAGTTTACCTGAGAAGAGAATGCTCCACTCATCAGCTGATAAAATGCTGTTTCAGTCCTGCGAAGAGCTGAGCAACAAATGAAATGCTACAAAGCACAAGATGGGTCAGCAAAGCGTTTTCGCATCTTTTGGCGGAAGACTTCAAATCCACAGTCCCTAGGAGACGCTCTACAACTTTGTAAAATTTAAATTTCCCGCCCAAATGACGTCAGCTCTCTGCTGTCCAACCCTGTGAAGTCCTAGCACCATTTTGGCCGGGCAACTTCCCGATGCCCCGAGCTGCGACAGGAGAAGCCCGGTTAAACTCACATTTTTTATGATGTGTGTTTAACCGCGGTCAACTGTTGAATCTTTTGCTTCCTTGCCCCGGTTTTGGCAAAGTTCCAGTGTCTCCTCGTGAGGATGCAAACTTTTGACCTCCACTGAGAGGTCGGGTTGGTTCAGGGGGTCTTCGCATCGGGCGCACCAAGGGTTGTTGTTCTCTGAATGTTGGGAATGCGTCTTTCAGGCTTCCGAAAACCGTTTAACATCGTCGTGCACACGGACGCCATGGAGGGCAACTCGGCCACTGCGGAGACTGCCAATCGGGGCTTCTGTCTCAATTATGTCCAGCAACCTTGCACGAACTCAAATGGATAATTACACATGACGCCTCGACCTCAACAGATCCTACCAAAGGCACCTTCAAACCAAGTAAATGGATGCACAGGGTGTGACAAAATTGATTACCTCCTCCTCCCCCTGACATCTTAGCAGAGCGCAACCAAACCCTCAGTGAGGGGTTGCTACACATTATCCTTCTTCTCTGATCGATTGCTTGGTCAGAACTGTGAGACGCTTCACTGAAGACGCGCTTTTTTGGCAACCCTGACAGATCAACAGGTGGGACTTGATTCATGAGGGGAATTCCTTTTGTTACACCCTGTTCATGTACGCACGACTCTCCGTCACTCGCTGGCAACTCCTTCTTTCACTGTCTGCCCTTGAGACTTCTTCCACTTTCTCGTCTAAACTAAAAGAGTCGGTGAACAAGTAAAACGACGACCAAATCACAGGAAGACGCATGCCTAACAGAAACCGTTTTCTCGACTTCGTTTCAGGCTTTCAGAAACCCTTCAACATTAACGTGCACACCGACGCCATGGAGGGCAACTCGGCCACTGCGGAGACGTCGAACAGGGGCTTCTGCCTCAACTACATCCAACAGCCCTGCTCCACATCTGTGGGCAGGAAGTGAAAAAAAACCACCCAACTTACTTACTTCTTCTGCCCCCTTCCCTGTTCTTCCTCGACTTGAACGTGAATTCCTTCAGAACAAATCCTCTTTGTCCTCTGTCTTCAACCCTCTCTTTCTACCTCTTGTCAAACGTTAGCGTGGACAAGGAAGCTCTCGGCTGCTTGGACGACGATCAGGAAGAAGCCAATAGTAGGAGTGCTTTCATTTTACTCTTCTAAGCATCTATCCAACCTGGTTCTTTCTGCCACATACATGGTGGCAAAATGTAGAGTCCGATTCAGCACTATTCAGTCTATAAGTGTTCAAGACTAGTTCATTCCAAAAGAAGCATTGGACTGGAAATTCAACTCTCTAGAACAGGCAGAAAGAGTCAGTACTCTTGAGAGAGTAACAAGACCATCCACCTGAACAACCACCTCCTTGTCATCCAAGCCCAAACCACCAGAGGTCAGGGGTAACAAAAGTTGCATACTTGATCTCATCATCATTAAGATCCTCCATATTCCACAGTTTCCTTGCTGGCAATGTTCTTGGTGAGCTCGAGTCTGTCTCTGCTTCATAAGGTTGTATTTCTGTGCTGAAGTCAGTTGGACTCTGGGTTTTGCCACCTCTGCACAAATAGTTTTAGAGGTTGTCTTCAGTTCAGCCTATCACTCATTATAATCAACACACTCTCTTAGCGAAATAGCTGAGGCCGAAACCAGAGCAAACTGTTTCAATAATAATACTATGCTCTTGTAATAACGGAGCATCATGGGCATAGAACAAAGATGGTTTCCACCTCAACTGTTGCTCCTGCTATGAACTGAACATACACAGACTTCTTTTACTGCTGCTATTTCTTTCATCCTTCTGGACGCTTCACGTGCGCATGCCTGGAACGTCTACTTTTGGCCTTTGTACATCACTTTCCGGCCTAGGCCTCCTTTCAATAGCGTTTCCACAACAAGTCAGCTCTGCCTCTCTGTACAGTGTGACCATTTCATTCGTGGGGGTGAATCAACATTGTATCCATACTGTATAGCTTGAGTCCTGGATATGATCACCATTAGAGGCAGCCAGTCTTACCTTTAAACTGGGCCATTGCTTTGCTTGACCATGCAGTAGGTTGCTGCATAGTCCCCAGAATTACAATACTGACCCCAGGTCTTAGTGCAGCCAGCCCAGTTGGGGGGAGACTTTGTCCTAAGTGTGCATATGACTGACCGGGTGCCTCCCTCTGGCCTGCGTGGCACAACAGCTGCAGCGGATGCAACCTTGCCCAGCACTGAGAAGCTGGACAACCAGACCATGTGGACCTGGTGGAAAAGGACCGCGGAGTTGTGTAGCTCGGGGGGAACTTTACAGTACTGACCTGAACAGCAAAGTCCCCTAAGATGGATCCCGGGAACTTGGTGGCAATCCCCCCTTGTACATAGATAAGCTATCTACCCTTAGTGCTTGATAGGTTCAATCTAGAGAGAAATGTAACACTGTAAAGCGCCGTTTAATGTAGCTAAGCCCTCCAAGAGGTTGAAACTCATCCTCAATCTCTGATACCCTCCACACGCACTGTGTAAAAGTGCAGCGCGATCAGGTCTGACTTTGTTGCTCTTCTCTAGGCTTCGCCAAGCCCTTCATCGTGGGAATCCACACCGACGCCAAGGAGGGCGACACCCCCGCGGGTGTCCCATCGGACGGGTCCAACAGGGGCTTCTGCCTGAACTACGTCCAACAGCCGTGCAGTTCGACGTACGGAAAGTGACTGTCGCCGTTCACGCAACCTCCAATCTCATCAAAACCTGTGTGATGCGGAGCCATCACTTCTGTCGGTTGGCGAATTTTCCTCAAAGTTCTTTCTGGGGACTACTTTTTTCACACACATATATTTATATGTCCATTTATGTTGTGCTCATGTTATGTTTAAATGATTCTCATGTGTTTAGTGTCTCATTGTGTCTCCAGTCGCGACCGTTTAAGTTATTGTTGTTGTACAGTCGAAGCAGAGCTAAAACAAAAAGAAAGAAAACTAGGTGAATAACAATAATTTGCAAAGCAGCGCTCGTGTTCTGCGTGCATACGATTTTTTCTCGATTTTTTTTTCTTCGTGCCCGTCAAGGCTTTGACAGGTGAGCAAGGCCCAAGCTAACTCTCATTCTAGCATTGACCCCCCCTCCAGACCCCAAATTTTGTGAGGCGTCTCTCAAATCACAACCCATTGATTGGGATGATTGGAGAGAGAGAAAAGAGACCCGATTTTTCTGTGGATAACGTCCGACCGACCTCGTCTGGCCATTTTTATTCACCACTAGAGCAGGGGGGAAAACGAGCGTCAGCGTTGTCAAATTGCTCCGTAATCAACAGATATCTTAGGGTGGGTCAGGATGGACCCCAAAAATCGTCTCTTGGATACAGGGGGAAAAAAAGAGACCTTACATGTAAAAGATCACACTTTTTTTTTTGGCAACGAGAAGAAAAAAATCTTTTGCTTCCACGGCTATAAAAGGTTGAGAAATGTGCCAAACCTCAATGGACCGAGCCAACTTTGCTTGCTCGCCTCCAAAGAAAGAAGAAAATAACGTCATAATCGTTATGAAGAAGAGGGTGATTAAGCCAAAGGGCTTCCTCTTTTCCCTGCCAGACGTCTCATTCAACCAAAGCAGCCGCCATAGATGTCTGAAGGAGCTGGAAAAAGTGTGGGCAGGCATTCCTGAATAAGTGTGCAACCAAGAGACAAGTCAGGGCTTCTGCTCCAAAACTTGTATGGCAGAAAGAGCTGTGACTCTTCGCAGTGGCTGCCACTGGAGTTGGCAGAGTCAACTTTATTGCATTGGGCTTCAGTGCTTGAATACACACCAAGATTGCCATAAATGAGATTCTTCTCAGTCACAATTTAACCCTTTCTGTGTACGTAGGAGCAGAAAAAATGACTCCTCCTTCTGTTGGTCATTAAGGAAGTCAGTTTAAGCTCAAAAGCGCGTTCACATTAATACGTGCGCCTTAGAACAAAGGGGGAAGAGAAGAAAAACTAAGGGAGGTAAAAAGGTAGAACAGACCTCAGCCCGCTAGTGCTGCAGGCGAGCCCGGCCCGAGCTCGTAAGCTCGAGCCATTGAGAGAGAGAAAATAAAACGGGCCAGCTGCAGGCCTCGATCCAACTTCCAGGCTGGAGAGTTCGAAACTCGCTCTATCTCTGGTCAGGATGTCCATTTTCTGCAGACTTTGTACTCTTTCAAGTGCCAATCTTAAAACTGTACTGGGGACTCATGACTGGCTGAACGACTCCAACAGAGAAGACTACGCGAGTCCTCGAAGGACTTTCAAGGTATTCGGCCTCGACGCCGCTGAGCTGCTCGCCATTCCGGCCTCCTCCTTGGTGACCGAAGTCTAAGCTGTTGGTCCCCCAAGTGGTCCCAATCCAGGACGTTCAGGCCCTCTTTGCCATGAAGCAAGTACTGAGTCCTCGTCAACTCGAACCACTCAGGCTCGAGCTCGACCACGTCCGGCTCATAGCAGCATGAAGCTGAGGCCTCCTGCTCCTCCTCCTCGTCCTCCTCCTCCTCCGCCTGCTCCTGCTATTACCTAGGTAATAGTTATTTGTTTTTCTCACACCACTGCCACTGAAGAAGGCTAAAATGGCAATCTTTGCTGCCTGCAAAAAAAAAATCACTACGTAGAGGCCGTTGGAAGAACGAGGCTTTTATGTCTCCAATCTGAGACGATGAAAGTTACATTATTTCAAATAGGCTTCTGTTCTCCTCAGTCTGCAGGGTCTTTCCACTGGTACAATCCCGCTGACTTGATCAGTGTTGTTGCGAATTCATGCCAATTTGTGGTATTCACAGCAGATTCGTTGAACAGAAGATGATGAAGCTGAACAAGATTGACAAACGTCTGGCTGAAATTGTCCAACTTTGAGTCGTCCGAAAGTTTATCTTGTACACTATCAAAATTCCAAATTTCGTTCTGATACCTTAGTCACTCGACAATAATACGCGCTTCCCAACTTGTGCCACACCCTGTAGATCTGTGTTTTTGTGTGTTTTCTCTCCCTCTCTGTCTGACTTGGGATGATTCTTATTTGGACTGACACGTTATTAGTCAGTCGTTTTATATCTTTACAATCTCCCACGTTCAGTAGAGCTCAGGGTTGCCACGACGTCGCTTCGACGGCAGGTTCGTTTCCACCGGACGGAGACGCGGAAAGGGGAGCCAGGGCGTCATCGTGGGTCGGAGGGTGGCAAACCTGGAGGAAATCAAGGGCTGATACAGAGGGCATTAAATGCATTTTAAACAGGCCTCTCTTCACACGATTTTATTGTTCTTTTCCACACACACGCACGCACGCGCGCACGCAGGCACGCAGGGGTCTCGTACCATAAAACAAACCCCACGAGACAAAATTCACGTGCTACGACAGAGTCGAGTCCATGCACTTCACTACACTGGAGTCACAAGTCCTGGCTCGTCTCATGGTCCACGCACACTAGCGAGTACACGAGCCAGGAGGTGGACGTCGTCAGTGCGTCTTTGTATAGGTATGTGCGTGCTTATGAGTGCCTCTGTACAGTGCGTGGGCACCTGTGTGACTGCATCAGTACAAGACTTGTGTGCGCAGAACTACGGTACTTCTGCGCCGTGATCCAGAACTACAAGTGGGTATGCATAATTCAGATATTTTGCTTGTGTATTGCCACGGTTCTGGTAAATATGCTAGCAAATCACTTTTGAATGTGTTAGTACAGCACTAGCGATAGCCTCGCTGCAGTGCTTGTGAATGCGATAAGGCAGTACTTGTGCATGCCTAAATAAGGGACTTGTGAATGAATTAACACTGCAGCTTTGAGTGAATTCGTCAGTTCAGTTCTGGTGCATGCCTTAGTACAGTACTGGTGCATGCCTTAGTACAGTGCTGGTGCATGCCTTAGACCAGTACTGGTGCATGCCTTAGTACAGTACTGGTGCATGCCTTAGACCAGAACTAATGCATGCCTGAGTACAGTACTGGTGCATGCCTTAGACCAGTACTGGTGCATGCCTTAGACCAGTACTGGTGCATGCCTTAG
>JAAUXU010112595.1_pt1 | contig 10735 bp, 12 predicted proteins | sample 7278151 | NCBI WGS metagenome assembly JAAUXU01 (sample SAMN14350113, study PRJNA611818) | marine sediment metagenome | isolation source: surface marine sediment (1.8m) | place: French Polynesia: Moorea | collected 2018-08 | reverse complement strand
CTCTCTCATGTGTGGCGGCGGTGGGTCCTCTTCGTCCCCCTTCTCTCCTGTCCTAATAACTCTTCCTCCTCCTCCTCCTCCTCAGTTTTGCACAAATGGGCGTCGCCGGACAGAAAAACCGTCTCACTTTCGCCCCAGCGTGATACTTTTTGGGGGATGAGAATAGTTTCAACTTTCCTGGAAAGAAGACACCAAGAATGTGAAAACTATTCGAAACAGTTAAATCGTTTGAAGGACCTTTTGCGAATCCCGTACCTTCAGAGGCCCGTTTTTGAAGAAGAAGCCCCAGTTATGCCTTGTCATCCCAGGAAAGGATCCTCCCTTGGTCTTGGATGGACGTGGGCGTCACTCCAACCTCCTCCTCTTCCCACCGACTGACCTGGAAACACAATGGCACAAATTTAGGAGATGGAAGGAGAGAAAGAACAATGACAACAACGCATCGTTTGACATACATTTTCTTCTTCTTCTCGAGCGAAAAAAAGAAGAGACCTTGGTGCGGCTACAAATGAGGAAGACTTTTCCTTGGTTTGGTTTGCTAAAGCACTTACGAGGCTAATCAATAAGCTCAAGGGCGTCGTGGAAAAAAAGGAAAAACACTTTTCTGGAGGATGGAGGGGGAACATAATTCCCTAATGATTTCTTCGTTCTCCTCTTCTACTTTTTTAAGCACCCTCCTCCTCCCCCTTCTAAGAGGAGAGGTCTAATAGGGAACCCAGAAAAACCTCTTCTTCTTTTCCCGAACGAAAGAAGAAGGCTCTTTCTCAATTAGTGCTTCCGGTGTTTGATCCCCTCCGGATATTACTTCTTTTCTCGGGAGGAGGGAGAAGAAGGGACGTTACATTTTGTGGATGTGGTGACGACAGCGGGAGGAGGAAAACCCGAAAACCCATAGACCGGCGACCCAGCAGGATGAGGAGGAGTCTCGGTTTCCAAATTAACGACGACGCCAAATTTTATATGTTGCGAAACGCCTCCCGTCCCGATCATTCAAACTCGCACCCATGCATTCCCTCTTTTGCTATCAATAGACTGCGCGTATTTGTTTCAGGGAGAGTGCAAAAATGGATGGGTTTTGGGAAAACACACTTTGGCCACGACCGACCCACCCTTCTCCTCTCTTTTTTTGCTGCTCTTCCGCGTCATCCCTTCTTCTTCTTCTTCCCTTGCATGGTGTCTCGTTTCAAGCCCTCTTCTTCTTTCTCATCCAACAAACCTCCAATATCATCGCTTTGAACGGCGTACGCGGTGTGAAAATCGCCGAGCGGTAATCTATTCGGAGATGAATTGGCACATATTCAATGTACATACCATTCTGCACAGTTTGTGGCCTTAGCAAGTTTTTTCCCAGATCCGAAATTCAATTAGCCAAAACTAAGTGACCCTTTGGCGAATGCCAGTGCCTATTTTTTTCCCACCGAAGAGGAGGGGGAGGTGAGAGTTTTTTCTCACTTTGGTCCCACCAGGCCACCACTCCTCCCCTTCCCTTCTTCCCCCCTTTTGGTGCCAAATTATGTGAAGGTGATTGGCAAGACCGGCGCGACGGATACGCCGATACCACCCAGACAAGACCTTTCACCGATTAAAACGAAGCCAAGGGTTTGAAATAAAAACGTAATGTACGACTTTTTTATTTTTATATGCTGATTTCAGCGTGTGGCGGGTAATAGACCGTGCAAAATCTCGCAAACACGATCCCTCCCCCCACGAGTCATTACCGCAGCGGGAAAGCAGATGCCAAACATTTCATAAAAGTTTATTTTATATTTGCCAAAACCAAGCGGACTAAAAAAGAATTTTCTGGCATGCACGCACGACTGACCGATTGAAAAAATCCAGGGTCGCCATTTTCACCACCCTTCATTTCGCACACTGAGTGGGAGGGAGGGAGAAAGGGGAAAATGAGTTTTTGTTCTCACTCATCCCCCTCAGTCAAGTCACTCTGTTTGGCTTTCGTTCTTGGAAAAAGATGAGACGACGAAGACCAGCCCACCCAAAGAGGTTGCAAAAAATGTGAGGAGAAGGAGAAATTTAATACTTATTGCTTATCTCCTCCCGGGAAATTGCGCGATGTGATAGGATGATGAAAAGGGGCGAGATTTGATCATCAATGGGCTTGCAATAGATGAGGCACGCGCGCGGGCACCCCTAGCATTATGTCCTTGGCTCGATCGCCCGTCGTGAGATCGCAATCGAAGAAATCTTGCGTCGATTGATTCCTCTGGCAAACACGGTTTGCCAAATTCGGAGAAATAAAAAAGAGATTCTTTATTTTTCGTACTTTCGGTCGCACCTGTGGGAAATCAGTGGACTCGCAAAGAGTCACGACGAAGCGTTTATTTTTTTCTCACCCGAAGTTGTTTTTTTACTTGCGTGTCTGAGGCACATTCGTCTCCCGGGATAGCTAGCTCATTTCTGGATCCCTCAGTTCCTGCGGAGCGGCTGCAGTCTATCTTGCTTGATTAGTGCTGCCTGCCGCACAAATATAAAAGACGGAAATATAAATTAGATTGCATTCCTCTCTACAAGGTTTTCGCAATAAAGAAGCAAGACTCGAAACTGTGTCGTGCGCAATGCAACCCAAAGTAATGCTGTAGGTAAAAATACTCTCAGTCAACATGTGAGGAAAATGAAAAATTGCTGGCGGTGTTTACGAAATGAGCGCGCACATCCTCACTCTCATTCCCATAACTCATCCGACGGAAAATTGCGAATAAAAAGTGGAAGGGGAAGAGAAAACAGGGCCTTTGTTGCCCTACATTGATCGGAGAAGAGAGGCGCGCTTTTTATTGTCCCTTTTTTTGTCGCCCCCATTCTTTCAATCCCCGTTTTGGGGTCATGGGGTTGCTCTTCCCCATGCAGGAAGCACTGCTCTTTGCCAAATAAAAAACTTCTTTCCGTCTTTGCTTTTGTTCGGAATTCACGTGTGTGGGCCCCTGAAATTAAAAGAAGGAGAAATCGTCCGTTCAAAAAATGCCGCCAGTGTATTATTGCAACGCTCGATTTGCCGAAATCGGCGTCTCGCGTGTTGCCCTTTTCCCATACTTCTGCACCAAATCCGTCAAAAAGTATTATTCTCCTGCTCCTATAGATATCTTCCATATTTAGACAAGGGATCAAAAAGTCACTGCTTCGAAAAACCGTACCAAGAGTTTTGTGTGCGCGCCAAACCGTGTACACACTGCAGATCAATCACGATTTCATATTTCCCCTAATCGCGCGTTTCTAAATATATTCAAACAGGGCATTCATTCAACCAGCAGCGTGTGGGAAAACCGGGGTCGGTCGCTTTTGGAATTTTTCTCCCAATCTGGCGAGGGGGAGACTGAAAGAGATTTATTCATTTCTTGCGACACCATGAAATCAATAAGTCTAGAGTACGGAGATGCCGAGAAATGTTTCCCCTTCTTTAATTTCTGGGAAACCAAAACAAGCAAAATGGCAAAAGGAGCGGTGGCTTCCTAGAAATTTCATGTGAGGGTCTTGTAATTCAGGTCCCCCCCTTTTTTTCTGCCGTCGCGTTTTCGAAGCGGGGAAAATTGATAATTCGGGAGTCTTCGTTCGGGGTCGGGTACGTTTAATTTCAGGGTCGCCGACTTTGACTCCTCTTAGGGGTTTTTTTTGCGCGAAAATGGAGGGAGTCTTCTTCTAATTCTTTTTGGGCGGGTTTTACAAGCGCACGCGATCGGAACGAAACAACGAGGAATTCCCGTTCTTTCTCAAAAGGAAAAAAGAAAAAAAGTCATTTTACCCAAAATCTTTCGGGCGACTTATAAGGGATAATGGGAGCGGAAATTTTTGCCGCCGCCATTTTTTCTTCCAATATCGCTAGCGAGAGCACTCACTGCAATTTGGCAAAAAGAAAAAACGACTGAAATGTGCGGAGAGGAGAGTTCAAACTCAGTTTGCCCTCCTTTTACACTCTCGAAGAAAGAAAGGCATTTTCTTTCCATTTTTGTGACGATTGCCTTTAGGGCAAACCCCGGCAAAAAAAGAAAGGTTTTCCCATCTTTCTTTATTTCGCGGGAAAGACAATGTTTTTACAACTTTTTTCTTCGGCGAAGGGAGGTGAAAGAAAGGAACAGGAAGGCACGCCTGTAACAATATCTCTCGCAACAAACGAAAAAAGCGGAAATTGAATGGTTTCCCAAACTCCCCCTTCATTCTATTTCCTTCTCCGCAGAAGAAGAGGTCAAATGAAGAAGCCATAAAAGCCTCTCTTATTTTATAGCCTGCGATTGAAATATGGGAAATCGAAAAGAGGAAGAGGAGAAAATAGGCAATAATATTGGCGCCGCCGCGTTGTACGTGCGCTGAAACGACAAACAAACTTTCTTTCTTGCTTCGTTGGTGGCAAGGTTCGTTTTAGGGGGCAAGCAAATCACTCACTCTAGTCAGAGGAGGAAGGAAGGGTAGGGGAGAGGGAGCAAAGCCAAATAGTTCCCTTCTTCTTCGAAGCCCCCTCCCCCTCCGTTCGTCTATTTTTGACAAGAAGACGAGGATTTGGGAAGGGGAGGGGGAGGAGAAAGTGATCATCCTTTTGTTTTCTCAGAACAGAACAGCCAATTGTGAGGGATTCACCAAGGATGTATTTAAGACATAACTATCAAAAAAAGTAACTGACAGAACTTTGTGTAGTTGAGGTTTTTTTAAAAAAAATTGGTTGAAAAAAATCTCGTCTTTTTTTCTCCTGCCCATCCGGATCAAAGCATGACGGCCTTTTGACGCAATATTGCGAAGGGGAGAGAAGAAGAAGACGAAAGTTGGGCTGCGGCGCTGCGTGCGGTATTTTGGGGGGTTCGTTCGTTCGGGGCTCAGGCGAAATGTGTCGTGTCCTGCGGTCAGAAAATAAAGCGGGGGATTTCCCCGGTCACGAACGAACGAAGATGATTCCGTGGCGGCGTGACTGGTCGGCCGGGGCACTATTTTATTTGCCTTTTTTCCGGGATATTATTTTATGGGAAGAAAACTGCAACTTTTCATGTTCTTAGCTGTGTATGGTCTTTCACTCCTGGCTCTGGGTTCATCACTTTGGCACGCCACTTTCTCTTGACAAGAGTCGACTCCGTCGCCGTCGTCATATCTGTCACTCCGGGAATCTCGAGAAGCAAAAATGCCCTCTCAACCCTTCTTTTGTCATGAGGAGAGGAAAACCCGTTTCTTCTGAAGGCATGCAAATGTGGAGCACTTTGGACAAACGGTTTTTCACAGATGTCTCGAGAGGAGAGGAGAAGATGATGATGGCACTGATGGGCAAAGGTAAGAATCTCTCTCCTCTTTTTCCTTTGAGTGCACTTTTCACCCTGGGCAATTGACAAGGCGGAGAGCAAAAGGTGAAGAAGTAATAAGAACATTTAGATTCAGGGGTCTCTCGGGACTCAAAAGATTTTTTTCCTCAGAAAAATAGAAAAATAAAGTTAGAAACCCCCCAGCCAAAGGTGCGGATTTTCGACCCCTAGCGTTAAGATCTCCCCGACTCCCCCTCCTCCTTCCTCAGGAAAAGCAAAAGTCAAAGAGAAATCAGCACAAAAGGGGGGAAACTGTCCGCTGAGGAAAGAGAGAGAAGCTGTCAGAAATTCCATCAGAGGATGGGTTTTTGTGTGGGCTCATCCACTGCCCATCTACAATGTCCTGACTTGACTCTCTCCTTCGCATCATCGTGACTAATTAATAGGTCGATGGGAAAAAGAAAGGGGGGAAAGGAGGGGATGTTGTGCAAGGAAGGATGATGGGAAGAAGGAAGGGTAACTCTTCCTCGTTTCCATCGTTTTCCCCCGAGGGGGGAAGGGACGTCAGAGGGAGGCTTGACCTTTTCGTCCGATGCGAAGGGAGAGTGAGGTGGCCACTTTGTCCCGATGATGGATTGGGGAGGTCCGAAGGCGGATGTGATGGAGGGGATTCGCCAATGCGCATCACTTTTCGGTATGTCTTTACCATACAAAAGACAAAAATGCAAGCTTCTTAATGTATGGACTCACTGACGTCGATGAATTCCGTACTGGGTATCCGCTCCTCCGCCACCCTCCGCCATCAATGGACTTCTGAGGCGCCTTATGACCCCCCTCAATTTGTCCCGGAAGCAACCATCCACTGGACACTTGTTGGACAGACAGGCGGGGAAGGAGAAGTAGGAGCGCCAACAAGATGTTCTTTGGTCCATCAGACAGCGACCACAAGAAGGAAAAAATCAATGGTTGCCCCGCAGCTCTTGTACATTTTTGCCCTTCCCCCTCATCTTGGGGGTAATTTGGGATCCCCTGCCTCAGCGTTTTTTCTCCTCTCAGCGGCGAAGAGACCCAGCATCCAAGGATACGCAAAAAAATCTTTTCATGGCGTCGGTAGGGGGATGCGTTTTTTATTCCCCCCACCCCCGGACCAAAAATGTGGGACACTTTTCGTTTCTTGGAGGCAAAAACGGCTATCTGCACTCATAAGAAGTGGCGGCCGCTAAAAGTGACACCCCCACGCACCCCATTCCTACATCCAGCGCTAACTTGGGCTCTTAATAATCGAGATAGCGGCTGAGGCGGCGCATGTGGGAGTGGGGATGGGTCGGGAACATGTGTACAAAAAAACTGGCCGCCGCCGCAGATGAAGAAAGAAAGGTAAAAACTTTCCACCGCCGCGGCCGCGGCCGCCGCCGCCGCTGTAGGGGTTAAAGTTCCGACCACATTATCCAGGGCCATAAAAGACGCCGCTTGCATGCTTTTTTGTTCATCCTCCCCATAGCGGTCCGCAAGGCAATTAAGTTGATGCATATGGGTTTTGCCCCCTCCGTATCTTTCTGGGAAAGAGAGTTGATTTGCCCTTTTTGGTGTTTTGGCCATTAAGAAAGAGTCGCTAGCTTGCGAATTCGGTCTTTGTGATCCGATAGCAAAGCATTTTCAGATGATGAACTCAGTGTCGAGAACAAATGAAACCGTAGGTTACTTCCGGTGGCTTTTTTCTGGGCAGACCTTTTGTAGGTCCCATACTGGCAAAAACGATGGTGGAGTGAGCAGTAACAATAGCGACTCCTGAGTGTGACTGATGACGACCGACGGCTTTGTTCACCTCCTCCTGCAATCAAGGGAAGGACTGAGGTGAGTGTGACTCGACCGCAGAAATTTGTGCCTTCTTCTTCTTCTTCTCCAAATGAGCGGCGGCGGTTGTGGAGGCTCAAATAGGCATTTTGGGGACCCAAAAGCCTCATCCTCTTCCGCCGCCACTTACTTTTCTGGGAGATGAATTGGGCTGATGAGAAATACCTCTGAGCAAAAAAGTGTGCGAAATTGAGGTGCGTCTCCTTCTCCTTTTAATCAGGCGCGCATCCTTCCACCAAGTTTCTCCTTCTCCTCATCTTCCATTTTCAGGCATCACTTGACGAATTGCGTGCTTCACAGGATAATGCGGAATGGAGGAGGGGGAGGTCGGGGTCGCTCACTCACTCCTCTTTCCCTTTTTTCTTCCATAGCGACCGAAAAAGAAGAGAAAATGGGGGCCAAGGTGGAGGAGGAATTGGACATGGGGCGAGAGAGGAGGAAGGGATGGAAGGTCACCCAAGCGATCATCCAAAGACGCTCCTCCTGCCTTGGCTTGGGTACGTACGTAGGTGGAAGAAGAAGAAGAAGAAGATGCCTCCAAAAACGGGGCCGAAGCGACACGCTTCAACCGAACGCGAAGGTATGGTTGGATCAAAGCAGACAATTTGCCAAAAGCCTCGTCAGCCAAGCAACGGAGAAGGAGAAGAAGGGGATGAAGGCCTGGTGAAAAGAGGCCTGCCCCTTTTGCTCTGCTTTGGTTGAGGCGAAAGAAAAAAGAAACCATCCTTCTTCTCGTTTCTTTAACCTTGGAGGGGGAGGAGAAGGGCTTTTTTCTGCCTCCTCCCCCTTGTGTGTTTCGCGTCGTCGTTTGTTGATAGAGCCATCCTCTTCTCCTCCTCTTCTCCCATCCGGCCACTAAAGCATTTTTTTCCCTCCCAGGCACCGCGGATTCTTCGGAACGAAGCAAGAAAAAAAGGGATATGGGAAAAAGAGGTTGCCTCTCTTAAATGCGCTCAGGTGATGTATCTGCCTTGTCAAAACGGAACGTGGAATGATAGCATTGGGGGGATTGTGTCTTTTTTTATCTCCCCGACTGCGGCGCTGTAAACAAAAGTCGCTCAATCAAGGCGCGGTCGCTTTGATGCCACATACAAAGATGGGTCCCTTTTATTATTCGCACCCTGGAAGCAAAAAAAATCGGGCGTCGCATTTCAGGAGAGGCAAAAATAGAGATCTGACGATCAAGGATGCTCCGGATTCGCCGGCTTGGTTGTTCTGAATATGCTATATTTGAGTTGTTTTGAGGAACATTGTCGAATGTTGGATTGCCGATGTACCATTTCTCTCTGTTGAAGTCACCCGCTGTTTCGCTGTTGGTCCGCCAATCCCCCTGCGGCTTCTCTGGCTCTTTGGCCCATCTGATGAAGCCATATGACGAGTGTGTTGCGGTTGGAAGGACGTGTGCTTTTAATCGGGGCCGCGATTAATGATTGGGCGATCAGAGTCGAAGATGGGCATTTTTTGGGTTATGAGTTGGTGCCCATTTTGTAGTACACAGATGGTCAGCGTAAGGCGCGGTCAAAAAATCAGACCCCCGAGGCTGATTAAGAGAGGAATTCCTTTTCCACCACTCGGTCGTAGCTGTCAAAAGTTTTGTGCTAGGTGGGAAACAATGGCATCTCATGACGATGTTGTTGTTTTCGCTCTCCATCTCCGATGGCTGAAGGGGAATTTGTTCCGCGGTTGGAAACGGGGCCGATCGGAGCCGCCTTTGAGAATTCTCGTTCCCGCGGCGTGAATTATGGTTTTGGAAGTACTACGGAGGAGGAGGAGGGAAGGAGAGAGAGAGGGGGGGTTGGAATGCACTTTCAATCAATTTTAGTGCCGCTCCCCTTTGGATTAAAGAGGCGGCTCCCAAAACGGCCCTTCCTCTCCCTCCTACTAAGTGGGTCTACATAAAAAGAGAGAATGAAAGAGGGAGAAGTTATTAGCGAGAAAAAGAGGGGGAAGGAGAACGTGAGCTTAATTGGTGTAGGAGCGTAAAACAAAGGTTGGGAAAAGGAGGGGCGTCGGTGTGGGTTAATATTTTCGGAAATTGTGTGAGCGATGGGGCTTCTTCGGAGGAGAAGCGATTTTCGGGGTCATAAACCGCGGGAAATTTTCGCGCGGCCGCCATCAAATCCCAAGAAAATAAGAAAGGGTTAAAGTTTTTCCCAGTTGCTACGTTATTGCCTTCTTTTCTTTTCCCATACGGACCCATGATGTGTACAGTGGCGGTTACATTGCAGGAAGCGAAGGAGGAGGAGGAGGAGATTAAATTTTTGCGTGTTTGGGAAATTGTTGGGGGGAGGATCGGGGAAGGAGGAGGAGGGCACGACCTCAAAAAAGCCAAGCAGGGAAGGAAAAGTCTCGACCAACGCAGGGATTTTTTTAAAGGAATAATGCAACATGCATGAATACCCCACATGTGTCGGGCAAAAAATTCTCCGTTCGATCGCGCGTGCCCTGATTGGAAATTCGACGCAGGGAAGAAATATCAAGGTTGCCGAGTTGGTATCTAACGCGGATGCCATTTGCATCCGAATTCGACAATTAGGGAAAAGGGAGGGAGGTTGGAAAAGGGGGGAAAGATCGGATAAAAGTGAAGAAAAAAAGAGGGCGGCGTCGCCTTCGGTCACCTCCGCCTTCGTTTCGACACATCTGGGCCGGCTAGCTTAGAGGTATTTTTTTTGCTTCTTGGCCACTCCGCCACAAGGAGCACCCCACAACCGGTATCCGGATCTTGGAACGGAAAAAACCTTCTCCTTCTCCTCATGAATGACGTCGACGGAGATTGATCTGGGGTTTGGTTGGGAAACGGAGGAAGGTGTGTGCGTGTGTGCATGGTGGCTATTTTACAGCATTACCCAAGCCAACCCATCCTTTCCCCGAAAATAAGTCCCGCCACGCCTCCTCTTCGTCTTCGTCTTCTACTTTCCAAAGCTCCAAAAGTTCTCTCGTTTCTCTTTTCATCCAATTATCACCTTTTTTTTCTTTCCTCCCTCCTAAGAGTTATCTCCGCCCTTAATTCTGCCGCCCAGCCCTTGATTGTTGACTTGATCCGAAGTTCCAACTAAATTTGGAATTAGCCTTCCACCTTTGTTGCCTTATAAGCACAAAATGGTCAAAATAGTTGAAAATTAAATGAGGTAGGCTAGGGGGAAGGCCTTTTTTGCTTGGGAAGTAGGCAAAACATGCGAGGATGTCTTAGGACTGGTTCCCTTGTCGGCATCCAACCCCCCGACCGTGTGGGGGAGGAAGGAATGAGGAGGGCGTACTTTTTAATCTATTCCATTACCAGGATGGTCGGTAGCAGGCGGCGGCCAAGGCGGCGACATTGTCGGGACTTTTTTGCCGCCCGCTAGTAGCAAAAAACAACAATTGGAGCGAGAATCGTCAACTTTTGTCTCTTGAGGTAAAAAAAGCTTAAAAAGTATACCAAACGTTGGAGAATCCTTGAATCCCCTGTCCTTCCTATCCAGCTATGCGGTAAGTAGCGTGATAGAGACAAGTTGTGTTGGTGGAATTGGGGTGGGGGATGTGTCCTCCCACATATCCTACTGCTAGCATAGGTACACAGGATATCGGCCCCCGGCGGCCGGAGACGGGACCCATGACAGCTAATGGCATGTGGGGCAAACAAAACTTTGGTTTCCCCAGAAAAGAGAAAACTG
>JAAUXU010094564.1_pt1 | contig 10735 bp, 5 predicted proteins | sample 7278151 | NCBI WGS metagenome assembly JAAUXU01 (sample SAMN14350113, study PRJNA611818) | marine sediment metagenome | isolation source: surface marine sediment (1.8m) | place: French Polynesia: Moorea | collected 2018-08 | reverse complement strand
CAAAGGCTCCCCCCACTTGGGACCGATGAAATGTCACTAGAATGACCTTTTTAACATCACCTGGATCTGCTGCCCATCTTCTATCTTGCATCTCGCCCATGTTTTCATCATCCTTCTAGCTGTCCCTTACCATTCTGTCTGGTGGCAGCCTGGGCAGGTCTAAGAAACAATTCTCAGTAGAATTGCCAACTGGCTCAGTCAAAATCGCAATAATTTCGGGGGTGGGGGGTGGGGTGGTGCAGAAAGTGTAGTTGAAATTCAATATAAAAATTTCGAGTTTTGTATTTTTCGGTAAAAAAAAATATGCGACAGCACTAGCCAAAAACAGAATGGGGACTAAGCTGCCGGTCTCACTCATTGTTTTAAGAGCTGATCACTTGGAAAAGGTGTGAAAAGAGAGTTCAGCTTAAGTTATGTTGTACATTTGAGAAGAAAACATGGTTAAGTGCAGTGTGCAAAAAGAGGGTCAGACACTTAGAGCTTACTTATAACTTTGGCTAGAATGCTTTTAATTTCATGACACTTCATTTGCAAGTGTGCCATCGTCACATGGGTCAGTTGTTGTCGTCTTGGTCCCGTTGTCGCCTTGGTCGTCCATTGTACTCATGCTCATAGAGGAGTATTCGCTGAATGAGTACAATGGATGAGCCCGAGCTGGACCATGACCACAACAACTGACAATGTGACGACAGCACAGGTGCAAATGAAGTGTCATGAAATTTAAAGCATTCTAGCCGAAAGTATGGACAAATTTCAAGTGTCTGACCCTTTTTTGTGCACTGCATGAGTATTAGCGTTCTTTTAGTATATATTTCGACTATTTAAAAAAATAAAAACTTGAAATATCTACAAAAACTCCATATAATGACTGAGAATTTCAAACTTTTTCTCTAATTCTCTACTTATTGTAACTCACCACGTAACGTAGCAAAAACTGCTTGGGCCAAATGAGCAGGGACCATCTGCTTAGCGTAAAAAAATTCCGTGAGGTAAAATGTGCTTCCCCTGCTGCACTGACAGCTTTTAAGGTGGAATCGGTCACCCAGGACAAGATGCAGCATCCTGAGCGACTTCGTGACTGCTCATTTGGATGCCAGAGTGCCTAAAGTGCAGCTACCCCAAAACGGCGCCATGCCGAAACGCAGTGTTTCCCCCTTTTTTCTATGACTTTTTCTTGATGAAATTGTCTGCAACTATCTGTGGGTGCTGCCGCACAGCCTCTAGTGCTCCCTGCCAAAGATGGCAGCCTCCGGCCCATCTCTAGACTCACTGCATGCAAAAACGTCATTCATGTAATAGAATTCCTTGAGGTGTACAAGAGCATTATCGTGGTCAAGCGCGTCCACTAAGCAACAGCAGGGACAGACGACACGGGTGGACAGAGCGCGCTACTGCTGCCGCTGTCTGGTGTCTGTTGCTCCTCATTTGACCACGACAATGGTGTAGCGCACGAACACGATTTTCCACAATATGGGATCAAACTTGCGTTCTGTAGCAGAGTTTACCACACCAAAGTTTGACCATATTGTGAACAAATGAGTGGTCCTAGAGCAAAATTCCATATCAGTTCAGTGTTAGAGGACTTCTTTGCTTTCCAAAGACGGGTAAATCATTTGTATAGCTCAATCCCGTCAAACGTTACGGCTTTTGAAAAGAAGGGTTCAGTTTTAAGTGAACTCTAAGTGTTTTGACCAAAGGCGAAAAAACCAGCCCCGCAAAAGTTACCATTGTCCAAAAAAGAACATTTTTGAATTACCCTAATATACATAGCTGAGGAGACACTTGAGAGTAGTTCATAAGAACAACACGACAGTGTTGAGCCAGATTGCACGCACCATTCAGAGTGTCTGTGGAAGTAGAAGCCCTCGACGGACGATTCCGATTTCTGGAAGCAGATGTAGTAGAATCCGGCGAAGGAGGCGCCGTTGATGTCCTTGATGGTATGGTCGGGAACCAAAAAATGCTCCTTCCACCGCATGAAGACGTAGTCCGTGGCCTCCAGTGCATCGTAGTCGAATGTGTCAGAGTTGAACGTCTTTGAGTAGGGGTAGAACGACATGAACTTGGACTAGAAAAAGTAAGAAAGCAAACACAGCGTCAGTGTGACATTCAAGACTCCCCTTCTGAAGAACGTACACTGCCATTGTTAGGAACATTCCTAAGTACAAGATTACGTAAAGGCGATTGTTACGAAAGTTTTTCCTCAGCTCTTTCGTACATACTCGAAAACCAAGCCGTCTATCGCCAAATCCTCCTCCAAAGGTTATTAGGGTCATCCCCTTGGGAGTGGGGGCCGCGCAGCCCAAAGGAACAACTATTATTACCGTTAATTTGGGCGAAATTAGAGGTCGGCCGAAACAGGAACTCTTGGTTTCGGACGAAACCGAGGGTTCAGCAATTTTTAAATGCCGAACGTTTAGCCAATACAACCCTTGTGAACAATACAGTCGCTTTAGGCCTATGACCTCCTTCAGTCGATGCAGGAAGCTCCATTAGTTTACTGGATGTTTCAGGATTGTTGGGACAGTTTTTGCAAACCAAGATCTCTCCAAATTGTCGCCCATGCCTTCTGTTATGCGTAGCCACAGAAGAAGGCGTGCTTGAGAAATAAAATGTATGACAAAAGTACTTCTAAAAATGTGAAAATAGTGGTTTCTGTGTCTTCCAAATCAACTCCAGATTGATTTGGCCAAAGCTTCAGAAAGTCATAAGAATCCCGGAACACACGGTACTTAGCACTAACAAAAATTATTTTCAGCTGAAAGAAGCCTTTCCGATCGAACGTTTTAGTTCGGTGAGACTGCTGAAATAGCTTCGGTCGAATATTTGGCCTTTACATTATCCGGCTGGCCACAAGGTGTAATAGATTCGCCCTCAGAGAAAGGTTTACTTTAGAAATTTTTCAACGCAAGTCCACTTCTTGGGCCCTCCCTATTGCTGCCAGGAGTTGGATGAGTTGTCCACTCGCCCATAACTGTCCCTCACCAGAGGGACCCCATTCCAAAGTTGGCTTACGTCAGTTCAGCGGCTCAGAGGAAATGCGAGCCGATCTAAGACATGCAAACTTTGTTACATATGATGCACTTTATAGATGAGACTGGCAAGAGTCCCCGATGCCGCTCACGTAATAACAAGAACAGGTCTGAAAGTTCAAAGCAGATTATTGAAGAGCTCTGACTGCGCAATTAGTGTGCTGCTACAGCTCAGGCTGTGTGGAACAAAAGCGTGGAATCGGGAACTGAGAATTTCATTTTAATACTTCAATAGCACTATTCTTCAATTTACCTTTCGCACGGCTCATACTTTTTCTTACAGTCTGCGAGTCCATCAAGAGAAATTTGTTAAATTTCTCGTGAACAAAACATAGTTTGAGGCTGAAATTTTAAGCCATAGGAGTTCTACGCAGGATGAAGTTATGGACTACTCTCTTTTGTCCCTCAGTCTTTCATCAAGAGAAATAAAAAACCAATCAGGAGGAAGGTCATGATTCATGAGATTTAGTTGTTGATGATGAAAAAACATATTTAAATGCATCAAGATCAACCTAGTCAGCAAGTTGTCTGTCCCACGCCAGTGACCACTGAATAAAAAAACATACATCAGCAGTGACGAACTTGCAGTGTCAGTGATGCCACCTTCGCAGCCCCCCCCCTTGAGTTCTAATCACACCATGAGCTAAGTGAGCACATGTGTATGGTTTTAAGGCCTCGTAGACCTTGCACGTCTCGATAATGTAGTACATGTGGTTATATTGCTTCGGAGTAACGTAGGTGCTGCGCAATGAAGTGCCGTGATTTTTCAAACTAATAGAATAGTGCATGCTTGGTCCATACGCCAAAGGCTCATCTTCATTATGCAAGCCTACGTTTAAAAGTACTTTGCAATTTACGTTCACTCTTTTTATTTTTAAAAAAACGGAGAGAGAAACGAGATTTTAAAGTCATTATCAGCCCTTGCTGTTCAATACTTTACTTTGGCTACTTTTTCACGCCAGCTCACTGAATCGGTGTGAAACTTGCTTGTTTACAAAAAGCTGACCCAGATTTGGTGATTGATCAATTCCTGCTTACAGCAAGACATTATTCAAGTGAGTTTCTTTGTCTGTTGAGATAGCAGCTTGGGATGTAATGAGCAGTTCCATATGTTTAGGTCAGTCCATTAGTTCGGTCATGTGGGGTCCGATCAAGCCGGGTGGTTTGTGGCTGCCACCAATGCTTTAGCAGTGTTGCACGGGGTGTGCTAGAATTGGCTCCTGCAGGAAATGATATGGAGGCCCATAACTTGAGCATCGTATGAAGCAAAAGCAACATCGATGGAAAGCAAAATGTTGCGTCACACCAGACTTTACATAGCAAGTGCTGGAGATTGACGAGAATTGAAAAATGAACAAGCTAACGTTGAAGCTCCTGGTCCCCAAGTCAAGTAGAGGGAGATGAAAGGCAAAAGTGAATCAATTGCACCCTTATTTTCCAGTACATTGGCACATAGCAAAAAACGAGAGGTGTCTGAGTACGTCATTTATATTCCATGAGAACGTATTATTTCGCTACTGGCACCGATTAATGTAGCACGTAAAGTGGAAGCATTGCATCATATGCCGAAGAAAAGAAGATGGACACAAAAAAGCTGTTATACCTTCTAGGTCTGGCAAAAATGTCCAAATCAGCTCCCTCTATGTTGGCGATAGTTGCTAAATTCTATTCCAATTACAACTGACCAAGGAGGGAGCTACTCTTTCTGTAAAAAAGAGCAGGCATCAACAACGTGCCCTTGACTCTTCAGAACAAGAAACTCTTCATGTTTGGTTGAAAATGATAGAAATCGTCACTAGATGGCGTGTTTTGCGAACTATTGACATCCTTTAATTCACCTTTCCTGGTGTGAGCTTCTGTTGTTCTCTTTGATCTGTAATGTCTTGTTTAGAAAGCAAGTGTCAATGTCTATTGGTACTTTACTTACGTCTGAAAGACTTCTTCAAACGTACACATACACAGTGGACTGAGCTGGAAAAATCCACATACATATTCGGTGTAAATAAACCTTTCCTGAATGTTTATGGTACAAATTTTCCTGCTTAACAGATCTAATTTTTCCCAGTTTAGCAACAGGAAGGACCTGCAGTATGTTCAGTCACACATTGTGTGACAGCACTGGTTCTGACAACATGAAGAGAGCATACACAAAGACAAGACATTGACCGAGACCATTGAACTGTTGGATCGGTCCAAAGCCTCACAAGCGATGATACAATGCTTTAAAACTGACTCAGGAATGAAGCTGCTACCCCTTTTGGTCTAGTTTCCTCTTACACTTCCTTCCAAGCACTGATTTTGTCTCCCAAAATTAGCTTAGAGTGCCCAGAAATATTCTCAACTTCAAGAGCCACAGGAGTAAGAATACTTGAAAATTTAACCATTTATCATATATGAGGCTAGCCCTGCTCATGATACAGGAAGTCTGATGTATTCCAAAGGTTTGGCTGAATTATGGTTCAATGGTTCTTTCATTTTCTGGTCCATTGCAGCTACCAACAATGCTCCAGACGCTTCAGTTGTATCTGTTTTGGCGTGACCAGGAAGCATGTGCGGGTGGGAAAAATATTCGAAAATTGATTTCGGGTCGATTTTGGAGAAAAAGTTTCGATTTTCGGTTTGGTTTTCAGGTCACCCTCAAACTCATCTATTCTTCGGTCAGAGTGCTATTTCACTTTTGACATTGTGCAGATACACCAGATGAGACACATTTTCAGTCCAGATTGATATGCTTCCTTGTGACGATGTTGCCAGCTGCCGAGAAGGGACACTCTGATGAAGCATTTCACTGATCTTGCTTGCAATGCACCTATGTGCCCACTGGGGGTTGACGTATTCTTTATATCCCTGCATCACTGGTTTGTGGCTGGTTTTGTTAGCAAACTGAACAAGTATTTCACCAATGTGCAGTTTGTTTTGCTGGTAGGTTGAACAAATATTTGTTCGCTTGGAAATGGAGGCAAAGAGACAAAAGTTTCCAGAGGATCTCAATGGTCTTTTAGACTTGGCTGTAGCAAACCTGGAGGAAGAATTGAGCAAAGACAGGATCAGAGGAAATCTTCAAGTCACAACAGAGGATCTGGACTTTCTTAGGGATCAAAGATCTTCCTGTCAAATGACTCTTAGACCAAGAGACACTGACTTTCAGGTAAGAGCAACTTGCTATTGCCAAACCTCATGAGACAGTCACTAAGTTAACACCTGCTACATCAGGTTCTTCAATTCCAAGTACTTCTGTTATTGATCACTTGGCAGGAGAAGGTGACAAGGATGATGATGACGATTTCAAGATTAACAAGTCTAGGCATAAGGGGAAAGATAAAAATGTTCTTATTTCATTTCCGAAGAAGATTTTCGAGTCCCCTGAAATCTCAACAGTTTCAACCTTTCCAGAGCTACACTTTCAAGGAAGAGGAAGAATATCAGAACAGCAGAATTTCAAAAGTCTTTTGAGGACTTCAACAACAGCAAGCCAAAGCACAGTCTCCTCCATTTTGATACCAAGTTAATGAGTTACCTCTCCGGTGAGATGCCAGAAATGGAGGCCATATTGGTCAGCAGCTCTCCCAACTACGTCGAGGGCTACCTTCTTTGACTTGGGAAAGTTGAATATCAAGAAAAGAATCCATTCAGCAAGGGCTGGGTTCGGGCTGACTTAATCTCTGATACAATAAATTACCGAGTGGAATGTTTCCAAGTCTTCTTGTGGCTTTGTCATGAATACCATTGCCTCTGGAACAGGTATCGAGGGAGGAGCAGCTGTTCTCTTCGAGCAAAAGCTGGCACGATCACATTTCTACTTTGGATGCAGATACCACATATTTGCATTGATCATCAAAGCAGTGTGGAATAAAGTAATGGGCTATGATCCGAGTCCTGAGTCAAAGTTTTGTTCCAACCTTCATGATGCTTCACCCAACATTGACACAAAGGTCAAGATCAGTACTCTCATCATCAGTGGTGAGGCCAAGGAGGAGGCAACCAACTTCTTCAAGGACATTCTGGACAAGAAATGTCCTGCTCAAATCAGTTCCTCCTCCTTCCAAAGCTTCCCTGTGCTTCGAGAGAATCGAGAGAATCAAGATGGAGGAACTCCGGAAAAATCGACAAGCACCAGAAAATTCTGCTCGTTGTACCTTTTCATCAAGCAACAATCATATTGCTGTAGCATAGGTACAGAGTTTCTAACACGTTGCACACCCAGGTCTCTTTTTTGTCATCAAGACCCGAATGATGAGGGGGCAGGTTTTAACTTGTGGCAGCAAGGCTATAGGTTCATTGATGCCCTACAAAATGATTGTAGAAGCAGCTACCTTACGTCGAAGGACTTGTGGAATGTGGAGAAAGGACGATCTTTTTTATTTCAGTTTTATTCAGTTTTCCATGGAGGCGTGAACCATATCTGTAGCTAAACCCACTCCAAAGTTACAGCCATACAAAGTTGACCATATATATTAATAGTAGTCTGCTGATTGTGAGAGCAACTGTGCAGTAAATAAGGGCCCAACTTCCTTCACAGGAAATCTTGGTGTGAAAATCATTGTAGTTAGATCTTGGTGAAGCTTTTGGGCACTGCTAGACGACATTCATAAGCAGACAAGTAAAACAAAGATGACTGGGCTTTCCATGGAAAAATACTTTAAAGAGTTAGTTGCTGTGTTTGTTTTGCCCTTGTTTTCTTGACTGTCTGATGAGAAAATGGGTGATCTTGGATATAAAAGTGCAGAAAGTTTTGTTTTAGATAAGAGTCTAAGCTTCTCATCAAGGGGCGACCGGTTTCTGGAGGTTAATAGGCCAAAGTTATGAATGATTGAGTGAGTGACGACCCTCAAGTGTGTCACCACTGGAACCTCCCCAATATTGTGCCCAGTTCTGTATGTCATAGTCAGGTTCAGTCGAACCGAAATGACTAGAGGCTACAAAAGCAACTCAATTTGATGAACTTTAGCAAGACTGACAGAAAGGGTAGGAAAGACTTGAGAGTTACCTACTACTACAGAATTATATGTGAACCACTAAGCGTCCTCTGCATGAGTAAGAATGGATCTCGGGATCCTCTATCTGGCCTCAAGCCGAAAGCAATACGCACAGCACTGGACACATTTGATACATAATCTTCACCTACAATTGTCATTCACATGTCCTCAATCCTCGCTTTCAGTCCCAGCCTGTTGCGCAGCGTTGTTTGACCTCCAGCTGTCCCCAAAGTCCCCCACAATAAAAAGCCCAAGGAATTAAAATCTGGGCATGGCAGGCCGTATTTCTGTTGGCCAAGTGACCGCAGCCCCTAATTTTTGACAAAAAAGTGTTGTACAAAGACAGGATGGATGGGAGGACAAAAGCACTGGAGGGCACAGAAAGGGAAAAAGAACTTGTTACCCCTGTTCCATGCACTGCGGCCATAAAAAAGTGGCAAATTCTTGCTTACTGGACGTGACACGTTTTGAGGGAAGGAGAAACAGCTGCACTCACTTGATGGAGGATTGGTCCTGTGTGACACATGCACCGGATGGGTCTGAATTAGCCTACAAACGATGCTCTCCATTTCAAATGTAGTCTACTGGCGACCTATTGTGTGCTAAAGGCTCAAAACTCTAGCATGGATAGACAGGATGAACTGCAAAATTACCACATGTAAAGTATCAAATGGTACAAGCAACAATACATCGTTTTAAAGCACTTCAAAGAACATTGTGGCTGGTCTGGGATCTCGAGCACCACTCATATCACAGCAAGTACAGTTACTTAAAGACACGACTAATAACTTGAGGTGAAAGGGAAGATTCAAAACTTCATTTGTTCTAACATTTTTTCAGGGCTCTGCTTAAAAAGTCTATTTAAAACTTTGAAATGTCAGCTCAGCTGCTTCAATTTTCGGGTATCAATCTGTAATTTTGCGCTGTGCTCATTCTACTAGAATATTGGAGTGCAACTGATTCCACTTGTCTTTTCGCAACCTTTTTCATTTCATGGTAACCTTGCTGAAGTAGGGACCAATTCGCATTGAAGTGGCATTTTGAATGTTTTTTCAGTTGTTTACCTGGTAACACAAAGTATTTTCTCAAAGCTGTTTCGTAGGCCTCCTAGCCAACTAAGTTTCCTTTCAATTTATACCAATATAAGTGAATTAAAAAAAATTAATAGTGGAGCATTGTGCTCCTATACAGCAAAGGCTAATTCAGAAGCACTCAGTACTAGAATATAATTGAAGAAGAAGACGGCGCAAGTATGTCAATATTCAGAGTGTCTCAAGTAAACTAAATGAAAAACAATTGCAAGTTACACTTTGCACACAGCGTTGACATTTCCCACAGATATATTTAAGCCAAGGAAATTTTATGCAATGGTTCAGTGAGCCCCTTTATAATTTGGTGATTTTGAGGCGTTTCTCTGTTTAGTACAAGGGGTACTGTGCTGTGTTGAGTGCAAGTCCTGCTTCTCCATTTTCATATTTCTCCAGTAAAGACGACCCAAAGCGCAACTTTAGACGAACACCTCATTATACAAATAAATATAAATGAACCTGGCTAAAAATGGGTATTTCTACATCATGTAGGCTCATTTCAGTGGTGCAAGCACTTTAACCTAAACGTCTTTGGGCAACAATCCCAGAGAAGCTATTGTTTCGCACAGTTAACTTGCTTTCACACATTCTGTTTAGACATATAGAGAAACGGTCTGTTTCCTGGAGGTAATGTACTAATGGTTTTGTTTACTAACTTACCAATAGGTAACTCAATTACTGCACTACGCAAGGATTCGACAGCTTACCCAGTGCTTCTTATCAACATCTTCGTCCGCGTCCCATTTTCTGGTGAGGAACGGGTGCTTCTTGCTGATGATCTCACCATCGAAGAATGTGGTAAGGGTGGGGTACTCCTCGGTCAACCCCTTGATCTTCAAATAGCCGCATAGGTATGAGTTCTCCAGATCGACATGCTGAAAACATAAAAAAATAATGTACTTGAAGCTGGTGGGCAATGGTTAAAGTTATTAATCGGGACCCTCGACTTTTGTGGGAGGATACGAATAATAAGGACTTTCAGAGTCAGGGCTCTGCCCTCACCTGTAAGATGACTTCGACGTCGTATTGGTTGCCTTTGGAGCGCTGGTGGCCCACGAACCTGGACCCGTTGTAGAGCAGCGACCGCGACACACCCGGCTGCTTGGAGGCAGAGGGCGGGGGCGCCGGTGCCGGCAGTAGAGACTCGGGCGGGAGCGTCCGGGCGGGCATCTCCTCGGAGCCTCGAGATTCGCAAATCTGTTGCGTCTTTGGCAGGCGTCCAGACCGACAGGCAACGTCGGGCCAGCCTCCTGGCAAGAAAGAAAGCGGCCGGGGAGTCGCGGGAGTCGCGGCACCTCTCCTCCTCGTTGTTGTCGTCGCCGACCTCAGACCTCGGAGATTCACAGGAGGGAGAAGGACGAGTAGCCTCGGTCAGACTTCTACTCTTCCGTCGTCCTGTCCAGCTTGCTTTGCCTTGCGCTTGGCTGCTGCTACTGCTGCTGCACGTAGACGGAGTGACGACGACGTCGACAGCGTCAGAGACTGCGACAGCGTCAGCGACAGCGACAGCGACAGCGACAGCGACAGCGACAGCGACAGCGACAGCGACAGCGACAGCGACAGCGGCAGCGGCAGCGGCAGCGGCAGCGATAGCGGCAGCGGCAGCGATAGCGGTAGCGGCAGCGATAGCGGCAGCGAT
>JAAUXU010052221.1_pt1 | contig 10735 bp, 8 predicted proteins | sample 7278151 | NCBI WGS metagenome assembly JAAUXU01 (sample SAMN14350113, study PRJNA611818) | marine sediment metagenome | isolation source: surface marine sediment (1.8m) | place: French Polynesia: Moorea | collected 2018-08 | reverse complement strand
TTGCGGGCAGGATGGTTGAGCTCGGACTCAGAGGTCTGAACAGAGCTCTTCAGAGTGTCTCCCTTCAATCTGCAATAGCACTCAAGTTTGTTGTCCGATAGGACTTATTTCGTCTCCGGCAGCTCCCAAGTGGTTAAGACAGTCTATTTTTGGTAGGAAGATCAGATTTGAATCAAGGGTCGCTACCTTATTGTATACGGTATGACCAATTCACCCACAAACAGATGTGCACAGGACTTCTCATCCGTCAATGCTGCACTATTATCTTTACGTTCTCCGCGTGCCTGTATTAGCACCATGTTATAAAGATATACATGTTACGGGCACGCAATTTCTAATTTGACGCGGCATAGTTCATTTTTTCATATCTCGGCAAAAGTTCGAGAAGAAATAGTGCAGTGCACTCGTACATACATGTACTTTGCCAAAGGGCGCTGCACTGAAGAATCCGGGAAATATGAATCCATATTTTGTTCGGCAAGATAGTACTTACAGAATACGGACAGGACGTCCATAAAAAGACAGCAACAATTTGGCGTCAAGTATAGTGTGTATATGTAGCAGAGTGATCTGACTTTTGGCAATCACCGGAACTGCACCTGTAACACTGATGTCTGAGTAAGACTTGATGAAAAATAGAACCTCAGTCAAATACTTTTTTTTCACTGCACCTCTACGCAGGGGCTGCAGCCTTGCTAAGGAATCCTGAGAAGAAAGCTTCAGTGGGAGCTATTTTAGGGAGCCTCCATTGAAAATTGTTTAACAGAGGTCACCTTCGGAGTAAAGGACTAAAAATAACGGACTTATTCTGAGTCAAAATTTGCGCTTAGTTTTGTCTTGAGACATTTTTTGAAAAAAAAAACCACTTTTTCTGTTTTAAAAGTTTTTAGACTTCCCATATATACCCCCAACATGAAGAGAAACTTTTGATTCATGTAGCTGAAATATAAAAAGCGTATTTTTTAAGTCACTTCCTGACATTCCAATTTTGACTGAAACTTAAAAAATATTTTCTAGTCTCTTGTTCAGGAGGCAAATAGAATTTTTAACTGATTCTTCTGGGATCATGATTGCTTAAAATCAGATCACCTTAATTTATATGCAGTGTGCAGAGAGGTACGCGTGTACTAACCCTGAGTGTAGATCGCCACCTCCCTGGCGAGGATATAGAACTCCTCCAGAGTGAGTCTGCCATAAAGATTCTGTTCCGCTCGTACCAACAGCGCCCTCGTGAGCGTCGCGCCTAACTCGTGCTCGAGCTCGGGGGTCTCGAGCACGATGCGACGGAGGCCGACATGAGAGACGTAACCATCCTAAAAACATACAGATTAAGAAACTTTCAATTCCATCAGGGACGGGCAGAATTGGAACCGTGCTGTTGTTTGGGGACAAAGTTTCTTCTACACCGTAAGATGTTAGAATGAGACAGCGAAGCATCCCCAAAAAGTTTGATGCTTGTCTTCTCATTTTTTCCATGACAAAGCAATAGTTTTTCTCCTTTTTCAAGATAGTGAGAACAGCATCGTCATCGTCTCGGCGGTGCTGTTGAAATTCATCTCCTCCAATGGTGAAAAGACAGCGAGAGGAAAGAAGAAGTCTGGCTGGAAAGTGTGGAACTGCGTGAAACAGAAGGTGCAAAACGGTGACGAAAAAACTTTGACCTTTTTCCACGCACGTGTCCCTCTGGACGATGACGTCATACTCTTACCTGGTATCCGTCGTCGAGGTAGTCCAGCTCCTGGAAGACAGCCTGCAGCTGTTGAGTGGAAGTCATTCTCACTTACTTCTTCCTCCCACCTCTTCTTCGTCTTCTTGTCTCTTTTTAGAATTGATCAAGCAAAGCAACAAAGAGCGTTATGCGTATGAACGTGCGTGCCAGAAAAAAACCATCGTCGCCAATTGTGAGCAACAGCTATACCCGTCACTCCTGTTCTGCGATGTGCCCACGTACGGTACAGAGGGACAGGTGAAATCAATACTGGTGGCGTTCGCAACCGTGACCGTCGCGGCTTTCCCCTCTGATCTATCTACTGCATGTATATGTGTACGTGCACGGCTCAACGTTGCCTGTCCTTTGCATGCATGGACATTCTAAAAGTCTCATAACTTGGCGCGTACATGAACAAGAGGTTGCAGGCCTCTGACAGGCTCGGTTTACTGGCTTCGACGATGAAAAACAGAGAAAGTGAAGTTGCTGCGCTACTCACGTATGTTGTCAGCGGTCATTGCCGGCTGAAAACCTGAAAAAGTGCTTAGCGCTGCATGCCGACACGATTGGAATTCCTCAGGTCTACGCAGAACGCGTGGAAAGTTGGAATTTGAAACGTTTCCTCGTCTGAGGGGGGGGAGGCAAGAATGAGGCCAATGCTGTTGAACACAATACCCACGCCATCATGTACACTACCTACCTGCAGTTCAAGGTCAACAGTATCGCTATAAGGGAAATACATGTGCAGAACCGCACCACAATGCACAAACGCACTTTGTTGTCTACCGTGAGCGAATGGTTTTTCACTGCTCGTTCGTGGCACTGAAAGGTTCTGGAGCACTGACGTGACGACTTCACCAAAGTTATTTTCTAACAATTATAACTTCCTGCATCTCTCGGGAAGAACACAAAGGAGAGAGATCCTTGATTAAATTTTCTCGGAGCTGTTCCCTAAATGATAAAAAAAGTCTTCATTTTTCGTGTGTAATGAGGAGAAAAGAAACGGAGAATGACCTTCAATGGAAGTCACGATAGTTCTGACTTCTTCTCTCCATCGTCGCTGTGGATTACTTTATCGCTCCTCTTTTCGGGAAGATGTCCTCAGTGGAGGCTGCTGCAGCTGCCAGCCTCGGATGCTCTGTCTCTTTTTTTTGCAATTGCTTTCTCGCACTCTTTTGAGGCCTCTTCTCTCATAGGGGAGGCTGAAATAACATCGGAAAATTAATCATGACTGACGAGCGTCAAGTTGTAGCGGCAAAAGTTGAAGAGGCAAAGGCAGCTTTCGCCATTTCTTGCGAGGACGCTTGACGAGGCGTGAAATTCGTCCTTTTCCGATGTTTCTACCGATAGAGCAGAAGCAACTGTGGTTGAGCCCTTCCAGAAGGGCTTCTCCTCCGGGTTGTCAGCGAGAACGAGAAGAAATTTGGCTTTTCTTGGCTCAGCCTTTTCTGGTCTTTTTTGGCCCTTCAATTCGCTCGAACTATTTAAATCTCACGTTATCAAGACGTCACGAGAGGACTTGAAGGTCAAAAGACTTTTCTTTTGTCAGATAGGATGGTGACACTGTTGCATTCAGGCACTGCTCGTACTTACGAGGCTGGCGAAAGGAAAACCAGGCGCAGTTGATGCGACGACGTTTGCACGGCAGCTGTACGCACAGGTACAAACTTAGTCCGTAGCATACCTGCAGCACGGACGTGTGCGCATGAGCGCAAGCAAGCATCTTGCCCTGTATGCACAGCAATCACTGAGCAGGTGCTTCAATATCGGATCAGACCGACTTGTACGTACTCCGCAAACATGGAGCAATCGGATCAGACATTAGCGGACACCGATGACGACAACATGAAGAGAGAGGACCAAGATTTTCCGAAAAATGCTTTTTCATTTGGTAGTTACGCTACTGTGGCGAAGCAGCAGGCAAGCAAACCTCATTGCATCTATGTAGGGTGAACAAAGTGAATATACATTGTACACTTTGTCGTACTCGCGGGCTTTCTTCTACAGTACAGTACATTACACATTTTCAGGACAGAACCGCCTCACAAACATTGCACAGTTGGCATTACCTCTCTTTACATTTCCTCCCGCATGCTAGTAAAAGGGGTCCCCCAAAAGTCGAGTCATATTCGAAAAGGCAGCATTTCACAGCCGAGGACTCATTGGAAAATGAAATCGCCCTTCTTCGAGGCTGTGGATGAGCATCTCTACGCTAACATTCTGGTGCGTGACGGTTTCACGTTGTCGTTTCTTTCTATAGACACAACATGACTTATTTGGACACCCCGTAGGTATGGTAGCCACCTAACACAACTACCGCACGCAGGGGAATACGTATGGAAATGGCTCTTCCTCACCGTCATTACAACGCAGTACAAGGTAGGCACCTGCTGAAAGGCGTGTTCCTACCCGTTAACCACACATTAATACTGGTAATTTGCAGCTTCGTCCCCCCCTCACCGAGGCAGTTCCTGGCATACACATGCGCTTCTCTCCAAAGAATAGCCTGAAAGCCAAGGAACAGCAAAAATGCTTTCATCTGCAAAGAGGTAGAAGAAGAAGGGGATGCTGACAACGTCGTTCGTGGCTAAACCAACGAACCTTTAAGCGGCGGATTTATTTCGGGCAGAAAAAGGAAGTTTAGGAAGGCAACGGGTCCAAAAAAACAGCTCGGCCTTTTTCCCTTCTCTCTGAATAACGGCAAAGACACGTGGGAGATTAACAATGCCGACTGCAGTTACAATTGTTGATGTTGATGGCGTTTCTCTATAAAAAAAAACAACCTTGCATGGAAAATGGGAGAAGGGGAGGGGAGGAATGCTTTGCCTTTTAAAGGAGACCCTAAACGACCAACTTCCGGCAGTAACAGGAAAAAGGAGGAGATAAATGATTTCACGCATGGTCGATTAGAGGGAAATTTCAGACGTCCGACTATTTCACCAGTGAACTACCGTGGTCTGTTCAAAGAAGCACTGTGATCGAACGGGACTCGCGAAGCCTTCGTCAGACGCCTGCGGAATAATCGACTCGATGACATTGACAGGGTCAATAACAGATCGTGCGTGCACGTGCGCGATGTGGAAGAAGAAGTCGGTACAGCAACCAAGCCCAGAAGATTCACTGTGAACGACAACAACAACAACAGATCGATGTGTACCGATGGCATCCCTGCCTGCGCCACTCTTGCGCTATGACCGTGCTTGGGACGCTGCTCGACTTTTGCACTACTTTGCCAATCCGTAGCGGTCCTGGCGGACAAAACACTCGTCCATCTAAACAAATCGCAAGGACAGCATGATTTGCCTTTTTCCCAGCTTGACTGCAAAGGAAGAGATCAGCAAACGAAGGCTGCGACGTCAAAGAAAAACGGAGACACATGTGTACGTGCGCAGGTACATACACACCTGCACATGTGAACGATGGCTCAGACCAAAGAAGCAATGTGCATCTTTCGATCTCGTCAAAGCCAACAACACCATGTGTGTTGTACAGGTCTAGTTACCCAAGGAAACAAGTCAAGGATGTGCCTCCCTTCCCCATCAGCACGGTTGGGCCTATTGGGCCTACTCGTGTGGACCAACCAAGGCTACACGGAGGAAGTTTTCTCCACCGCGGATTACGAAACGCTCGTAATGAGAGAAGGAGTTTGCTCCTTCTCAGCCTCCACGGACGACGCTGAAGTGACAACGCACTTCTGCGGCCTCATCTACTAAATATTGCGATCCACAATGGCCACAAAGCAATCTGAGCACGGGGTGCGTGCGTCCTTGATCTCTTTCAGTGCTATGGATGTGCTCAGGGAGGGGAAAAATGGCAGGAAAATCACGTCTCACCTCGGATAACACGGTACAGAGAGACCCTGAGGATTCACTTGACGATGGCTTTGACCAGTTTCTCGCCGAGCCGGACTGATTGATGACCTGTGCGAGTTCAAAGCCGCATTAGACTGGGATGATGACAGAACGAACGTATCCAAATTGCCGACCAGGCAAGGTGAAACCACAACCGTTGACTTGGACGAATTCTTCCCCGCGAGCCACGGGGGCCTCTAAACGGGGCCTTTACCTTGCATGTAGTCTGTACGTAAATTGTTGGACCTGCGCTCACTCTTCCTCGCTATGGCGTACAGGCGTGAATCACATTATTACACTGACTAAGGAAATGACTCACTCACTGCAGTGGGACTGGGCACCGTGTCGCGGTTTTCTTCCATGCGATCCTCAGTATTCGCAAAGTCTCGCCCCAATGACTTAGTCGAAGTTTGCACTGGCGAACAGACGAAATTTTCCGTAAGGAAGTACACCCGGTACCTGTAGCAACGACAGAGCCAGGTGACTGCGATACCAACAACGTAGTTAAAGGGCTCGCGAGTGACGCCGCCAGCGGCAGCGCCAGGCACCAAAGCGGCGCACAGGTGAATTGCATCGCAGACACGAGCGATGTTACAGTCGAAAATATTGAAGAGGAGCTGCCATTCGTTGACAAAAGGAGGAAAAAAGGCAGGGGCTGGAATGGAAGTATGTACATATATTTATTTATACACATCTGTTTAAGAACAACCGCTTCCTCATGGGGTGGAGGGCGTGTCTTGAAAACCTCCAGTTTTGTCAACGGGTGCTCACGAGTCGAGGTAGCGTAATAAAATATAGCAACTCTAATGCTGAGCTACTCGTAAAACACCTTTTCCACACTTGGTTTAGGTGTTACCGTGTGCTCAAGTGAACTGCTGCTTGTGGCACTTATCCTTTTTTTGCATTGTTGCGTACTTTAACGCTTTGAAGCATGCACAAATGCTGACAAGTTTACCATTGGCCAAGAACGTAGGAATACTGTCTAACTAACCGACTTACTCAAGCGCCTGTTTTGCAAGTCCATGCAGGTAACACATATGCACGAAGTTTTCATAGTGTTGCTACATATTTTGCCCCTCCCTGCTCATCCGTTATCACATCAGATATCACGCATGAGCGAGAGATCGGAAGCTGTTGAAAGTGCTACTGTATCAAAGAGAGCCTGAGAGAGAGCGAGAGCGCTAAATATATTACACCATGTGCTTAGATATTCGTTGAGTGGTAGCTACAAATACACCTCGTATTTCTGCCTCAAAGACAGCTTGTCTGCGTGCGTCAGAAGGAGCGATGGCGTGATCAAATTATGTTCGTGTATCCATGCATTCTCATACGGACTTTCTGTATGTACTTACGCAGTGCGTGAATACATTTATGTTCTACAGTAGAACGAAATTTATATTCAATACGAAATTACTCTGCATTGAATATTTATGTGCGCGGTGAGCATTATTTGGGTTGAAAATGAGTCAACACACAGCTCCACTGTAAGTGCATGAAGTGCAGTGCTACTTACCTCAATGAAAAGGAAATTTGGATACAGGATGTATGATGGAGTTTCTGAGTAGAATAGTATTTGATGGTGGCAGTAAGCAAAAAGCTAAATCGTATCAATATTCGTCTAACCCTTGCTGTACTTACATGGACGAGGTTGCGAGACAAGCAACGCAATCAGTTGCACTCTGATTCTCCAGTAAAATAAGGACGGAGCATAAAATGAGAGATCCTCCGCCGATGAAGCAGTTCCATTGACATTTTGAAATGTCGTCTGGATAATACTATTTAAGTGACTCGCATCAGGGAGGTCATTGTATGAGTAAAGTTTTGAATGTATACGTTCAGCGCACATAGTTCTCCAAATTTTAAATACTTGCACTGTGTATCGGAAGAGCAGTGACACAGGTCCCATTCAGTTCGAAAAAGTGCTCTTAAAAGTGCTCTAAATTGACAGGTAAGTTATAGTTTGAAGGTGAAGCTCTTATGAGTTCGGCATAATTTCTCCACTTTCTGTTTGCACTGTTTTGGAGGCTAAACTGTGCATTAGTTTGCTAGCAGATTCACTTAAAGTGGGGAGCGCAGATTTAAGCCTAGTAATGCTCACCCTTTATGTGCATACTTTCAATGAAGCGACAAGTTTAGTAGTGCGACACCAAGGATATATAAGTGGCTACATATTGAGACATATTTTACGTGGTAGACGTGTCGCATTATATATTTTACTACAGAGGACTGAGCTCGAACCGCCGTTGGATATACTAGAATTCTGCGTTATCCGTCCAAAAGTCGCTGGTCCCAAATTTTTACTCAGGAATAACCAGTGGTTATACCGTCCAAACTCCAGATGTACCGTCCAAGAAAAAACATGTTTTAGACACCTTTTAACCTGAAGGAAATAAAAATACTTCTGATTGGGAACTCAACAATTAAAATTTTCTGTTTTCGAGGACACCCTCTGGGTCGTCCCCATCACCATAGCAAGTTTGAGTTGGGACTGTCTGTGTCTCCCATCTCTGGACTGATCATCCCCATACTCGCCATCCATACACGTGCTCATAATCGCCAGAGAAGTCATTGCTACGATTGCCCTCGGCCTTACCCTCACTCTCACCCTCCACCTCCACCTTTGTGCCTTCCACGCATCCCACTTCCAGACTGGGAGCAGCTGACATCTTAGGAGGAGCAGAGATCTGAATGTTTAGGTACCTTTGTGATGTTTTCGTCGTGTTCTAATCTTCACCGGCGTGGTGCGAGACGTCCTCTACCCAACCATATTGGGAACCATATTGCTGGCCCCTCTTGTCAGTTACTGTTTTCCATGCTTAGCAGTAGCTGAACTCACATCCACTGATACAAGAAGTGAGCTTGCCCGAACCATTTGCACCCTGTTGAATCCTTTCGGCGGTCTTCGTATATACCGTTCAAAACTTGCTAGTCCAAAGTGGATGGTTTAAACGGAGGTCATTGTTGCACTGATGCCTACATTTCGAAGTACAGGTCGTCCCAACTATGTCGCAACTTTTTATTTTGTTCTCGCAGCACAAATTTCTTAGAATACCAGTAAGTTCTTTGGCTGTTTGACATGTTGATGGTTCGAACATGGCAGCACTTTCTGAAATGTTTTCAACAAGAGGCTTGAACTCAGTAATTCAAACAGCATGGGATAAATTATAGATGGGAAGACGCAGTGTTTGCTGCCCTTGCCCAAGTCCGCAAGCATCGACGTCGCGTACATATTGCGTCACATGATGACATGAAATAGACGAGACATTTTGGCAGTCACTTGCAACAGTTTAGAGCAAATCTTGAAGGTTACACGACACATGAACACGTAGGTGACCGATACAAACTTTAAAAACTCTTAGTTCAAATTTGACCGAGACAAAGCTGTGGAACATGCATAGTCGGGTAGGCCTACAGTGTGTGCTATAACAGGATGCTGTTTTCTCACCTAATCGAACGTGAATTCTCTGGTAAATATACCCAGTGCGTGATGCTATCCATGATAGGCAGGTAAAGCGCTGCCTCGGGTGGAAAGGAAACAGCACATTTTCATCTGCCCTAAGGGTAGACGTAAAAGTGAGGAAATAGAGCATGAATCGTTGCTTTTGCTCCCTTGGCTCTCCACACATGCAGTCGTGGTGTGAGTATTCATACGGTTGACGGCCGATGGGCAAGCAAAGTGTTAGAGTAACAAGAGCTTGAGGTTGGTTAGGACTGTTAGAATTTCAAACCAATGCATGACGCAGGATTCATGAAGGTCTTTCACTTAAGAGAGTTATTTTAGCATAAGTGAAATCAGCGCCGGTTTGGGTGCGTCCAGGAAGTATTCGCACAGCATGAAATCTCACTCAGCCACGTCCACTGCGTCGACAATATCGGTACTCCCGTGCAATCCCGTGCAACCACACATACAATGCCAACCAAACCGATCAGACACTTAAAACTTTACTTGTAACTCCGGCCGGGACCCTTTAAATGTCATGATTACGCATCGGTGCAATGATCGGACAAGTCAGTTGTTCCTGTCGTCTTTGACGAGCTTAAACTCAATCGACGAACTATTTCTGTAGGAATGAACGAACGAAATTTAACGAAGGAACTGTAAGAGGCTTTCTCTAAGATCTGAACTCTATGGTTTTAGCGCAAAAGCTCTTCTGTGGAGGAAGTTGGGCCCGTACTAAGTGTGCAATTGCTCTCACTGCAATGAAGATGACTTTCTCTGCCAATAAGGTTCAACATAGTGAAACCTATGGGCACTGCTGAATGACATTCAGTCACTTCGTGGAAAAGAGGTTCAAAAATATCCGGACATTTAAAAAAAATTGCTATTCTTCCAGCCTGTGTCTACTCATCGATCATGAAAGAAAACGGGTGATCCTGAAGCAAAAATACACAAAAGTTTCCTCCCTAATTCCAATAAAAATTCTCCCAAACTTGTGATTTTGGTTGGTGTCTGACTTGTTTTGCCTCTGATGGAGGAGCTTGAGCAGGTAAATGAGTTCAGGCTGGTCCAACATGAAAATACTTAGCTTGTGTGATCATCGAACAGGCGCCTATCAAGTATCATGAAATTTAAAGCAACCTGGTCTGGTCAAGTTATAAGCAAAGTTTAAGGCTCTGACCTTTTTGTTGAACACTGTCTTAGTCGATGAAATGACAAAAAAGTCACTATGCACAGAAAATTGTCCTGTTAGACTGGAATTGTCAGGGAGGGGAGCTGTCCTTCCTCTTTATTTATTTCATCCTTGCGTACCATCCATTAAGCTATTCGGGAATCCCTGATCTGTACCCAGAGTAGCACCTGCACCAATGCAGGCGTTGAAGCACTTATTCACCGGTACGCGCTGCTATGGGTACGTGCTGCACCCGAGGGCTAAAGGGCATGCCACTAATTACTTAAGTTTAACTGTCTAAATATCACCTTACCCTCATCATTTTCAGTTATGCGCCAAGTAATTACGCTCTTAGTTCAACCGAGCGTAGACGAGTTGTCTTGTCATTTTCAAATTTTGCAACTCAAGAGAGCATCCAAGGGAATCTGCATCAAAAGCTTTTTGACACAAACTTTTCCTAGATATACTTTTTCTTAGTTTGGGAGTAAACAAGTTTTATAGAGCAGAGTGGATGGAGAAAAAAGAAATGCGCCATACTGTTTCATCCCAGCACTGAGGAAAATTGT
>JAAUXU010085688.1_pt1 | contig 10736 bp, 12 predicted proteins | sample 7278151 | NCBI WGS metagenome assembly JAAUXU01 (sample SAMN14350113, study PRJNA611818) | marine sediment metagenome | isolation source: surface marine sediment (1.8m) | place: French Polynesia: Moorea | collected 2018-08 | reverse complement strand
TGTTTTGAGCACTGTGACATCAAAATGGCCAGCCCCGACAATGAAGCTCTGTACTGAACATTGTGCCTGAGTACCATGTTCCACCTCAAAATGTCACAGTGTAGCGCATGAGGTGTAGTCATGCCCGTGACTAATCTTTACGCCAAGGACTGTATATCTCAGTATTATGAATGGTCAATTTGACCGTGTTTGGTGCAACTGTTTCATTGATGGGACCCAGGAACATCAACAAAAACAGAGCTGCCATTGAGATGTGAGATAAGTTTTCTTCAACTGCTGAACATATTACTGAGCCCACAGAGGAAAGAGCACTGCAGACAGAGCAGAGCCAGATCAGGGGTCACAAAGTCCCTATCCTTTGTCCATCTCCTGACTGGTGGACCACAACACCAAGATGATCTGCACGGGGAGGGGGGGGGGACAACTATGATCACCTCTGCTATGTGCACCCCTGCCTTGGATCAGCTGCTGAGCATTGGGAGCACCCAAGAGGAGTCCCACGTCCCCAAATCTGTTGCTGCTCACTTTGACCAAACTCAGGAGGATACCGAGCTGGCAGTTCTCTGTGGAATTTTAAAGAGAACAGCTGGTAAAGTCTTCTGCACGCGGCCTCGATTCCCATACCAACAGTTTCAGGAAGTTGACCTAGGAATTGCTCTATACTTCCCAACTTTCGCAAAAATGTTGTTTCAAAACTTATCTCCAAAACTGAGCGATTTCTTGGTAGAGCATTTGCGCCGGTAATCTGTTAGTTCCGGTAAATGAATTGACTGCTGCAGTGATCAAAAGACTCCGCAATACAAGCATTCATTCTCTTATATGAATTGGGCGTGTGCATACAACGAAAATTTGGATTTCTCAGTCATGAATCGTGGGTGAAATTGTGGTGTGAGGGTCGACTGAATGGATGGGGAAGGCAAAAGAAAACTCTCAAAATTTTCGAAAAAAGAATCGGTTGCCGGTGTTTTTGCAATGTCTGAATTTGTTCGAGATGATTTTCCTTAAAAGAAAGGGTTGCTCTGGGGCTACATAGCAGAAATTAAAATAGCGAATACATGATATTCTGATATGTTCCAGAGTCCTGACCATGAAGAAGTTGAGGCAAGATATGGCTTTGGAAATGAAGTCTGATCGAAGTTCCTTTTAGGTTTTTTGATAAAATGGCATCACTTTATACATGACTTGATCGCAAAACCAGGTCAAAGGCACTTGTCATGAAGTGCTCCTTATACCAGGAGGAGGGTCACTGAAAGAGAAGTTGCCGGGATTACTGAGGCATAACAATGCCCTCGTCACGAGGGGTTTTTTACCTAGAATTTGTCACTTACTTGAAGTATTCATCGAAGTATCAGATTCAGCATGAGAATACAAGGAATTTGTCATAATATCAATGAAGGAGTACGTGTTTATCCTCATTAGGGGTTTCCAGTACGTGAAATGACAAAAAACATGGCTTTTTCATTGGCCTATGATTACAGTTTTAGATCAAAAACGAGCAAAATTATTATCAACTAACGCTAAAATCCACAGAAAGGAAGAAACGTGAAGAAACTCGCAGGCAACTGCTTTGGCAGTTGGAGCTGATATCCTTGAGGTCCACAGTTTGTCCAGAATTGGTAGAAAAAGGAGGAAAGTCCATGGCAACCTAATTTGTCCTGGTCGTAGTACAATGGCTTCACCATTGAGCCCTTGTAGTACGTGTAACAAGTTGAAAAGTCGGGAAGTATTGTTACAGCGTTTGGTCATCTCAAGCGGGACGACGCAGAAGTCTGTTGTTTATATAAGAAACAGTTCAGCCTGAGGTGGCGGCTCGATAAAGACCTGAATAGATACATTATTTAATAGCACATTTATTTAATAGCACCGTTTCATTCCGAGCAAAGACTGTTGAGCGACAGACGTTTCCAGCTTTGGCCTTGGCCATCCATGATCCTGGGAAGAAGAGAAAACTAATTTTGGCCACAAAACGACCCGTCCAGAAGGACAAAACCAGACTTTTGGTCTGCAATTATCTGCCTTCTGCACTTTTTGCACGCACATTATTGATTGGAAGGTTTTTTCAGAGCTGACAACACGTTCAAGCTCTTGAAGCACCCTTTCTCTCTTCCCCTAGCTCAGGTATGACTCTCCTCACAATCAACAACGGGGGTATCGATGTGTGGAGAGCTTTTTGTAGCAAAGCTGGGCTTTGGGTAGGCCTTGTCTAGGCCTTCTCCGATCTGGGTGGGAAGCAGCAGAAGAAATGGGAGAACAAAAAGCGAAAAGTGGATCTGGAAAGTTTTGTCCACGCTGTAAAGTAACCTTGCCAAAAAAAGAGTGAGCCAAAAAGTTGGGCGACTCCATTTTTTCATCTGAGGAGGAAAGGAGAGAAGAAGGGTGAGGAAAAGTTGCTTTTTTCATCCGGGTCTTCATTGGCGCTTGAGTTGTTCTCCAGGCGCTCGAATTTTGTGAGTGCAGCCGCTTCCTAAGCGAGAAAAGCGTGGTCACCAAGGCAAAATTCTAGCTCAGGAGTGGGGGACACAGTGAAAGCTCCGTTTCTGGACACCTTTTTGGCTTCTTTTGGAGATACTCAAAGACCCCTTCTGACGTGTCTTTCTCAATACCTCAGGCCATTTGTCCAAGTCCTTTTATGTGATAAAAGCCCCACTTAACACAGTTCTTTTCATCGCCTTGAAATCATCTTTGATGGGAAGAGAAATTAAGCTTCAATTGATCCCCTTGATGTTGTTCGTAGATCGATCATTGCCGATGAGTGTTTGTTTCTTGGCCCCAATCTTGGTGTATTTTTAGCTGGGCGTATTGGCTTCTCCAAACAGAAATCCGGGAAAACCCGGAGTTTAAGGAAAAAGGTCAGTCCTAGGTTTTAAAATTTGAATTTGAAAAGTTTTTTTTGTTGTTGTTTCATGCAATTATCAAGCGTCGCAGTCAGGCAGGAAGCGCTGGACAGTTACACAACAGGTAGCGTCAAAATTATAGTGATCACTACTTAAAAAAGAAAGAGGTTTTTCAAAAAAGGGAAAAAACACAACTTTTCTTTACAAACACGTTGTCCCATGTAGACCAAAGTTTGTGAAAGGAGGACCCTGGGGGGAGGTCGGGTTTCGACAATGAGCCTATACCCTGGAGTTGTCGTTCTGGGTAGAGGATGGATGTATTTGTTGTCTCGGTCCAAACTCTCTCCAATTTCAAGGTCCCGACCATGCCACGTGCGTTCACGACCATGAAGGCTCAGCCCGAGCCCAACCACTTGAACAACTCGTTCAACGCCGCCGGTCTCTTTGCGTCCTCCAACACCCTCAAGACCGAGGAGGAGCAAGAGGACGAGGGACCTAAGGAGCCCAAGGAATACACGTTCCAGCCCTGCTTGTCTAAGTGCTGTGATAAGTAAGCGAAAGCCAACACTAGATATGCCAGCACCGTGTAGAAGGACTCCAACACCACCAAAAGCTTTAGACAGACCTCGAAATGATAGTTAAAAGCGTAAGAAAAACGTTTATAAGCCTCTGGAGGAAGAACATTATAGGTTGAACACCAAGGGTGGGTAGTTGTCCCACAATTTTTTATCGGGGTCATGAATAACGTGGGGTTTCCCTGGATCGACATCCGGAGCTCAAGACATAGTCTGCGGTGAATAGAGCCGTAGACAAGTTACTTTTTCATTCTGACAAAATAATTCTGAATAGATATACAAAGGCTTGAAAGGAATAAGAATATTATTACTGACTATGATGCGTTACTTTGCTACAGCAAACTGAAAACTTTGGAAGGAGATTGACAAAAGAAATTTTGCAGCTAAGATCAAATCAACTGGGTTGGGATATAAAAACTTGGGATAACCTCATCCGAATTCCACCGCTAGCGAATAGTCCACCTTGACAGGTTCGACCACATGAAGAGTGTCATGGTTCTCGGTGTCCTGGGGGGATTCCTCAGCCTGGTAGCCTTGAACGGTAAGAAAGTCAGCTGGAAAGGTGAGACTTTCCATCTTCCCCCTCCCCTTGACTTTCCTCGTTGTAACATTAGTTTGCATCTATCTGCTGATATCCTTTGAGGAGCTGAATCTTCGCAGGATCTCCAAGGGGGAACTGGTGAGTTCGTCACTTCTTACTTTGATTGATTTTCGCAGTACTTATTCTCCATGCACGGCAGATCTTGTGCTCTGGAGTTCTGGCAGTCAGCGTGGGGATTCACGTCCTTCTCTTCTTTGCCGTTCGTCTATGGAAGAGAAGTCTTCTGCTCCCTTGGTACTAAGAAATAAATGAAGTAAAAGTATTTTCCCGCATTGATGTTTTTCCCCTTCAGGATCTGCTTCACTTTTCCTCTTATTTTTGTCCTCTTCGGTGTGTTTTTCTACTTCTTGTACATCTTGGTTTTCGGGAAGGACGCGGAGGACGACGACGACCCCACCACGGACTACGTCATGTTGGCCATAGGACTTGTGGGAGGAAGTGAGTCATGCTACAAAGTGAATGCAAAGCAATATGAACAGTCGGACCCAAAAATATGCAGTTGCCAAGGAGAAGCTGGACACTATCCTGATTTTGCTGGCATCCGGAAGGAGCTGCCCAAGATGTCCAGCTTGCTCAAGTAATACATTAAAAAATGGAAAACAATAGTGGCACTCAAAACTCAAGCAATAAGGAAAATATTTTTGTTGTTGGAAACTGCCTGCTTGTTGTTATCAAGTGACCACTTCTTGTCGCCCATTGCAGTAGGCGCCTGTGACACAGTTGTGGCGAGTCAAAATGCGAATTGTCTCTATATCCAGCAGCCCTCACCACAACATGTTTGACCAACCCTGGCAACCCTGGCCTGCTCCTATGGTGTGACCAACTGACCAGTGCGTCATTCAGGCTGCAAAGGTCCTTCAGAGGGCATTTTTGAAGCGACCACAGCTAATGTTGCATTGAAATTTACTATGAAGATGCTTATGGACAGACTGCAACAAGCAACAAAGCTCTCTTTTGACATTCTTTGCCAAAAAAGAGAAATATTGTAAAGGCTAAAGTCAAACGTACTTTCTTTGCTGAAAATGAGCCAAGGTTTGGCATTGCTACGCTTGAAAGCTTTTTCCATGCATGGTAAACTTAAAAAGAGATGAAAAAAACTTCATTTTTTGCCACCCAAAATGTCACTCCAAGCAGCAAAATGTCAGTATATCCGACCGATTTTCTTGAGTAGAAAATCGGAACGTTTCCAATTTGTTACTGTAGACGAATTGTCGCTATACCCGGTGTTACTGTAAGCAGCGCCTACTGCATTGACCAATGACGTCATGTTCAAGAAAGTTTTGATTCTGCCCGGAGATCTCACAACATGTCGACCCTGTCATGAACATAGACTGAGCAAAGAAAAGATGAAGGCATTTGCGACTTTGCTTCATTCTGGTGTACTTCAGGCATAATTGCAAAACTCTCGGTGGAATCCATAGCTTCGCTTAGCTGCTTAGATGCTAAGAGCAAAAACTGTGCAAGTTGGACTCTGGCCCATGGCACAAGCAGAACCTCAAGTTTTGCCTGTTGGCAGCCGAAAAGAAATGAAATGAACTCAAGTGGGTCTAGGTCAGTATGTATTTTTTTACGGTCTAAAATTCAGCTCAATTGGGCATACTTTTACTACACAGACAATAGTATGCAAGCAACGACAATGTTGTCATCTTGGGGGCAAGAACAAAGGTGACCTTTCAAAGAAAAAATGACTGATTGTCCGCTTGTACTGACAATCTCTTCTTTCCCCAAAAGTCTCACCATAAGTGGATTCTTCTATAATGATGGCGAAAGAGTCAAATCGGGATTTTCCTCGCATCAGGGTTGCTTCTATCCGCTGTGATGCATTAATTACACTTCAATCCCGGCCAACGTAGGTGCAGACATCTACCTGTGGAGTCTGGTGTGGTCGCTGTACATCAGGATGGGCACTGGATGCTACAAAGAGCACCAACTGAGGCCTCCCCCGTGGATAGCCAAAAGCTTTAATTCTGCCGACCAGCACAAGGTCCAGGAGGATGGAGCAGAGAACAAAGCCTTCGATGATAACGACGCTGACAGTGTTGAGGTGGCCAGAGATCCGACCAGGGACAGCTCGGCTGGCACCTCCATTTCCAAGAAGATGGAGGAGGATAACATGGCCCGGTTGAGGCGCCAGCCTGATGACCAGCCGCCACCCGGAGGGCTGGAGTCCGGAGCTGGACTGCCAAAGTTAGATTTTGAAATACTACACTGCTTCGACGCCACCAATGGCATCGTTCTTCACAGAGAGGACTCCGAGTCCGAGTCCGAGTCGGAGGAGCACTTCCAAGTCCCCGCCGAAATCCCCGCTGGAATCCCCGGCAGCAACCGGCCAGCTGGGGATAGTCCGACAGAGTGGATGAGCGGGATCAGTGGGAGGACTCACATAGTGGAGATTCAGTCATTGCAGAGAAGGATGGGACCTGCAGAGCCAAGACAGAACTCTTTCGACTAGAAATATCCTTCAAAACGCCTAATCTTTTGAAACATGTTAAGTTTCGCTACATAATGATATCTGTGATCGACCAAGTACAGCCCCTGGCGCATGAAAGAGTGATCAATATTTATTATAGTACTTCATGACAAGCATATTGGATATTTCGGTATCACTTTGGGTAGGGCTTCACTATTTTACTTCACTCCAATTGGTCAGTTGAGGTCGACGAAATAGCTCTGACCCTTGCCGGCCACTTTGCTGTTGCTACTGATCGGCGGGATCTTCCCGAAGGAGTTGTTCAGGTCCTTGATCTAAAAAAAAAAGTACAGCGCAATGAACTCAACTTGGCCAAGTCCTTTAACCTCAACCTGTCTTCTGAGTCCAACCCCTTCCTCCGGGGGAATAAACCCAAGGGGCCAGCCCTTGGGGACAACCGGCAAGGTTAACTCTGAGTGTGTGGTAAATTGAAATACAGTGGAATCTTAATTTTGATTTTAAAGAGAATTCGGTCATGGAAATATTCCGAGGGAAACCATTTTCATTATCGTAAGATCACTCAATTGTGGAAAGTTCAAAATGAGGGCAAATTCCCTTCTGTCAAGACTTTTCCTTCCCATTTCTGTCCAAATTGCACTTTTTGCCATTTTTGTTCTTTCCTCGGTGCCTTTATAATTTCTAAATTACACCTTGCCGAGATCCTGAATGATGTTTGGTCATCCTAGTGAATCAACCTACAACTTCAGCTTTGCTTAATTCATATTTCGTCACTATAATAATGGTCCGTGTTTGAACTGATTCATCCACCTTGATTTTGTGCTTGAAAGGATTTGATTTTGCATGGTTATTTCGTTTTTACCAGCAGCTCTCCAAAATTGAGATTCGACTGTATTTCTTTGGGTCTGCGGTGAACAAGTGCCCCCCACCCTATGGGACAGGTTGACCCCAGCAAGTTGTAGCCGTAGTGTAGCCGTAGTAGTTGCGGTCGTCCTTGGGGTACTCAAGTGTGTGTGCGTTGTTGCTATGAGTGTCAGTGAGAATAGAAAGGTTCTTCACCTCACTCATCCAGGTCTTCTTCAGCAGCACAGCTTCCTCACTCTTGCACAGTGGCGTGTTCAAGCTGGAGTTGAGCTTCTCCTGCTCGTCCTTCATCTCCTGGCGCTTTTCCTTGATCTTCTGCATCATCAGCACGCGGTTCAGCTCCTACGAGCAGTGGTTGAGATGGAAGTATTAGCATAAAATTGCATAACTTACTAACGTGAATGTGCCAAACTTATTTTTGCTCATAAATTTGCCTCGGACATGCAGTGAAAATGGTCAAGTGCTCAGAAATGAGCTCTTGGTGAAGTTTTGCTTTGGCGTTGACTCAACGTTCTTATATGACCTCCAGAGCATTAGAACGTGCAACAAACATCGCAGCAAAGAGACTTATTCAACGTCCTTCCTCTGTTGAACTGAAACATAACTTTGGAAGCTGCAGGTGATCCACAATTGGCTCTCTGCTCACGTGCTGCCAAAATGCTTGTCATCGTCAACACATTGACTCACACGTCAGAACCGGGGTGTTATGGATCACAGACTTTGAGGGTAGGAACTGGTTGACTGCCCCCTTCCCTCCCCCTGTGCTCATCAATGAGGCCAACTTCACGTCCCCCCTCTCGTCATCCCGTCCTTACAACACAAACACTCTCATAGCAGAAGTAATTAAAAGTTTGTGGCCTCAATACACTTTGGCCTAATCTTTTCTCCTCACTCTTTTTTTCACGTTTCTTTTTTGGGCTGTGCTATAATTAAATAGGTCATTGAGTTCCAAAAAAAGTTTACCAAGCACTGTCATGAATGATGAATCCATAGACTTATTCTTCTTTTAAGGTTTTAGGCCCATAATTCTCTATGATTAATTTCCTCTTTCCTCGTCATACAATTGTGCTCGGAGATCTTCACGGCAAAGTTGTGATTTGCAGTGCAAAAATGGGGCAAAGCATAACGCAAGCGAAGGAGGTGTCTGGGAAATACCAGACAGAGGAAGGAAAGCAGGGAGATTCAAAAAATAAAGTCGTTTTGTACAGTTGATGGTGTCATTTTTTTCGTTCACATTGTAGATACCTGAAGTGAGAACAGCTTATTGTTCCACCTGTCCCACTACGTGTTTAGACAGGTGTCGATGTGTAAGCATCCATCAGAGTGGGATGTGAGCTTAATATTCACATTTCTCACTACTCATGAATAGACCAAAGTAATAAGTTACTGCCTTTTCAGTTGAGCTAAGATATTTGCTTGCTGTTATGGTCGGACCCCAAGGTTTTGGTGACGATGGCCGACATATTCTCATGAGTCGAAACTTCACTGATACCAGTTACTTTGCTAATACCGACATTGGCTGCTCAGTCAGCAGCAGGAAGTGATCCTGCTTGTAAAGCTACTCCTCAAATGCCTCCAAGGCCCAAGGCCTCAGGCTGAAAGCTCATTTTTAGGCCCCAAAGACCAGATTTCAGGTTCACATCTCACTTCTAGCCGCCAAAGGACCAAATTCCAGGCTGAAAAACTCACTCTGACCTCAATACTCAGGGCCTCATGCAAACACAGGGATATGGAAATGCTCATAGTGATGTCTAACTAGGTATTAGTTGGCCTCGGGTGTTCCACATGGTACTGGAGGACCTGGATCGCGCTCTGTAGCTCTGTCATTGGTCTGGTTGGGGATCGGCATGAAGTCGAGCTAAAGATTGAAGAGACTCGTCCTGAAACCTGTTCACTCCACTCACGTTTTTGCCCTTGCCCTCCTTGACGACTGCGGCTCTCAGGTCGGTCTCGCTCTTGGCCGCACTCGAGCCCACAAGGGCCTTCTCGCAGGCAGCTTTATCGACTGAAAAAAGAAACGCCTTGATCGCTCTTTGTTATTATCGAATGAGATAAAATTAGGCATCCCTGCTTTTCTGTGCTGACTGAGGTAAAAGTCATTATGTTTCACTGCTTCATTTATCACAGCTTCGAGTAAGCTAAAAATCGTCTTTATCGACTTATGTACCTGGAGACACGGTTGCTATCGTTGGCACAGCAGGCTTGAAAAGCTGTGGGTGAGAAGTCGCAGATTTCAGCATCTTTTTTCACTTTTATGATATCCTCTTAGTCGTCAAACTATGCTGGAGCCTCGAGAATCCATTGCACAAACCTACAGAACTGATGTCGATTGTTCGAAGTGTTTTCTTTTTTAGATAAGATTACTCACCCGCATCTTATTTAAGACTTATAAGAAGAAGTCCTTTTTCTGCAGATATCCTGAGTCACTTATGAATGCCAACTGATTAATTTAAGAAGGCCACGACGTAAATTGAGGCCCAAATCGATTTCCCTGCCCTTGGGAGAAAGCTCAATTTTTTTCATTCTGGCTTTCTAGCCCAAGCGTGTTTTTTGAACTCCCCTGTCCTCCCTGCGATGATGCAAGTTGACGTCACAGGTGTGACCCCGGGGTTAGCCCGGACGCCTCCCGGTTGCACAGTCTGCTTCAGCCAGTGACAAGATTGCAATTGCTCTCACTGGCTGTCTTTTTACTGTTCGTATTACCCAATATACAGTGTGTCCGCGGCACAGAAAATCAGCGACATTAGCATTGTCGACACCGCACGATCCCTCACATCAGCGACGTCCCCATGAATGAACAACACTGCATCCCGGAGAGTTGGTCCCACCGCCAGCAACAAAATAACCAATAACTTATGCTACGAGCAACAGTAGTTTTAGAGGGAGGCAATATCCAATTGCGATGTTTGGGACTCGATATCAATCATTTACATGTCACAGACGGCCACACTATACGGTGCCTGCCGTAAATAATGTCGCTTGGTGCAAATCATTGTGCTATGCTTAGTGGGGTAACTGTAATGTTGAATTTAAGGTTGGAATGTGTCACAGCAAGTGTCAGACATGAGATCCTGCAGTTTCGTCAAGTTTCAGGCACTCATTGTTATGCTAGAGCACCATAAGTGTGATGAGTTGTGATGAGCACCGTGCCGGTTGCTGCCGAAAATAGGTGTCAACAACAAGAAGCGCACAGAACAGTTTATTCAAAGACAAGAACAAGACATGACAGCCTCTTTACTCCAGAGAACATGCGGCACTACTGTTCCTTCCTGCGCCGGCCATTTCAGCCTAGACAGCCCAGTACGTCTGAAGTAGTGCTATGTAGTGTTTTGGGGGCCTAGGACGATGGCGCAGGGGGATTAGGGGGGTGAAGCCCCCCCAAAAGAGGGGGCCAGGTGGGGGGCAGCCCCCCAGAAAATTTCAGCCACTTTCAC
>JAAUXU010067615.1_pt1 | contig 10736 bp, 8 predicted proteins | sample 7278151 | NCBI WGS metagenome assembly JAAUXU01 (sample SAMN14350113, study PRJNA611818) | marine sediment metagenome | isolation source: surface marine sediment (1.8m) | place: French Polynesia: Moorea | collected 2018-08 | reverse complement strand
GTCCACCTCTGTCCCTCCAGCTTTCGCCCCCTTGCTTGATGGGTCGTCTGAATTCCACAGGAGAAAATGGATTGGGAGGATACTGTCTCGTTTGAAACGGGTCTTCAGTTACAAACCTAGCGAGTGCATGGGAGGGACAACACTTTTTGCAAAGTGTATTTTGTGCCAAGTAGGAAAGTGAGAAGAGTTTGCAAACTCCTCTTGCTGCCCACGCCGGGGGAGTCTGTCCCTTCCGCAATGCCTTCGCCGGACAAAAGAATTCATGCCGCCGCCGTCCGCGTTGTGTGCACAGAAGAATCTAGCAACGGACGGACGACGCCGTTTCTTGCTAACTGCCTCCCTTCTCTTTTCCATTCTACACTTGCCTCGTTGCACGGGTGAGTGTCGGGTTTCCGATTAAATATTGCAACTGCCCCGTCTCCACCTCCACCTCCCACCGGTCCCCTTTTTGCTACCCCCTCCGCCCCTTTCCTCGTTAAAACACACCTCCTAGATCGCCCACCGCTCCTCCTTCCTTCATTCTCGGAATAGTTTAAGGGAGAAAAGGGAGAGGAGGGGGCCCTCTTTTTAAAACGGAGGAGGAGCAAATCGTGATGGAGATGTGACGCGTGTGTGCGTTAGAGAAGAAGGAGGAGAGATAACGAACGAGGTCCTCGAATAGAAGATCGAGGAAGGAAGTGAAAAGAAGGAGTGAGGGAGGGCCCCTCTCATTAGTTCTCAAGGAAGAGATTCATGCGGAGGAGAGGACTCTTCCTTCTAGCCCCACATAACTTTTTTTGCCATCTGACCTAAGAGAGGAGCGGAGAATCTCTGCTTCCTCCTCTCGTTTGAATGTCCCGAATTCCATTCCGCTCTCTTTCTCCTTCCTGCCCTTCTTTTCCTCTGTCCTGAAGTCCCAAAACACTAGGGGAGAAAGGAACTTGACTGAGCTCAGAGTCAAGGAAAGAGAGGCGGAGCAGGTTTTATAAGAGAGGAAGTTTGGACAAGACCACATTTCTCCGCCCGCCCAAAAAAGTTTGTCTCGCGGAACGTGGATCGAGGAGGAGAAGGAGGAGGAGGGTTCCCTATCCCCATTCTGCGCGCACCTCCTGTCAGAGCCCACCTCAAACAAGGAGGCTCCGTAGCCGCACGAACTATCTCCCCAAGACAGGGAGGAGGACACATAAGAAAGAAGCGGCCACACTCTCCTACCATGAGGTATACTGTACTTTGGTCGAATCCTCTGCTGTAGAGTGTAGAGGCTTTACTTCTCCTCTCTTTTCCTTTGGTACTTTTTAGTCGGAATGCGCATAAGCAACCCGACAAATTGTGGTTCAACTCACGTAACGAGACCGCACTAGATCAAAAAGCTGCATGCATGTAGAACGGGCCTCCACCGGTCAGACACTCTGTCGGCGGCGGCGGCGATCGACGCACATCAAGTCTTTCCCTTTTTTCGGCACGACTGCAAAGTGCAGACTCGGCCGCAACCTAAGTTTTCTTTGCAAAGAGTGTTGGCGATAAAAAACGACGGACTGGGGGGGAAATAAAGAGGGGGGGATAAGCGGGGAGGGGGAGGAAGAACAGAGGGGAGAGGGGAAGGGAACTGATAAGAAATGCAGGCGTCACCTTCACCTCCCCTCCTGTCCGCATATACGTACCCCTCCTCCTCCTCCTCCTCTTCATCGTTCTGTTCGTGCACCCACCCACCTTCTTACGTCGCAGATCTGACATCATTCGTCTCCCCAGGTCCCCGGCGGCAACAGAAGCTCGGACGGAGGCGGAGGCAGCAACACTTTCACCCGTCGCCGCTGCGTCACTTGCAATGAGTGACCAGACGCGCAGGTTCCTGAAGCCCAACCCCGCCCTGCTGGAGGGCCTGGAGGGCGGGCGGCACCAGGGCAAGACGGCCAAGCCGCGACTGGCGCACGAGCTGGGGCAGGGCAGCAGGTGCAGCAGGTGCGGCGACGAGTGCCCGGGGTTCCAACTGCATTACTGGAGGTGAGTGAAGGGAATGCTCAAGGTGGAGAGTAGGCCGACAATCAATTACGGCCGGAAGGCAGAATGATGTGTTAAAAGGAGGCAGGTCTTGAACGTACTCTTGCGTCGTCGGCACTTACCTTGATTCATTTGTATGCTCTCACCCTTCCTCCTCCCACCCCCTTCCAGGGCGGCGGCATCTTGTGTACCATGCCTTCCTCCTTCCTCTCATTGTACCTTGTGTCCAAGGCGCAAACAATATTTCCCCGGAGAATAAAGACCTTTTTCTCCTTTTAAACCTTTCAGGAAGGTGTGCCAGAACTGCAGATGTGGGAAGGCGGAGCACAACGTGCAAGACGCTGAGGACCCCGGCTTTTACTTCATCGGGAAGCTGTTTGACCGGCCGCTGCGGACGAGGCAGGAGGAGATGGAGTTCTGCTACGGGGACTTCAGCAGCAGCGACAGCGACGACGGCAGCGACGACAGCGGAGGGAGCCTGGGGAGCAGCGGCAGGGGCAGAGGCGGCGCGGGGGCGAGCAGGAGGAAGGGGGGACTGCTCAAGAAGAACGGGGGGAAGGGAGGAGGAGAGAGGCAGAAGAAGACGGTCAGATTCGAGTGGGTGCCGCCAAACATATCCATAAATCTGGTGAGTTGCGCATTTATTCAATTCAAGTACTTAAGTAGTGCGTTCAGATGAGAGATTTGACGGGTAGTTGAGTACAGTATCGCTCACTAGAAAAATCCCTCCGTCGAACACCATGCAGCCCGCCTTAATGCGTATTGCAGATTAAGTTGGTACATCGCGCGCAGGCTCTCGTCAGCGGATTCTGTAACTCTAAAATTCATATCTTTTATGCTGCCCGAATGTTGCCCGGACAACGACGATAGACAGCGTGATGTAAGATAGCACGTCCGATTTGCGCCATCGAGTTTGTGCTGAATGTAGGCGGACGAAGTTCCCACGAATTGGGATGAGCCGTTTTGGCCAAAAAATGACGTCCTGTGCCCGTCTCTTTTGGCACCCGACGTAGCATGTTCCCAGATGTCTCTTTTCCGAGGCCGACAATGAGGGAGGGAGAACAGGGAGCGTCGGCAAAGTACAGTACGGGGATGAAAAGAGAGGGAACGGGAGAAAAGAGAAGGCAATTTGCGCACGCGAGCAAAGTGAATCACGGAAGGAGGTAGGAGAGAGAACAGCTACGACGATGACAACTCTTTTTTATTTCGAAAAAAAGTGTTCCCATGTTGGCTGCAGACTTCCTGCTCCGTAAACATGACTTGTGTCATGTCAAAAGGGAGGGTGGAAGGGAGAACCTTTTAGAGGATAAAGAGGAAGAAAATTATGCGGTAATTACGGTCCCTTTGGAATCCTGACTTATGCCTCCTGCACAGGACGAGTAATCAGGCAGTATACTGTAGTATATCAGAAATATGCACTCGAACAATAAACCGGTGGGCGGAAAAGAGAAGCCGAATATGAAAAGACGGTACATTCCTTTTCCTTCTTATCGTGGCACACAAAGGGAATCGAAAGAAAAAGGCGCGATCGCATGCACTACTGAAATCAGACATGGAAGGAGCTGAGTCAATCTGCTACGAAGCCGTCAGATAAAGGCACACTCGATGTTCTCCTTGTTCTTGTTGCTGGGACGACTGTTTGGTTTGCCATGTATATTTTTTAGAGGTGTGTTCAAGAGTTGCAAGGTTTTTTTTGTTCAAGACTTTCAAGATTTTTATTATCCTCCCTAAGTAGCATCTGCAGAGGTGTGTTGAACACACCTCTTAGATTTTACTTGTGGTGTGTTCAAGAGCTGAACGCACCTCTCTCCTTACAGCTACATTTTATTATTATCTTAGACAAATTTAGCCAAACTTTTCAAACCTATAGTTTAACCCAGCAAACCAAAGTTATATGATGTTAACCGCCGCGGATAATTTAACAGGCCCTGTTCTTGTTTCTTCCATTATGCACTGTATGCGGTAGGGAGCACCACTGTACTCTGCTGTACTCTTGCACTGTTGCACAGAACAGCACCCCGCCAATCACGCTTCTTCCGTGAACTGATTAGCCCTTTTCGGAAGCTGCAACTCCCTTTTCCCTCCTCGCTCCGCCCTTTCCCTACTCTTAAGAGCTATGTACCGTACAGCAAAGGAAACCACGCTTTTACTTCTCTTGCCCTTCTGGAGAAAAAGTCTTTCACGAGTTCCCGTAAAATATCAGGAAAGGGCGATAATCCACTCTGGGCAACTTCTTTGAACGGCTAATAAAAAGGCCCGTAGCAAGGAAAATGCTACATAAGGACGGACTAAAAAGAACCTCATTCTCCGGATTCCCCTCACGATCGTGCAAAGTTATCGCGTTCCCGACACCGTCTTGAGCAAAAAAAGCAGTAGCAGTAACTGGATCGTTTCTCTTGTGTAATCGGAGACACATTCGCACCTCTCTCCGCACTTCTTCACACCCTGATATCGCGAAAGGGGCAGCAACTCCTCAGATCGACGGAATGTGCGACGTCTCCTAATCCAAGCGACGGAGTAGCGAAGTGAGATTTTTCGCTTCTTGGCAACAGGAATTTATTTGAACCGAGCTACAAGGTACCTAGATGCGCACTGAATGATATTATTTCAAAATTTCTTCTCAGGCCCGCCGCTACCTTGAGCAGCTCCCGCGCAAGTCTGTCCCCATCTCCGGATCCGGCGGGGCCCGCTTCCGCCTGCAGCAGCTGGAGCGCCAGTTCCCCGTCCACGACGTGGAGCCGGCAGAGTGCCACGAGCTGACGGACGCAGAAGTGCAGAGGTGAGTCAGACTCAAGTTACGCAGAAATGGAAAATTGTACACATTGTTTGAGGCCGCCAAATATGGGGAAGTGACAAGGGCGTGGGTTTTCCATGCGGGGCGTCAAAAAGTCATGAATGATATGTATGCTGAGTGAGTGACGCCTCCCCCCCCATATCGAAATGTTGTAATTGCACCTCTATCCTTGATAATCAGGATTTGAATCTTTTCCCCTCGATTTGACAAATTTGCGTCCGACTGTTGATCTGTTGTCGGGAACATAAGAATGCCACAAGCGAGGTGTCAAGGTACCATACATTGCAAGCGACAATTAAGGAGCATCCAGCAGCCCGTATTTGACTGTTTCCATGTAATCCGGGTGGGGCGTTGGCTGCTCCCTCCGAAGCGAAAAAAAATCCCTCTTTCCCTCTCCATTACGCCACTCAATACCAAGCATGGTTGGCGACGATCGTTCGTGGCATTATTACCTCTCCCCGGCGCCAGCGCCCTTCGCGTAGGATCGAGGGAAGAGAGGGGGTTTTATGGGAATGCATCAAAAGCCCGTAATTTTACTCGGCGCGGCGCCACCCTCTCCCTCCCCAAACCAAACGTGAGGGTTTTGCCTGGAGAAATAGTAAAGTGCAGATGTACGTAGTAGTGTTATTTGAGACGAAATGTCCTTGGTACGACGGCGGCGAAAAGACATTTCTTTTTTATCTGTACCGCTCGCAGCAAAAGGACCAAGGAACTCGTAGTTGTTCCATTAACTCTCTCCTCCACGATTTCCCATTTTCGGCGCCTTTTATGTCCCTCGCAATTTTTTTCTCCGCCTTCTTGAGGAGAACATTGTTCGATAAGAGAAAAGACGAACGGACATAAAAAAACGAAAGGGCGAGGCGCACAGTATTTTGGGAACACCGCGGTGCTACGCTTTCCTTGAACCTTGTCTAGTAACAAACCACGTTTCTTTTCAGCATGCAAGACTACGTTGACCGCGTCCGCCAGCACGTGGTCGGGCAGGGCGTCGTCACCGAGGTCAACCTCTCCGTGTCCCCCCGCCCCGACAGCGTCGACGTCTTCCCGCCTCCCCCTGACGCCAGCTACCTCCAGCAGCTGAGCGACCAGTTCGGAGACCTGACCTACCAGGACGGCGGCGGCAGGACACCGCTCCAGCAGCACCCGTCGGCCATGCTGGGGGCGGGGGACAGGAAGGCCGTTGGGGCGGCGGCCGGTGGGGTGGTGGTTACGACCTCGGGGGGCGTCCGAGTCGATGGCGTGGACGGGGTCTTCACCGCGACACCATACAACGCCGGAGTCATTACCGGCAGCAGCAACGGCGCTGGTGGAAGCCACCCTCACCACGGCACGAACGGCAGTAGCAAGAACGGCAACGGACTTGTCGGTAGCGATGTCGGAGGCGCAAGCGGCAACGGCTTCCTTCGCGTTCCCCGCCCTTTCGGCTCCACCGCCTCCTCCCTCGACTCCTCCCGCAACGATTCCCCCTCGCCGACTTCCTCCAGCAGCGACACCGGCACTGATCCAAGGCACACCGAGAGGATATCCCAGTTCACCCTGCACAGGCCCAGCCAGATCACCTCGGGACAACCTGGGTCGAGAGAGGCGGTCGTGGTCAGGAGGGGAGCGGAAAAGCCTGACGGGGACAACTACTACTCAGTACCAAGGTGATAATTTTTTTTTCGAGCAACAGCACCGATTTGATTTTGTATGACATCCATTAAAGGACTCTCGTCGACGGTGGCGTGGATGCTATTGACGGCCCCCGCTCCTCCTCCTCGACTGTGGCAAGAGTAGCCGTTGCGAAATGCCAAGAATGCAAGGAGGACCTCTTCCCTGGCGACGTGGCGGTGCAGGCGGACAGGGCGGGAAAGGATAAGATGTGGCACCCGAGATGCTTCAAGTGCCATGCTTGCAGGGTAAACAATGATAACGCAACAATGCAAACGCCAGAAGAGAATGTTGCTGCCTTATCTGCTGCTGTTGATATTTTATCTCGTGTTGTTGCTGTCTCATCTGCTGCTAATGTTTCTGTCTCATTTGCTCCTGTTGCTATTATTTCATCTGCAATTGTTGCTGCTGTATCATCTGCTGTTGATACTCTTTCATCTGCTGGTGTTGATACTCTACTATTATTGTTACTGTCTCATATGCTGTTGTTGTTACTTTGTATTTCATCTACAGTTTTTGCTGTTTCATCCGTTGTTGCAGTCTCATCTGTTGCTGTTTCACCTACTGCTGCTGCTATGTTTCATTTCTTGCTGCTGCTGCTCTCTTATCTTCTGCTGCTCCGTGTGCTTTTGGCTGTGTTCGTAGGATATTCGGGCGCTGGATATCGTCAGCTAGAAGGGCACAAGACGAAGTAAAGAAAATCCTTCTTGTAATCTTATATTCTTTTTCATTCGCATTTGCAGGAGATCTTGGTTGACCTGCTGTACTACTACGACAACGGCCGCGTCTTTTGCGCCCGCGACTACGCCGAGAACGCCAACATCCCTCGCTGCCAGGCCTGCGACGAGCTCATCTTTGCGCCGGAGTACACCGGGGCGGAGGACAAGACCTGGCACATCAAGCACTTCTGCTGCTACCTGTGCGACAAGCCGCTGGCCGGACACAAGTACATCCCGGTCAAGAGCCAGCCGCACTGCCTGGACTGCTACAACGCAAAGCACGGAAAGGTGAGAATACTTACTTCGCAACTAGCAGTTAAATAAAGACTTTCAATAACGAAAATTTAATTTCTCTTTGCAGACTTGCAGCACGTGCCTCCAAACGATCGACCCCCAGGACCAGCGCGTGTCCCTGCAGGATCAGCACTGGCACGCTCGCCCGGAGTGCTTCAAATGCGCCGTCTGCGGCACCTCCCTCCTCGGCAGGAAGATGACCAAGAAGGACGGACTAGTGCTATGCTCCTCAGCCTGCACCAGGAGGCTGAAGGAGCTGCCGCCATCCTTTCCAGCGCCGCCGCCGCCAAAGAAGATTTCGATGACAACCGCGGCACCGGCTAAGAAGTCTTCGCACCGTCCTCTACCCCCGCCTCCTCCACCATTGGCGTCGGCCATCAACAACAACTACAAGTGGGACACTTCGTCCTCCTCCTCCCAAAGCACCCTCGTCTGATCAAACGAATGAAGCAATGCAGTGTCATAACAATGTTTTGTCTGGAGAGTTAAGAAGCAAGGAATTTCGTGTCGTACAGTATTGTCTTTACCGTCCATGTCCAAAGTCGCCAAATATATCAGGTAGTCTTTAACTGAGACTTATGCGGTGGCGATTTCCCTGACTGGTAAGAAGGACGATAACGAATTACTTGGAACTTTTTTCGCGGGCAAGTCTAGTGTAAATTTCCTTTTATTGCATTTTTGGTCAAGTGTATTATCCCGACAGGTACACTACGGAACTATTGCGGTGGTCGACGACGGCAGAATGGGTACGATGCGTACAATGGGTGTGAGGTTGGTAATGGTAGGTGTGGGGCAGTCAAATATCTTCGAACGGGTGAAAAAAAGGGCGTCGCGATAAAGAAAAGGCGGTTGTTGAACTGATGATGATGACCCGGGATCCTCGCCCATGACAGCCGCTTAGGAGAGGTGCGCGCCGATGTACTTGGACATGGAGAAGGCCCTGAGCTTGTCCTTGCCGAAGACCTTGGCCATGGTGGCGTCGGGCTTGAAGAACTGCCTGTTCTCTGGGTCCTGCAGGTTGTGCTTCTTGATGTAGGCCCAGAGCTGCTTGACGCACTCGGCGCGGGAGGCCTCCTTCTTGCCGACGATGGCGGCCAGCTCGGGGCTCAGCTTCATGGGCTTGGTCAGGCCGGATCCCTTGGGCATCTTGGCGGCGTTGGGGTTGGCGGAGTTTAGGATAAAATCGAGGAGGACGTCCTTCGTCTTCGGGAACAAGTTGGCGAGTGGCGACTGGCGAACAGGGCGGGCAGAAGAGCAAAGAGAGAAAAAGCCAGATGGCAACAGAGGCAGTTTATGCACTGCCATATAGACCACACAAACTTAAATAAAAAAGGACACTCCTTTTTTGCGCAATAAGATGGTAGAATACATAATACTGCAACAATTGAACCTGGCAAATATAATCTAAAACAGTTAGTTTTAACAATATTTGGCTTTAAAAGAGCCAAAGTGGCATCTCTTCGGCCTCGCGTCTCACTGCTATGACGCCGTCGAAATAGAACTACATAGAAGCCAAGCGGCTTTTTGCGGGGAGTGACTGCAAAAATACACGACAAAAGCGCCAAAAGCACTTCGAAAAGTCGCAGAGTTCGTTTTGAAGCTATAGCACGCTACCTCTAAACGAGCTCACCAAGCAATGTGTAAGGCACCAAAATTCAAGTACGCTTTACTTTGAGATAGTTTAAGGACTAACTTGACAGCCTTAATTGTTAAATACGCGAACACGGTGTCATATTAGTGGTGCTCTGACGGCGGAAAAAAGTACCTTTTCCGTTCCCGGTCCCGTTGAGCGGCCACTCTTCCCTTCCTTTCTTTCGGCTGTGTTGATGGCGGCTTCTCTCTCGCTCTCCTTTTGTACTGTACCTTGTCTCTACCCCGAATTTACCCGCCTTCTCAACCGCCTATTCTCTTCCCAGATTATACTGTAGCGTAGTGGGACGAATATTGAGCTTGTAGAATTATTCACCTTCGTAGAAAAAATATTATCATTCCTCTACTTTTCTCGCACTTTCCAGTTCCGGTTTTTTTCTAGTTAAAACAAAAGTAGCCAGCATAAAAAATTTTTTAGAGCTTTTTGTCCCTCAAGCGCGTACCACAAATTTTTTAAAGATCAATACACATTTTTACAACAATTAAATTATTTTCGGAATTATGGAAGTGGGAAAATGCGGTGTTTCAAAATGAAATGTTTGAATGCAGTGCTCATCGCGCCTTCCTCGTCGTCATTTGCTTCCTGACCACGCTGCACTTCGGCTTCGGCGTCTTCCTGACCACGACGGGCCTGTCCGCCCTGCTGGAGAAGCGCTGCGAGCTTGGCCTCCACCCTCTGTGCCTGATATGCGGCCTCTCCACCGTCCTCTCCACCCTGGTCCCCCCGCTGCTGCTGCTGAACGTGGGGGTCGTCGCCACAGTCGCCTTTATCTGTTTCCGCAACGCCCCCCTCGTCCAGGCAGAACACAACATGTACATCTACGGGAGGAACGCCTTCAAGAACGAGATCATCGAGGTGATGCGCTTCGCCGAAGCCGCCAACGCATCCCAGCACAACAACAACGCCCTTCTGCTTCACCCGAGGATGAGGCGGTGGGCAAAGTGGTACGACGACGACCAGCTCAGTTTGAAAGAGACCCGCCGCTGCGACCGTCAGGTGGCCGAGAGGTCCGTCATCGCCTTTGTCTGCCTGCTGGACACCTACGCCGTGCTGTGGTTCGCCATCGTTTTCATGTCCGGCAAGGGCCCGACCATCCTGGAGCACTACTGGGAGGTCTACACGCACTCGGGCAAGGGATCCACCAGGTACTTCTTCCGCGCCATCAGCCAGATGGACATCCCCAAGAGCAGGCCGGGCAGTCGCGCCTCCGGCTCTGGAGGGGACCTTTACTACTCGGACGTCTTCACCCGTGGGGCGAGGAGCAGGAGAAGGCGGGGGAGCGCGCTATCAGCCCTGCCGAGGTTCGCCTACAGCAGAAAAGTGTCGCAAAATAAATTAAAAAACCGACGGTAGCACGAAAGGAAAGGAGGCGGAAAACATAATATTTTTTTTAACTTGATGAAGAACGCGTGCTTTAAAGGAATACTGTTTCCCTCCGCTCCCTCTTCTTCGCTTTCTTTGTAGCTGTACGTAGTACTACAGATCTCCCCTCCCGTTGAGAGCGGCGATAAGCGAGGTTGCTTTCCTTGAGGCCTTTCTTGCGTGTCCGCCTCCGCCTCCGCCTCCGCCCTCGGAGCAACAAGGGACTGTAAGGCGTCGGCGGAGAAAGACCGGCGCAGAAATCAGCAGGCATGACAAGTAGGGAGAGGCG
>JAAUXU010174945.1_pt1 | contig 10738 bp, 9 predicted proteins | sample 7278151 | NCBI WGS metagenome assembly JAAUXU01 (sample SAMN14350113, study PRJNA611818) | marine sediment metagenome | isolation source: surface marine sediment (1.8m) | place: French Polynesia: Moorea | collected 2018-08 | reverse complement strand
CGGCTGCCGCTGGCGCGGCGGGTGCCGGTGCTGGTGTTGGTGCTGGTGCTGGTGCTGGGGCTGGTGCTGGTGCTGGTGCTGGGGCTGGTGCTGGGGCTGGGGCTGGGGCTGGGGCTGGCGCCGCCGCGACCTGTGATGCATCAGTGCCTCGGCAGCGATGACCTCTTCGTCGTCGGGCGCTAGCACGACGCTAAAGCAGTCACCCTTGGCGTCGGAATACATTAGGTTGCCACAGAAGAACCACTTTTCACACCCAAAGGTCAAGTATATTCTCCTCCTTTGAAGCGTTTCTTTGTCTCTCTCCCTCACGAAGGTGCCCACTCATCATTGGAGTCCTCGCCCTGTAAGTAATTTGGACGGTTGTGATATGACTGCCGCAAATCACTGTTGCACAGTTATACTAATACCACAACACTGCCTCTGTTATAGAACAAGGTTAAACATAGTTGCTCGTAGCAAAGTGTTCCTACACGATGTTACACAATATGTTCCCACCCACCCACCCCCAGTGGTAAGGACGACGGTCTGGAAGCTCCCGAGGATTATCCCGATACTTAAGAGGCTTAAGACGAAGCTTCTGCCAATGTTGAGAAGATGGCCAATATGGATGAGGGCCCTGGCACAGAATCAAAAAAGACAAAAAGGCGTCTGACGTCATGGAGGACAGCCCCATGACTGAAGGGCGCCAGAAGCAAAAGGCTCGCCAAAAGGGTGCTTTCGGACAAGAGCAATGATCAGATCAGCATTGGCATCGATCGTAGGCACTACGAGTCCACACTGAGCTTGAGTCTGTGGGTCCTCTTACACACACTCTTCGTCTCTGGGCCATTTGTCGCTGCAGGCCGCACAATTTTGACTCCTCCGTGGGCACTGCGAGTCTCCACGGCAGACTATTTCTTTCTACTGAATGTTACAATCTGCACGGTCCGCATGATTACCGAATTACTCATGAAGCTGTTGTTCCATGATGATGTAACTGATATTTATCAGAGGAGCTCTGATTGTGTGCGCAAACCTCGTACGCAATCTGCGCCTTTCAAGTCATTGGACAGGTCCTTGTGCGAGAGGTATCTTCTAATGCGACGTGAGTGTTGATCGTGTAGCTCCGGAGATGCCGGCACTTGTAAAGTTCGGTGCAGCCAGTACTGGCCTTGTGTGCTTTGAAGATGCGCTACCTCCTACTCATTGTGGGCATGTGACCTCCTCGAACTCCTAGGACTTATAGGAGACGTCGAGGACTGCAAAGCTATGTTGGCTTTGTCCCAATACAGTCAACTTGACATTGGGATACTGTCCCATGTTCAACGTGATGACTGAGACTCCTCCTTGAAGACTCAGGTTGTGTGTCTACTCCTGATGATTGCCTTTAGGTCGGGGAAAAGAGTTGATCAACCACTTGGTTGCACCAAACCAAAGTCTTTGCCAATTGTCTTCTGTTCTTTCTCTCCGTCATTCTCTCTCTCTCTCTGTCTTCAGGCAATGCTAAGAGGCCGCTCTGCCGTGTTATTGCCCTCTTGCACGGCTCAAAAGTCTCCCACATGTTTCCATGACATTACATAGTTCCATGGGGGTGACGCAAATTGCGTGCGCAGGCGGACTCCGCGTTTTCATAAGGATTTTCAATAACCGGGATTGTTTGCTAAGGGACTTGGACTGAACATAAAACACCCTTAAACCATGGTAGCCTTGCCTCTGACAGAGACACCGACCAGGGTCAAGATGAGTAAGACTGGACCTGGAATTCTGACTGGAATTCTTTTAACACTGCTCGATGATTTGAGACCAACACAGAGGTTTTTAGTAGTAACACAATACTTCATTCTCCTACTGGGGGGGGGGGACACATATAAGAAATCCCACAAGAATTAGGAGAATTAGACCAACAACTTGCTCCTGACCAACCTACCCTGAAGGGGAGCAGTTTTCTCCTTCTCAATTGCAACAGGGCAGGGAGAAAAGGGTTTGTATAGGAAAAATTCCAGAAGAAAGGCTTGGCAGACCTTCACCATGATCCAGAAGATCAGGAGAGTAGAGTCCTGAGGGGAGTCCTGGAGAAGGGCCAATCAAGTTGAAGTCAATCAAGCTGAAGAGAGTTGCCCTTCCAAACTCAATCAATGAATTGAACCAAAATCCCCCCCCCCCCTATTATACCCCTTTTTCACTAAATAAAGGTGGTGACCACCCAGGCTGACCCTCATGTAGCTGAAGTTTCCCTCCCTTCCTAACGTCCTCCCCTGCCATCCTTTCGTGTAGAGCAGCTGCAGGCCTCCTTGACCCCTCTGTTGCAGATTTTCCCTCCACAACAAAGTCTCATAAAGGAGGGACACAGGCAGGACACAGGGAAGGACAGAAAAGACAGTGGACACAGACGATCTTCCTCGCTTGTCAGCTAAGATCTCAACCACATGGATCATGGCCCCAAAGAGAAAGCATACAAAAACCGAGGTTAGCCTGCAATTTCCACAGCAGGGACTCATTTCTCTGCTATGGCTATGCCTGGCTGAGCTTAATTGCTCCGTCAATAGAGTCATTTTTCCAAACAAACAAAGACATGAGTGAGGTCAAGTTTGTCATTCTTTTTTTGTTTGCTGCAGCTCCCAAGAGTTGATTACCCCTTGTTATTAACAGAGGTTTCTCAGGGTTCCACTTATCCCAGAGTCAGGTTTTCCATCGACGAGTTTGCTTCGCTAAAACATTTTCCTGCTATTCCTCCACTGGTTCAAGTTCGACTGAGCAAAAAAGTTTGGACTGAATCATGCCCAATTTTCCTTTTTTGCCAAGTGATAACGGCGTAACATCATTACGAAGTCAGGTTTCTCTGGCTGTTTTGCCAATATTTGACGTGCCCGATTTGTCCTCCATCCGAGGACGACTGAGCGACCTCCACTCAAGAGAGGTCCGGATCCTCTGGCCAGTGAGTGCTTCAGCAGACGGACACCTCCGGACCTGGAGCGACTGCACACTTAACTAGACGCGTGGCATTACTTGCGGATGATGGATCCCCAGCCCGTCTGGGATAGCCTCTGCTTCCGCAGGCTCGCCGACTACGCGGGGTGGGTCTGGGATCAGGAGATCATTCATGCATGAGCGGTCGTTGGACTGACGTCTTTCTCCTTGAAGGCGGCCGCCAACCGAGAAGAGTCTTAATGTCTGCCCGTGTTTACCACTTACTTCCCTTTGCACCCACTTTCCATTAGCCGTGTAGAAGTGAAATATTCACTTGGAACCTTGAACAGAAAAATAGGCCCACTCTCAAGGAGGACTCAACCTACGACTTCACTGGCGTTTCCTAACCTAATGTGCGAGTCCTTCAATCCTGAGCTACTCTCACTGATAAAATATGTACCACAAATTTGCTGCACGGAAATGGTTGCTGGGTGGGAATTTGGAGGGAAAAGACGCTGGCAGAAAGTTGCTCGCATCCCACGCCAAGACGCACACCTGATTGAAACTTTTCAAACTTACACGGTCACGACCACTCCAAGTATCCTGGTCCTGGAGTGCGTGAAATCATGGCTTAAGCAGCAACTTGAGAAGAAAAACTGACGACGGGCAGGAGGTCGTGACATATCTGGCTGTTACTGATGAAGCTCTGGTTAGGACGGGCTTCTGGCTTCTGTCTTGCTTACAGCAGAGGGACGCTTGGGTGGAGATGGCAGGGTTGAAGCTGCAGCCGGAGTAGCAGACAGACCTTCTCCCTCGTTCAAGAAAATTCAGGCCTCAAATTTCTGTTCATGCAAGTTCTCTTTTATCCTCTCTCCCTGCTCCTGGGCCTTTTTTTATGACGCAGCGGCGGCAGAAGCAGCCAGATTGTGAAAAATTCAGATTTGGAATCCTCCTCTTTCCATGCACTCTCTCCCCTTGTCCCCGGGCTGTGAAGTCTCTGCCTCCTCTGACCAGGAGCCCTCCAAGTGGAGAGACAAGACACTGCGTAGCAGCGCGCTCCGTCCTGAGCAGTGGCACGACCAAGTGTCCACCATGCTCGACGTTTACACGTACGCCGCCACCCCATTCATCCTGCTCGTGGCGTTGTGCGTGCATGAGGCAGTGTGTGATGCCCACAGTCGTAGCCTCCACCATGTATGGATGTGATGGTCCCAACTGCTGTGAAGTCGCTGCTTGCTCACTCTCTCTCTCTCTCTCGCTCTGTCCGACTGATTTATGAAAGCCTCGCTCTCCCTTTGTTGCCCCCAGAGAAGAAAAAGTCGAGAATTCGAGATCTCCTTTTTTTCCCTCTAGAGAAAGTGGATCCAATTTGTTCCTACTTTGCACGTGCAATAGACGTGATGACGCAGAATTAGGCTCTGGCACGATATCTTCTGTGAAGTCCTTAAATGGGGCCCTTCTTTTCAGTCCGATACCTTTGTAGTATTGATGGGCGAAGAAGCCTGGATAATCACAGATCAAAATCCCACTAGCTTAAAATCCACCCCAAGCCGATTATCATATTCAGCCTCCCCTAGTACTGCAGAGCCGAGGATTGAAGTAAAAAGAAAGAGGACCTCTTAAGCAAAGATTGAATGCGTAGGAGAAGGAACTCTTTCATGTACAAACCTCTTTGGCAGAAAGGATAACGTAGTTAGCACAACGGTATCACTGCTCCTGCTGCGTCGCGATAAAATTCGCCGGAAATTGGCGCTTTCTTATCCTCATCCGGTCTCAGTAGGCTCCAAGCACGCCGAGGCCGACTCCGTCAGTAGCACACACGTACGGCCACTCCACGAGCTGCTACTACTACATCCACCACTGCCGGGTGCTACTGTACCAAGTGGGTCAAGCCTCAACTCCCGCCTGTAGAGGAGATGCTACTAACTCTTTCTGCCGCTGCCAATTGATATTGATTTTTCCATCTTCTTCCTCTCGCTCAGTCATTTTTGCTTGGCGCAAAAAAAGGACTGCAATGGGGACGGCTGCGCCGGCGGCTGCGGCGACAGCGGAGGCGCGAACTCGGTTGCGCCGGCGGCCGCCGCTTTGCTTCGAGTGGCCTTTTTTGCACTCTCTCTCCCTCCCCCCGATATGAGTCTTCCTGTCGTCGCCGGCAAAAGAGATTTGCCGAAAGAAGAAACTTCTGCTTGTTTTTGTGGCGATTCCTCTTGGGCGGGAATCTCGCCGTGCTGCGACCTTGTCTGCAAATGAAAAAAAAGAAGCTGTTGTTGGTGTATTATGAGAACAACTTCTGTAACTGCCAAAGACAAGAGGGAAGAGGGAGGAAAAAGAGGACAGGGATGATGAGTTGTTGTACATTGGCTATAAAAGAACTGAAGCAGGTCTTGCGTGTCCATGCAATGAAAAGTTTCTCTCGCTCAGCGTCCAGAAAGTCCTGGCTGCTGATAAAGACTGACGAAAAAAATTGAAGCTTCACGTTGTCCCTGCCTCGACAGAGAGTGGACACACGAGTGTTTGACTCCAGCGTCGTCGACTCTTCGGGGAAGGACTCGGGAGTGGCAGACAGGAAACGCTTGGCAGACAACGTCTGCCGCCTTGGTGGGCTGAAACCAACGTGCTGAGAGGATGCAGAATCCATGCTGGGCGCCGTACAAATGGCTTTCAGCCCCGAAACAAATGCTTTGAACAGGGGCATTTTCTGTGTTCTTTTGAACGCTCAATGCTCAAACGAACAGCTTCTCAAGGCGCCAGAGTTGCCAGCTCTCACAAGTGGACCCACGTGTATCGCGACTGGCGCCAAGCAGTGCATGCAAGTACATTAAGTGGCGAATCCGGCAGTAGATTTTCAGCCCAGCTAGGGATATTTTCCTGGTCCAAGTCTGCCAACGCTGCCTTTTTCTCTCTGTGTGTCTCTGTAGGCGAAATGACCGGAGATTAGAACACAAAGAAGTGCTGCAAATATCCTCAGCCCCGACCTTTCATGCTCAACTGACGAAAGCCTGCGCTATTTCGTGATTTGACGACTAAAAATGAGCGCACCCCGTTGTACATGTGCTGTGCGTACACGCGAGCTCTCCTCGCTTCTGCTCTGAGCACAAACACTGATCAATTGAAATGCAAGGAAAATATAAGCAACCGGATCCTCCTTCGTCTTGCTGGCCGCGCCGCTCCTGCTGGCGGTGCTCCTCTGCGTCAAGAAGAGGCTGTCTCTAATGTAGAATCAAAATGGGATGGGAAGAAAGGGGTTGGTGGAGTCTCGAGAGGCCGAACGAGAGAGAGGGGGGCCATTTCCAAGCTTTCTGGGGTTAAAAAGAAGAGAAAGAAGGATTTAAGAGCCAAATTTCGTCGACAAAAGAAGACTGCCTAGCTTAATACCTCAGCTGCAGCCGTGGAGAAATTAAACAGATCACCCACTGTGCAGCAGGACATGTGCAAGGCCGGACTGACTAGACCTGCCACTTCTAAATCATCCCCTGCACGGTCCAGTTCGTCGACCGACACGGCACCTGCTGCTGCCAGTCCATCGGCAAGGACGCGGACGGGGACGCACAGGCAGGCCAAGAGTATTCAAAACATGAGGAGATTTGCTCACCGTCGGTGTTTACTTCTTGACTAATACACACTTCGGGACAAGTCGTAGCAATAACGCTCTGGTGCTCCATTACGGGCCTTAAAGTAGGACGCTGCTGCATAGGCAAGTGCACAATGGTGCACAGCAACAATGGTGGGCTCAAAAGCAGTCATGACAGGACGCTCGTGACGGGTGGTCGCTCGAGCCCGGGATGTGTGACATGCCGATTTGGAAGCATACGTAGTTGCTATATTTGACTCATGTACACGTAAGTCATGCTCGTGGACAATCTCTCTTGAGTTGATGGTCGAACAAGTTTTGCTCTTAATCCACTTATTGTATGTAATACAATAGGCTCAATAGAGACGTGGATGAAATTTCTGACTTGGCACTCAACGTCCCAGAAAATCAAAGTTGACATAAGGGGAAATCTTTATAAAAATAAAATGGAAAGGACACTCATAGCTTCCCAATGCCGTATAGTAAAGCCATATTTGAAGCACCCCATGAGGAGCTACGGGCGAAGAACCGTCACTTGTCCATGTCCCTGGAGAGGATTGTGGACGGTTCTATTGCTGAGACGCAGAGGGCTTGAACTCTTCACGGGATGGTTCAAAGTTAGCTTGTCATTTGGCACTGGATTAGGATATGATTGGTATATTTCACAAAATATTTTTATGGTAAAGAATCTCCCAAGTATTATCTGTGTTTTTTCACGATGTTGAGTGCAAAGTCAGAAATTTCTTCTACATCACATGGATCATCACCCGTCATCAGAGGTCTCTCACGAGCCATTTCAGTTTGCTCACGTTTGAGGGACATATGTATTTTTTAAACATATTTTGTGACTGAGTCACTTTCATAAGCTGAGTGTTACTCAGTGAGACTTTCCCGCATTACAAGGTGATCTGCGGCAGTTTCAGTCACGATCATCTGCCTCTATCTCCGACCTTGATTACGGCTGTTATCCTCTTGGTTTTTGATCTGCACTGCACTGTGCAGTATGTTCTGTGAATGGTGGTGGGTAGCGAAAAAGTAGCTCTGGCGGTAAAACAAATCATCTGACAAGAAAATGAATAAAGTAAGATTTCTTCCAAGTGCTCTGCTGCATCTCTTTCACTAAAGCCACCTTTAGTTACTGTCATCAGCAATAGCACTATTCGACTTGCTAGTGGTGTGCCCATAAGTTCTCTTCCATTGAAAAGGTGCCCTTTCTCAGACATGTATTTAGAAAAGGAGGGCAATTTTGATGCTACCCGATCTGGCACTTTTTGCCATGACTATATTGCACTGCATGGCTCCAGTTGCATGAATTCATTCTAGAGTGCAGCCTTTCTAAGATTCCTAGTACAGGCCATGTAAAAAATGAACGGAACGAATAAGGTAATGAACGTTGTAAGCTGATAGAAGCAGATGATCTTGGCTGAAGCTGTCTCAAATCAGCTAGAAATGTGAAAAAGTCTTGCTGAGAAGAACCTCAGCTTATGAAAAGGGCTTAGTCTTGTATCCTTAAGAAACCCACATTTACCTCCTCGAATGTGAAAATGTATGCATAATGCTGAGATGGCGGGGAGAGACCTCTTATGATCAGTCTTGTTTCCTGACGTAGCACTCAACGTCTCTGAAGTCAAAGTTCAAATTGGCGAAAAATTTTCTAAAATTTATGTCGTACAGAATGCTGATAGCTTTCCATTGTCATATTGCGGGCTAAATTTGAAGCATCCTGAAAGGAGTTTGGTGGAAGAACTTTCGTTCAAGCTCTCTGTGTTGCAGCATCACATATAGAATTGTCAGGAATCCTCTCCATGAGCATGAGCGGGTGACTTGTGAGTTGTTCTTTTGAAACTCTACATTGGTCTTTGAGACCTGAACATTATGTTAATGAATATTATAGATGAATTTCAAGATCACTGGAGGCTCTACCTTTATCATTAGTATAGCGTGGGGTTTTTTTTTCTCAGAAGTTGCTGTCAGAAATGTGCAAATCTCTAGGTGCTACAGATACTTTTGAGCCGGAGTGTACGTACTAGGTTCTCTTCTACGTGCAGCCAAGACTTTTATAGCTGCATCACCAGAGTCTTCATTAAGTAAACTTTTCCTGCGTTCTCTTTGAAACGCAGTTAAACACTTAGTTCAGCCTCAGTTATACAAGATCGCTTCCCATATGAGACTGCGATAAGGCGGAGGCATGAAACCCCCCTCCCAATTTCCCCTCGTTTTTCCCTCTCATTCGTTTCTCCGACGACGACGACGACGACGACGACGACGACGACAGCGACAGCGACAACGATGACGACAAGGAGGGGAAGGAGGAGGACGCATCTTTCTGGCTCTGTGGGGGAATTTCAATTTTTACAGACCTCGGCCAATGGAGCAGTTGGCGCAGAGGGGGGAAAAAAAGGTCCATTTGGCAAGGTCGTCGTCAAACGTTAAGAAAAGAGAAAAGAAAAATAAGGTGTCTTTCTCTCAGAACATCACGATGATGCCTTTGTTACGTGACCTCAGATGCAGCTTTGCACGTGCTGGACGTGCCAATGAGGACAGAACCGATAGTCGGGGTGTTGCTCGCCCGTAGTTACTTATTAGGGCGTTTGTTGTGCGAGTGAGTGCGTCGGTCGATACAGTTGCTGCTGGTCTTGGACGGATGCTGCCAAGCGTGCACGCAGTTGGCCGACGCCGAGCCGGTGTCCGCCGTGAGGGTTGCATGTTCGGCTTCCGGCACGTCCAAGGAGTCCTTGGTTCTGCTGCACGACACTGCCCATGGTGTTGCTGTTCAGCGCGCGCTAGTACAACAATGGCCAGTCCGTCCCCACACATCCTGGCGGCCCTTTAAAGCCCACCCATTGCTTCTGTTCCGGCATTTGGCCGACTCTGGAGGATCCGTGTGATCCACCGGGGGGGAAGATGTTGATCAATGAACCGTGGGGTTCGGGGAAAACTTGGTCCGGGCAGCAGCAGTGGAACTAATAAAAACTTTTCCTCACTAGGAATGAGAAAGAGAGAGCCATCGCTCATGCCAGAAAAGGGGTCTCGGCTTTGTGCGAAAAGACCACCGTGACAGCCAGTCAATTGATAGTATTACACCAGCTCATGCCGGACTGGCTGGAGGAGCCGCCCGCGCTGTTACCAGGAGAGGCAGACAAATATCTTACTCAGATTTCACCAGAATTTGTGGCCTCCATGAGAGCAACATTGAAGGTGATGTCATCCGCACCCTCGAGCAAGCTGACCTCTAATATGATACACCCCGGCTGGGAGTACGCGGAGGCCATTAGACGGAGCCGGTGGAGGCCACATCCGATAAAAAGTTTCATTGTGGAAATAAAGACAGAGGTCGAGACGACCTTCGTTACTGTATAGTGTGTGCATCAGTCCACGCTTCTACGCGGACAGTGCGTACATATCTTTCAGTCATATCTGCAAGGTTCTCCGCTTCGTTTCTCTGTCTGAGTCTGTTCTGACATCTTTTTGCTATGTGGAGAGAGAAGCTAAAAAGGAAATAAATTTCTCTTCTTTTGCTTTCTCTTCCTGTGTCTCTCTATGAATGTTCATTCAAAGTTTCTTGAGTACTTCTACCTAATGAAATTGTACCAGTGCTCGTGCCAAAGTGCTGCGTGCCTTCTCGTTCCGAATTATATCCTATATTTGGGGCAGAAATGTACACGTTTTCTCCTCATCTTTCGCTCTGTCTCAAAGATCTGTGATGCTCACATAAAAAAAAGGGAGACATCATGTAAGTCTCCGACCTCGCCATCACGGAGAAAACCGCCGACGATAAGTCATTCTCTGCCACCACCGCGGCCCAAATCCCTCACAGGCCCGAGATCGAGGCCCTGGGCCGGTAGACACGACTGTTCTCACTGAACAATGTTTGTCTTGGCGCGCCCACATCCCCGTGTACCACGTCTGCCACGCCATTTCTGCTCCTCTGTCCAGCACGTACAGTAAATACCGATACATTGCATACGGACGGACGAATACACCACAGCCCGGGAGACAGCAGGAAGCGCATATGGTGTACTTGTACGTTCCGCTGGGCAACGTATGTTCCACGTACCGTGCGTACGTAATGGTTGGCCATGTCGTGGTCAATATTACGCTCGATCTCCTATGCAGACGACTACAGGGATGGAGCGAGCAAGCGATATGTATAAGGAGTGAGTCCTTATTTGCATATGGGCATCAGCAACACCGCCACTGCCACCACTGGATTGGCGCCCCCCCCCGCCGGGGGCCGCCCGCCGGGGGGCCCCCTGGGGGGGGGGGGGTGGGGGTGGGTTG
>JAAUXU010065227.1_pt1 | contig 10739 bp, 14 predicted proteins | sample 7278151 | NCBI WGS metagenome assembly JAAUXU01 (sample SAMN14350113, study PRJNA611818) | marine sediment metagenome | isolation source: surface marine sediment (1.8m) | place: French Polynesia: Moorea | collected 2018-08 | reverse complement strand
TACAAAGTATTTTAGACACAAGGATGTCAGGTTGACACTCCAAGTTTGATGTCCACCTGCTTAGTTACTTTCTAGATGCTAAACTGAAGCCCTGCAGTCAAATGAAACTAAAAACAAAATGCTGACAGCTTTGTCACAGGCTGTCAAAATCTGAGCACCTGGTTATGTATTGAACTTATGTACTAACACCTTATTGCCATGGAGGGGGGGGGGGTCAAAAAAAATTTTTTTGACTACATCTTTACCCTTTGGCATTAGGTAACAAACCTAAGATGCCCTGAGTTAAACTGCCAAACTTTCACTTCTTGCCCTAGCCTATTGTGCATATATGTATGTTAATGTTATATACATGTCTGGTAATTGATATGACGAACACTTGTCCGTCAGTTGATTCACGTGCACGCAACTGCCTGACAGAAGGATGAATAGAAGGACTTCAGGTGTTTCGAACTTACGTAAATAGCGCTATAACTAAGTAACAGCCTCGTTCTCTACAACTGCTTGAATAGGCTATCACACCTGATAAGGGATAACAATAATCCGGCGCCACCTATACTTCTGTTCTAGTACTAAGTCTAATAAATGGACAGTAATCCCGCAGATGAATCAACACTGTGAGCGGTACTTACCCAAAATGAGACCAGCAATGTCTGGTTGACACAAAGTTCATGAAATATATGATAGCAGGAAAAAGACGCGCACCATGAGGAATAAGCTCGTCACATCAGTAGTTGTGCTGCTGCTGTCTCTGGCTGTGTCACAAGATCATGAAGAAGTGCAACGTGATGAAAAGTGTGGTGTTGGTGAGCGTTGGGCAGACCCAGCAACTTTCTCCAGATATCTTGAGTGCGCGGCTTCGGGAGAAGTGGCCCCTGTGCAATGTCCCAAGGGACTTTTCTTCAGTGTTGGTAAGAAGAGCAACGAATATCGTTAGTCCCATCAATCCACACCCAGATTTTTCAACTGCCAGATAAGCGTGAGTGCGTGAGCATCGATGAATTGAGACTGTCGAGGCCTCTCCACGTCTATCTCACCTTTGACGATGCTCCTGGATTGGGTACAGACGAGACATTGGAGGCACTTAAGCAGCAAGATGTTCAGGTTGCCCTAGCACGTCAAGTATCCATACGCTTAGGTTAAGTGTGTCCTAGGACGTCGGGATATCGTGTCACTGTGCAGACTACGCCTTAGAGGTAAAAAACGCTATAATGCTCATAAAATGAGTCATCACCCAGAGATGCATGGGCCCTAAAAAGCTCAGCTACGCCCGAATTCCGCAATTCACCTCCACCCACCCAATTTGCTGTGGCCATTATTTGCAGTGCTCCTTTTCCTGCGTGAAAGAAGGGGTGACTCAGCGACATGGGTGTGCATTTGCAGGCATGTATTGTAATATAGTACAGTGCTCACAACTTATTGGGTCAGTGGTGCCAGCAGCTGACTAAAAGTGGCATTCACCTGAGCTGGGATTGCTCACTTGGGTCTCTCTCAAGTCATCGATGACCTGGATTTTACACACTGTTTTGCCAGATTGAAACTTCTCCTCCCTTGTTTTGAAGGAGAAACTCTGTAAATATCATCGGTTTTCATTCCTTTTTTTTTTGGTGTTTTTAACTTCACCCCTCTTATGAGGTCGACTTCTGCTTGGACCTCCCACAGTGACCTTATAAGCGGTAGGCGCTGAATGCAATGCAGTGCTTATCGTACTTACCTCAGATTTGAGTACATTAAGGGGTGAGCACAATCTCCAGGGGATAACAGGGGGGATACGAGCAGAAGAGAGGACTCCGGCCTTTATGAAGGAGGGAAGAAGTTTGGGGCCTTCGAAAAATGCCTCTAATGTTGTTTGTCCAGGGCTGACTAAGGAGTGATTTAAGTAACTTCTGACGTGACTCTACCACTTAAATCATAATCGTCACACTCTCCATGAATAAGGTTTTGTGAGGCTCTTTGTCCGACCAAAATTGAGTACAATAAGCGAGGACGTGAGTAAATTAAGCCGGGAATTGTCAAGCAGGTGAGTAAATCATCCGTAAGGGGGGGTCCACTGTACTGCATGCGCACGTAGGTACTTGTGTACAGAGACTGTGCGGTATCCCAGGTAGATCGATACCACGATATTCGACACCAAATATCGCCATGAGGAGATGCCCGATCAGCTGTCTGTCCGATTTCCTCAAGACGATACTTTTAGTTGATACTTCAGCCCCAGAGATGAGGGCTCGACAGAGATTTCTGGGCTGTCGTTACTTTCTGTACGATATCGCCCAAATATCGTGATGCAGTTTCAGGCATTGCGATGTTTGTCACTTGGCAAACATTGCGATATTCGATGCCGAATCCATATATCGCACAGTCTTGGCACGCTCGAGTATGTGCTGCGCACAACATGCTTGATTGACACGCGTGAGTCACGCTCACACTTTGTTTGTGTGCACTTGCGCGCGCACGTGTGAGTGTGTGTAAGTGCCATAGCTGGAGAAACTCGTCCTCAGCCAGCGATCTTTCACCTAAGTACACACATTTTCCCTATTTCCCCATGCACAAAACTTAATATTACATGACCGTACAATAAAAACACAATCTATGGAGCCTGAGGAAAGTTGTGGCAGCATTGACGCCTATGTTCCTCCACTCACATGGTTGTGGAAATTTGGGGCCAGGAGCCAGGCCTAGTGACAGGCCTAATGTGGGCCCCAGAAGTGGTGGAAGCGATGTCGTCACATGAGGCAACTCGGGCAGTCTGTGCACGTACACATATTTACTACAATGGTTGACACATTTCGTGCACGCAAGTATGCCTAATGCGGCCTTCCATCATTCTGTCGTGCTCGTCTAATATCAATGCCTCCCTTAATCTTGACGAAGAGTAAAGGCAATTAATTTTCTTTTTTGCTGGAAGTACCATGAATTACCAAAGCTCAGCAAACACGAATTTTCCATCTAGGCAAAGTCAAGATTATTAGGATCCACTTAGAGGCTTTGTTCTGGTCTCCCTTATCGGTGTAATAATTTAGCTTGCCCTTTCTCACTATTAATAATCCTTGTTGACAGTTTTATCGTCGTTGTGCTTATAGGCAACCTTCTTCATCAATTCTCTAAATCTTCTTTTGGGACTCCGTTCGAGTAAGAGAGACGTCGACTACTTCAGAGAGCGCGAGAAGCAAGTCCTCAGGATGGTCGACGAGAATCACATGTTGTGCGATCACTCATATGACCACATGAGTCACAACGGGGTCGGCGATCACCTTGTCCACTACAAAGTAAATAACCCATTGAGCTCCACCACCGCCTTTGCCTCCATCCATCACGTGTCCTAGAATGTCACCGAGGATGTGAGCTACTTCGGCCAGAAAAATCTCAGACCTATTCTCGACCTCCTCATCTCTGCCGTCACCGTCTCCCGAGAGTCAATGAATCTTGTCAAGAGCAGCATGGAGTCCTGCGTCAGGATGCCCTACGTCAACCAGTGGAGGGTGACGCTGAAGCAGGAAGATCTGAACTCCAGTGCGGTGACCGGCGGGGACGACCCGGACCACGCACCTCGCCGCATCGCCCGAGACTGTCCCGGCTGCGTGTCCACGCCGGAGTCCGGAGCACTGGCTGCGGAGATCTCAGACGAACTGGAGAAGGAGCTCGGGGTGAACGTGTACGGGTGGGACCTGCATTGGTCGTATGACTGGAACACTATGCTGTACCAGGTGAGTCCGTCCCCACCTGGGCCTGATCACGCCAATGGCTTGATGATCAAGCCCTCCGGCCTAGTCCACGTGCTGGGACAGAGAACCTCGCTTGTACCAACTTCGGATATAGTAAAACAATTCACAAGTTCCCTCTTATTTATGCCAGGCGCTCTCTGAAACTCGCAAGGTCGACTTTAAAATATCAAATATTTACAATGTTACGTACGAGCTCCCCCACCTCTTACCTCTAAGTGATCAAACTTTGATGTTAAGACTCGATCTCATTGCCGCGATGCTCACCGAAACACAACCTATGCCCAAAGGATTTATTCGCATATAACTCCAAATCCTATGTACCAATGATATTTTCCCCCTGTGCCAATGACAATAGTCAACTTGTTTGCTTTCTGAGACACTAAAGTTGGAGGTCTCTCTCGCACACGATATTGGATGAGTTGGTGACTCCTCTTTTGATCAATCCACCTTCTGATTTAGCAGTTCATTTTGATCATCACAAATTTCCGATAACCATTTCGAGTTGCCAGATACTTGTTTTCAACATCGGCCTTGCGTGCGTTAGGGAGAGCACCTTCGTTATGTAATTCGGAGATTGAATTTACTGCTCATACTAAGCCTGGGACATAGCAGACTAACTTTTCCAGTTGTCTTTATATTTTGCATCCTGAAGAACTTCCGTAGAGAACTCGATTTAATCCTCCTGGAGAAAAATGACGTAGAAAAATCCCCTGACTGCATAGCAGTTATTGTGCTTGGCATTTCTGACGCAAGAATATCCAGTATTTAAATAATTAATTATGGTTCCTATGCAGTGAAGCATGAATATCGTAAGCGGTGTCTTCTCTGAAGGCCATGTCGTCCGTATGACTGTGATGATGTCAAGTACTACAATGAATATTTGTCTAGGCCAATTACACTGAGATGCTGGTCCAACTGCTGGAAGCCAAGGCTGAAATCAAGGATAAGATCGTTTTAATCACGCACTCTTTCCTTCATGACGGTGATTCAGAATCTGGCCATGCCAATCTGGAGCAGTTCCAGCTCTTCCTGTGGCAGTCCAAGGAGATGGGGATCGACTTCCTGAAGATGAGTGATTATTCTGCCGGTCCGTAGGAGATTCTACAAACATGTTATCTGCCGGATTCCACCGAAGTAGTTTCGGAAAGTGCAGGCCAGAATCACCCAACCTGTGATGATATCAGGTCATCTTCTGGACAGAGATCTGCATTGGAGCTGACCGCGCACTCTTTGCCAGTTCAGTGTTGCCATTTGCATCGAATATAAGTGTAGAGAGAGGAGCAAATTGCGTCGTGCACACTATTATTTTGCGGACTTGATTAATTATTTGCGGACCCAGACAAGTTGGAAATGTTTTGACATTACGAAAGTTGGAAAAGATGGGAGAGGTGAATCTATTTCACAACCTTTCTACCCTTGGCAGCCGAGTGAACATTCAGGCAGTGCCAGAAGTTGTCGAGTTGATGAAGAAAGTGACGTCATCGGGCATCGGACTCCATTAGCTGTGTGAGCTCAAGTGCGAGGAGTTACTTCAGCTGGATCCTCCATCTGACACACGCCTGAGGCTGTCCTGCCGCTCTGACACTGTGGACTCTGAGAAGAACAAAGCGTTGTGATGATCAGCACTGTTCTCCATGTTGTACTCGGTGACACCGTCCATGCCTACACCAGTCGCCGCCTACAAGACGCTGTTGCGCAACCCAGCCTTGGCTAGAGAGATGTAAAATGTCAACGATGCGAGAAGCAAGAACAGCTCTTCCTCGAAACTCTGTATTCATGTCTGCATGCATAGATCTGACGCTCTGTGACATCTCTCAATTTGCTCATAGCCACACCGTATGTCCTTCATGAATGCATAGACTCTCACAAAAGAAGTCATATTCATGACCTCCACATAACCGATCTCTCTAGGGTTGCTGCAAACCTCAACCAATGCCTGACAGACGCAACTGAGGCCTCATTTTTGAGGCCACTCAGAAAGGTGCCAGACCTCTACCTGAAGATGAGACTTTTACTTATTTTTGCTTGGTTTGTAAGTTAAAAAAAAAGAAACGCTCTTTAAGCAGCTGAAACAAGTCACCAACAATTTTATTATCCAACATTGACAACAGACGTGACAACAAGAATGCAACATTCATATAATTTGTAAAGAAAGTGAATCTTGTAATACTTGAGACGTGCACAAGAGGAAGCTCGGTAAAATATACACAAATGACTTTCTATGAAGTCGTCGACGCTATCAACGTGGCTTTTGTGTCCGCTTCAGCCTCATGCGGCATCTCATGATGTCACTTGAGCCAGATGTACACGGAGAGCATGAAAACTGCCAGGACTATGGCCAAGAAGAAGAGGACGAAGACTATGATGAGGACAGCCGAGAAGATGCGGTTGTCCATGGCCACGGCCTTGTCTACGACCACAAACAAGACACTCCTGCGGCGTCGGCGACTTGCGCAAGCCTTTTTTTCGGCCACCGCGAACACGGTGGCGCTCTCGTTCTCCGCGATGGTCGGCGGCAGGTAGATGGGTGACGCGCTCAGGCGAGGCAGCAACGATTGGCGCGAAGAGTACTAATGAAAAACCATTCTAAGGAAAGCTTTTCTGCACGACCGCGTACGAGATGTACAGGGTGTGTGTGCATTGTGTCATCGACATCGACTCATGTGGCTGATGGCACCAAGATCTACAAGGAGGGCAAGGGGAAGCTCTGTCCTACGTTGTCGTGTCGTAAGGCACTAGCAGGGGTGATGAGGCAATGTACGAGCTTGTCCTGGTGACCCCCGTCCCCTCCCCCGAGAGCTCCGCAATGAAGGCCATGAGCTCGTACTTCTTGCCCTCTACTTACAAAAGTGGGGAATAATTTGACAGCAGCGAAGTCGTTAGCAATGAATGCAGTAATAATAGCAGAAGTGTCTTAAGCACCCTCCAGGTGTGTACCGACTGCTGTGCACAGTGCATTTCAGCTAATTCCCTATGCACCATGTGTGGCGCATACGTGGAGGGGGGCGCATGCCTGGTACTCACGCTGCAGTAGGAGTTCGACCTGCATGGCGAGTACTCGCCGATCGACGTCTCCAACACTCTGTCCTCAATGCTCAGGAGCGTGTCCTGGGAAGGCGAGGTGACCGTCATGGCTCTCGCGGGCCTCTGGCGCAGCCCTGCAGATCACACCTGAGTGTACTGGCAGCAGTACTCGCTCACCTGATCTTGAGGCCACAACTAAGAAGTGAGGCGGAGGTTCTTGGCACCTTTATATGCTGCTCTCCATCCTCTCTCCCCCCCATCAAACTCAACATGATAATGCATAACATGAACACAGTGGTGAATTCTTCCCACAGGCATTGGGAACTTTCCAGTCAATTAGCGTCAGATCCGTGAGATATCACGTTGTTGAACACGAGCAGGTCCAACTGTATGACACTGATTTAATTCTGCCACGCTGGCAGGTATCAGAAATGTGGGTGGGAAGTGGTTTTGAGCGCGTGCATAACGGTGCCTTGAGATGGGCATAACTTTGGGCACATAAGGGGTTCAGTCACCTGTCTGTTGACGAACACCCTCACCCCTCATAAATATTGAAATTTTCTTACACAAAAACTTTTTATGAAAGTTTCATGGCACAAGTTGTACTGGGTGCTCTTGCAAGGCTCTTCTTACCTCTGGCATGAGCGTTCGAGGCGCAAAAAATCTTCAACCTATAGAAAAAACTTAATTAGAAGGTGGCTATTAGAGCTGCATTAAGTATTTATGTTGCTGTGAAGAGCTTAATTACAAGTGTGTGTGGCCGGAGAAAATGGCTTCTGGCAATGTCCATGTTATTTTTTTTGTCTCGCCCGGGTTGGCTAATTTGCCACTGCTTTTGAAATAAAAGGGAACGGTTAAAAAAGCATGCAAAATTTGCAATGGTTTCGCACTCTCATTCAGCGATCTAAGAATTCAATAGTATTATGTGCCTGATGCGCTGACACGTGTTAAAACAGGCTTGCGACAGCTCCAAGTCTGATCTCACCTCTGGCGTATGCGTGCAGCCTACAAGATTACATTTAAGGCAGCAGCTCCAAGTTTAATCCATATATTTAACGTGTGATACAAAAATGCGTCAAGGATGTGGCAACTGTGTGAGAAGCGAAGTTAGGCTCAGTCAGCTCCAACGTTGTCGTATTGTTGTTGTCTGGCCACCTCCACCCGGGTGCGCATCTTCTTCTTCTCCTTCCGCTTCTTGTACAACACGAAGGCCGCCACAGCCAAAAGGCCGATCAAGACCAGAACTGCTATGACGATCAGTGCAATAGCCCAGCCTTCAAGGCCTAATGACAGGAACAAAGGACGGCACTACCATCAGGAGAAACACTAACTTCATTTTACACCTGTTCACACCTGTGTCGATGTCTGGCATGTAGACCGGGTAGGCTGTCTCGCCCAGTCTGTTCACGGCCATGAGGGTAAAGACGTCGCCCATGTCGTCCTTCTCCACCTCCTTTATGGTCACGGTACAGCGATAAATACTTCCCTATGCACCACAAGTGGATATGACCGAAGGAATCACGCAACCTCCATATCAGTTTACCGTGGCAGTGCAAGAGGTCGAGTATCTCCCACTGGTCGCGACCTTGCTGATGGTGTTGTCGTCGTCGTCGATGGCGGACAAATTTCCCGCCGACCCGGGCAGGATCCAGACCAGGGCCGTGGGCTCCGGGTTGGAGGTGAACGTGACCCCCAAGGTGAAGTCGTCGCCCACCTTGGGCTCGCCGCCGTTGAGGATCTCGAAGTCGAGCTCGTCGGGAGGGGCTGATGTCGAGTCACAAGGCTGTTATTCTGGGGAACATTGTCAAACAATCTTTTCCTGACAAACCTTCCACGGTGACGTTCTTGCTGTCCCTGTTCTCTCCGTCGGTGGGAGGATAGTCCTCGAAGGTCGCGTGGTCCGCCTCGCAGATTAATAGCTGGTTGTCGTGACTGGGCTAAGTGGCAATCATAACCTTTAGGCCTGTCAAATGTTTACACTGAAGCCATCTGAATCAAGTGTACCCTTGGCTGGTAAGTTAGCACCGAGTAGAAGATTAGTCCATCCTCTCTCTCCTCGTCCTCGTTGGCAGTGTACTCGTAGAGGGTGGTCACGTTCAGGGGCTCGATTCCATCACCTTTGGAGGAAGAGAAAATGCCAACTCCAGGATCAGCTTTTTCGGAATATTTCATGACACTCGTATTTCGCTGTTTCTAAACAAACTGGAAAAGGTGAAATATAGAGTTGGGAAATGCCGTGCAGAAAGTGAGTCAGCAATATTCGATTGACAGTCATGGAGCAAACCTCGACTATGGACGAGATCATGACAGCCCCACTGAAGAGCTGAAGTGTCTCAGACCTAAGCACTCGGGCCAGGAAGAGCTAACACTTCGACTTTGCCTTGGCTAACGCAACTGTTAACTAATGCTGACGCAAAGTCAATGTTACTAGATTTGTGCAAGAACTATAGAAAATTTCTAGCTGAATCACGATATGTTTCTGTGGGGAGGGAAATATTGGGCTCCAGACAGTAAATAGGGGGGGGGGGGAAGTATTCGGAAAATTGTGTGTTAATGATTTAACGCACGATTTCCGGAATATTTCTCCGCTTATTTACTGTCTCGCGGGCAATATTCTTGCACCATATTTCCCTCACTACTATATTCCCCCTCCCCCGAGGGACATATTGGGAATCACCACTCTTAGACTCGCTCATGGTGAGGGGGTGCTCCATCCTCGCGTTCAGTTGACTCACGTTCAGCTGACACAAGTCGGTATTTCATCTCTTTTAACTATTTGGAAAGTGTCAAGAAAGTGCGAAAACATTCCAAAAATTGTGGATTAAATTACAAATCAATGACACACAAGGTGTACCATATTGACAGTACTCGGGTCATTTTATATCCCTCGTGCAGTCAAGCCCAACTCAGGTTCACATAGTAGTAGTACCATATGCGTCGTTAATATATAGATAAAATTGGGTGAAATAAAAGTTCTTATCACCAATTGTCCAGGTGACTATAGGAGCTGGTCTGGCCTCTCTGATGATGCAGGTAACATTCGGCGTCTCCCCGCTGCCGTCCGGGAAGTACTCGGCGTTCAAGCGGTTGGTGTTCGTGGGTTCCATGACTACAGAAGTTGGTCGAACTGCAGACATTTTGGTGGGTTAGATTGAGCCCAACTGCAGAGAATCATGACACTCTTTTTGGCGACCTCACCGTAGACAGTTATGTTGAACCACGTGAAAGTCTCTCCGTCGATCGAGGCCTTGAGATATCCGTGATCTCGTCTATCAAGCTGGTGGATGACCAGACCGCAATCCTCATCCACTGTTCCGTACCAATTGTAGGTCCACTCGGGGCCCCTGAACAGGAGCCGTTGTTACAACACCACCTCTACCTGCAGGTATGTACAATACCTCCTATTATCCGGGGCATAGTGATCCGGTTCATTATTCTCCGGGTTCATGGTGATCCCGCCGTCCACATCTTCCAGTTCGAAGGAGCACGGGATACTCACCGACTCCCTGCCAAACAGTTTTATATATATGGTTAGCAATTTAACATATCATAATGACACAAGTGCCACCGTCAGCCATAACTCATACGTACATGTCCGCACACTATTATTCACGACTGACACGTACCTCCTGGGCATGGACACACTCAAGCTCTCCCCTTCGACCCTGACGAACGTCTCCTCATAGTCGATCTGGGCCCAAGATATGCTCAAGAACAGCGAGAAAATGACTCCGAAATGCCTCATCTTTCCTGGTCAGATGTGCACTGAGCAGCTTCAGGCATCCATCCTGGACCTTTTAGCGGTGATACAGAGCTTATCTTCGCACCCTGCATTGGCGGAATTTCGCACCTTCTTCCGTTCTGACTTCCTCAGCTTAGAGCCTAGCAAATTTTTCTAGAATTTCGTCAGTGACTCACGGGGGCAGCATGAACGGGGGTGGGAGACTTTGATGTTGAAAACTGGGTACTTCTGGAGAGGGGTTTTTTTTTGGGGGG